>Ga0075122_10000576_pt1 | contig 28527 bp, 29 predicted proteins | sample AntAceMetag02UKB_FD_69790 | JGI IMG/M metagenome (GOLD analysis project Ga0075122, IMG submission 69790) | Saline lake microbial communities from Ace Lake, Antarctica - Antarctic Ace Lake Metagenome 02UKB | ecosystem: Environmental > Aquatic > Non-marine Saline and Alkaline > Saline | place...
CAAAATTCAGAAAGCGCTGATTTATCCAATTATCATGACTTTGATGGGATTCGGGATTGTGATATTTATGGTCACTTTCATCATCCCTAAAATCATTCCCATTTTTCAACAGTTCAACGTGCAACTCCCACTCCCCACCCGGATAGTCATCGGATTAAGCGAGATGATTACGAACAATGCGTGGCCACTGGTACTCATAACTGGTGTCGTGATTTTTTCTCTGATGCGGTTTGTCAAATCACGTCGAGGCGATTATATCAAGGACTGGATTTTGCTGAAAACCCCCGTTCTTGGAAAAATCATCAGAAAAATTATTGTTTTTCGATTCACACAGACTCTCGGCACCTTGTTGCAAAGTGGTGTTGAACTGAAACAATCTCTGGAAATCGTCAGGCAGGTTATGGGCAACCGGGTTTATGAAAACCACTTTGATGAAATTTCACTGAATATCACAAAGCGGGGAATGGACTTATCACAGGCACTACGTCAGTCCAATATCTTCCCGATTACAGTTATCCAAATGATTCGTGTGGGAGAAGAGAGCAGTCAGCTGGAAAAAATGCTAAATAAGGTTTCCGAAATTCTAGAGAATGAAGTCAAGCAGATTTTGGAGAAATCCATCGCACTGCTCGAACCGGCACTCATTCTCTGGATGGCTGGCACAGTCGGCTTTATTGTTCTTGCAGTGATGCTGCCAATGCTCAAAATGAATCAGCTCATTTGATGCATTAGCAAGGAGAATTATTTTCTGGAGCAGAAAGACACCTATCAGCCGTGTTCTATTTGTGATAATTAATAAAATTCAATTGCTTCAGCCTCGAAACAGGTCCCACCGCCAGTTTGGTCATTTCCATATCCTGCTGAATCAAGAAGTTTTCCCGAATGCGCCTATTTAAGCGAATCACATTATTCGTTTCTGCGCTAAGTGGAACTTTCATATAGATGCTTGACTTGGGCAGAATTGAATCACGAAGCTTCCTGGCGGATTTCCGGTAACTCTCAACATCTGATTCCGCTTCCGACCCCGATTTACGCCATTTCAATACAAAAAGATCCAAGTCAAGGTCTTTCAGATATGACAACCCTGTAGAGTACCATTTCACAGAGAGGTTTTCTTGAAGCACCATTTCCGGGGTCACTTCGATCCCGAGTATGAATGAATCCTTCTGTTTTCTGATATTGGCAATTAATTCCCACAGCAATTGTTTTACTTCTCGTGTGCGCCAGACAGCAATATCATTGAACGCTTCATCCGTTAATATCTCAAAGCGACTATCCTCGGCTGATTTAACTGGCACAAACAAACTGTTGAATGAAATTGAACGACCCGTCATCTCCAGATATCGCTGTTGTGCAGCCGCAGAGAACCCTTCATTGATTTCATGGGTAAAGTCATCTTTGAAAACAATACCATCGATTTTCGAAGCCATCAGTGATTCAATCAAGCGTGTCAGGTAGATTTGGCTTTGAGGATTTAACAAGTCCAGTTTCGCATTTGGTGTGGTTCTATTTTGAATCGAATTCCATGACTCATCCACCATCATGATACTCTGATGCCCTAGCAGAGGGTGATTTCTCAGTGGAAACGAAATCAAGACCTGAAGCCCATTGTCATGGGCCAGTGCTGTAATTCGATCAAGAAGATTATCCACCAGCGGGCCCATTGGTGTATTAAAATAGTACCCAAGTGGATTTTCAGGTTTGGCAAATAGATATATCGGTTGCTCCAGTAATTGAACCATACTGAGTTGAATTGATCCGACACCAGTACTTTTCAGTTTAGCCAGATAACTACTGAATTCATCCAGATTATTCGCTTCTGGGTATGATACCTCCACAAGACTGTCCTTCAAGGGAGCCGTATCCAGTTTTTCTGAGTAAAAAAACGTGCGCCATCTCTCTTCTAAATAGTTCTTTCGAGCACTTTGGGGAAACGAGTCTAAAAAGAACTTATATAGTCGAGTGAACTCGTTTTCATCTCTTTTTACATATGCATCTTCAACGAGTTTAAACAGCTTGCCCTCAATCAAAGATGAGATATTATATTCCGAAAGTTTGGGGGTGCTGGCCGCAAATTTTAGATCTACAGGCTCTTCCAGAGACCCTTTCATGATTTTCAATGAGCCGGTCGTTTTTCCACCCTGATCCCTTTTTGCCATCACGATACCGGCAGGACGAAGCGGTAAAGCAACCGGTTTCTTTTTTTCCGTCAATTCCCCTTTAGGACTAATTTTGAGGGGGACAGGCTGCCTCTGCACCTTGTGTCGTGCTTTTTGATGCTTTGTCCTCGAGCTGGAATAATTTTCTGTGTAATAATCTTTTAGCCTGGCGGGAGTGCGCGAGCAACTCGCTAAGATAAACAGACTCAAGATCAATTGACCAAGAAATCGTAAAATATGACGGTTATGGCTTTTAAAACTCATTTTTCTCCTAAACGATATCCACACACAGTCTGATGACCGACATTTAACATTTTATCACACAAAGAGAAGCGTTTGCTGTTATCAACCTCGAAGGCATAACAAACCCTCGCTACTTCAACTTGACCGGATCTTTACTTGCCACAAACTTTTGCAGATACAAACGGTTCAACTCGGACATATCCTGAAAGCGAAGATGTATGTAGTCTTTTCCCTTCTGGTGAGTTATTTTAACAACTTCAGCTTTAATCTCTTGCTTGATATTGGCCTCTTCCAGTTTGAAAAAAACATTGATCCCATTAACGACGCCTTCGGGAATTTCTTTTACAAGAAATTTTAAACCCCCTATACTTATGTCCATAACCACACCCTGACAACTTCTACTGGTATTCGAATCACTTAAGAAAAACTGGCGTTTAAAATGGAGTTTATAGCGATCGTTTTCTCTCGTCAGAAGTTTCTTTATCTTGTTAACATGAACTACCACCAGTGCGTTCGCCGGGGTCGAAATCTGATTTTTCAACTGGCAGGTAAACTGATATTCACCATCATTTTTTCGAAAAACGCTGAAATCAAACGTTTTAAATTTTGACAGATTTACTGCCATTCCTTTTACAAGAGGTGGTTTTACCCAGAACTCCTCCTCGTTTGTATTGATAATGGTGCTGACATATGAATGGGATTTTCCCTTGAACTTAACCGCAACACGGAGTTTCTGTCCGGATTGCAGCATGCGAGTATTAATAAACGGAGCCCTGCGATTAAAGAAAGTAAATCCCAAATCCTCGCGCAATTCAGGTATTTTAAGCAACACTGGGTCATCAGGCGCTTTTTTGCGTAGTTTTTCAACAGCCCCTTCAAATGCTTTGTTATTGTGAAGGACCTTTTCAGGATCCATTTTCACCATTTTTGACAGGACTTCAATCCGGCGACTGGTATCATCGGAAAAATCGACCCCTTTAGTACGGGCCGCTTCCTTCTTTTGCAGGTAACGCTGGTCCGCCTGTTGAATTCTTTTGTTATTCAGCCAATTATATATAATACCAATCACAACAAAAACCAGAATGACAGCCCCAAACCACAGATAATAAACTGTGTCTGCTCCGCTACTTGCTCTTTTTCCAAACAGAGAGGTATCAATCGTTTCGTTAATAGCGTATGCTTCTGAATAGATAGAATACCAAGCCATGACTCGATAATTTTATAAAGTTATGGTACCCGAATTATGATGGTTTTTATGACGACAGTAGAAAAGCAAAAATAACACCAAAGTTCTCTAATTCCTAACTTTTATTACCACTCATTTTTGATAAATGGATATTGCAATTTTTGGAGGCAGTTTCAATCCCGTTCATATGGGTCATCATGAAATCGTTCGAAATCTTGTTCAGAACATGGGGGTTTCAAAACTCATTATTGTGCCAACATATCAGAATCCCTTAAAAAGCCTTCCACCAGTGATTCCTGAATTTATTCGCTGGCAGATGCTCAAGCAGACATTCCAGGCATTCGATTCGGTTGAAATATCCGATTTTGAATTACAAAATCAGAAAATGAGTTACAGCTATAAAACAGTCATCCACTATAAAAAACAGTACCCACATGATCACCTTTTCCTGATCCTTGGCGAAGATACCTTTGCGGCTTTCCCACAGTGGGCAGAAATCGAAACGATACTAAACCTGTCAGAAATTCTGGTCTTTCCAAGACGCCAATCAAGAGAACCGGAATCATCGATTCCTTTTTTTCATGGCTTTGTCCAACACGTAACATGGTTAGATATTGAAGTTCCACATATCTCCGCGACTCAGATTCGAAACAGCGATTTGAAAAAGGTTGCAGAGAAACGCTGGTTGCATCCGGAAGCGCATAAAATTTGGCAACACTACCAACAATCACTCACATAAAAAAATGGATACGCAAACATTGTTAGATTTAATCACGTCAACAGCAGAAGATTTAAAAGCACTCGACCCTGTTCTATTCGATATGGAAGGAAAATCATCTGTCTCTGATTTTGTTTTCATATGTCACGGGACATCGACAGCCCACACCCGCGGTATTGCAGATAAAATGGGTCTGACCCTAAAAAAGGCAGGTGAGTTACCATTGGGTATTGAAGGACTTGAGGAAGGGCAATGGATTTTGATTGATTATAACACTGTCATTGTTCACATATTTCTGAAAGATGTCAGGGAACAATACAGTCTTGAGGAAATTTACAACGCTTCTCCCAAAAAAGAATCGTAAATGAGAAAAATCAAGATTTTATGTGTCGGAAAGAAGCAGGAAGCCTATCTAAAAACTGGAATCGAAACCTATTTAAAAAAACTCCAGCGATATTGTGAAATCGAATTTAAAACTGTCCGGGAAGCAGCCTATAGCAGTGGAACAACCAAGCAATGGCATGCCAAAGAGTGGAAAGAGATTCAGAATCATCTCCAGAAAAACTCTTTTCTGATTGTCTGTGATGAAAAAGGGAGTTCCCTCTCTTCAAAAGCCTTTGCTCGTAAACTGGAGAATATTTCGCTGCAGGGATTTTCAAGCATCGATTTTGTTATCGGTGGAGCATACGGCTTACCTGCTGAAGTTAAAGATAGAGCCAATTTTATCTTTAGTTTGTCGCCAATGACCTTCACACATCAAATGTTCCGTCTTTTCCTGATAGAACAAATATATCGAGCATTTACTATCCTTAAAGGGGAAAAATACCATCACTAAATTGGGCCCAAATATATTTTGGAGACAACCTCGGGGTAAGGTGCCGGTTACAATGACTCAGCTGCTTCATCTAACGCCTTTGCGTGTATCAGGGCCAATTTCGGGATAACCTCTAGATTGTATCCTCCTTCCAGAAAAGTGACCACTTTTCCTGAACTGAATTCAGCTGCAATTTGGCAGAGCGCATCTACATATGCTTTATATGTGCTTTCAGTAATACTTATCCTTGCCAGCGGATCATCCCTATGGGCATCATAGCCAACTGAGATTAAAACAATATCCGGTTTATATTCCCGCCAGGCCGGGATGAATGTCTCTTCCAGTACCTGTATGTATTCATCGTCTCCCGAAAAACTCCGCATGGGTACATTCAGAGTGTAACCTTCTCCTTCTCCGATACCTGTCTCATTTTGGAATCCTGTCCCAGGATAACAAACAGCTGGATTTTCATGAATACTGCAGTAAAAAACGTCTTTTCTAGATTCAAAACTATGCTGGGTGCCATTACCATGGTGCACATCGTAATCCATGATCAAAATTCGCTGATAGTTTTCATGACGAACCAGATACTCCGCACAAATCGCCACATTATTGAAATAGCAAAATCCTGCCGCCTGATCCCTTTCAGCATGATGACCGGGTGGGCGTACCAACCCAAACCCATTTTTTAGTTCACCTGACGCGACTTTCCGGGTCAATGCCAGCATACCTCCTGCTGCATATTCTGCCACCTCGAAGGAACGGGAAGAGACGATACAGTCCATTGTTCCAATAAATAACGCACCTGACTCGATCTGTGCTTGCAGGGATTCGATATAACCTGAATCATGAATCAATTCTATCATGGAACGATCCGCCTTTTCAGCTGGAATGATATCTAATTTATCCCAAACAGAGTCAGCCTGTAGAGCCGACAGTATGACCCTCAAACGATCAGGGTTCTCAGGGTGTTGGCCTGTTTCATGCTCCAAGTAGATAGGATCAGTGACCAATCCAGTCAGTTTTCTCATTTTCCCCTTAGTAATCAGAATTTTGATGTATAGATACTCACCCGATCTCCCTTTTCAAATCAAGCAGCTGATCGAATAGTCAGACCGATGCACGATTGGGTATTTTCGCTGCTTCCACTTTCATACCATGTTCCCAATCAATAATCCAACCACAATATTGGGTTTTGTCGTCTAAAACAACGGAACGGCTGATCTTGTCTTCCAACAAATTTAGACCGCGACCTTTGAACATCCCTGTCAAACCATAAAACCCGGATGATACAATTTATATGTGGGGGGAAAATCAATTAAGTCCCCACAACTGACTGTCTCACAAACAATCAATTTGACAGTTTAAAAAAGCCTACACTTATCCTAAAATCAAGCCTACGTTGTCCCAAACTAAATTGATCTATGTTCTGAATCAATGTTTATATCCGATTTTTTTGTAATTTTTTCTTGAGTGATTAAAACTATAATTTGATATTATTTAGAACAATGCTGAAAATATTATTTTTGTAACCCATCCAACAGAGGTAGCTGAAGCAAATGGCTGAGAAAAAAGGAAAAAAGAAAGATCCCAAAGAGTGGCGAATTGATATAGACGCCGAAAGATGCAAGGGATGTGGATTCTGTGTGGAATTTTGCCCGAAGAATACACTGGCAATGTCAGACGATTTTAATTCAAAGGGATATCATCCTCCAATGGTGGCTGACCCTGAAAGCTGCACATTCTGCGATATGTGTGAAATGGTTTGTCCGGAGTTCGCGATCTGGTTAAGCTCAGACGAAAACAAAAAACAAGAACATATTGCCGATGATCTCGTCAGAATGGACCGCATGCCCCATATCTGGTGTCCTGGTTGCGGGATTGGGACAGTAGTAAATACTTTTATAGCAGCACTACACGATACAGATATCGACTTGAACACCACTCAGATAGTATCTGGAATTGGGTGTACGGGTAGGGTTGCAGGCTATGTGGACTTAGACTCCTATCACACAACTCACGGACGGGCGATTCCATTTGCAACTGGATTGGCTCTGGGAAACCCTGATCAGAAAGTGGTTGTTATCAGTGGAGACGGAGACCTTACAGCTATTGGTGGTAACCATTTCTTCCATGCAGCGCGTCGAAACGTAAATATGACTGTGATTTGTGTGAACAATTTCACATACGGTATGACAGGTGGTCAGGTAACACCCACAGCACCCCAAGGCTCCATTGCTATTACAACACCTTACGGTGCCTTTGACCAACCATTCAATATCCCATTCATCGCCGACAGTTGCGGTGCTGATTATGTCGCGCGTTGGACAACCTTTCACGTCAGACATCTTCAGAACGCCATCAAAGCAGCCCTGCAAGTCAAAGGATTCTCGTTGGTAGAAGTGATCTCACCTTGCCCGACACTCTACGGAAGACGGAACAAGATTGGTGATGGTCTGGACATGATGAAGTTCTACAAAGAAAAGTCTGTGCGATTTAAAAAAGACCAACATACAACTGCTGATGCAGCGATTGGATTCCAAGATCAAATCATGGTTGGGAATTTTGTAAATCGAGAAAGACCTTCATTGATCGAAGCAATGGACACCTCGTTGAAAAATAAACTGGGTGACAAATATGTTCAGTGGCCGGTACCGGGCTAGAAATATACCTGACTGACCGAAAATAAATCTAACTAATCAAGGAGTGACAAGTGAAAGCTGATCCAAAACGAGTACTGACCGGTAACCATTTTATCAATGGAAACCACTCTGCTACTGAAGGAGCAATTGCCGCTGGCTGTACTTTTGCGGCAGGTTATCCTATTACACCTTCTACTGAAATTGTCGAAAGAATCGCTTCCCGTTTCCCCCGTGTCGGTGGAATGTTCGTTCAAATGGAAGACGAAATGGCATCTTCTATCTGTCTGCAAGGTGGTGTCTGGTCCGGTCGAAAATCTATGACTGTAACATCCGGTCCTGGTTTTTCATTAATGATGGAGCATATTGGTCTGGCTGCTATTACAGAGCTCCCTTGTGTTTTTATCGATGTTCAACGGACAGGTCCATCAACAGGGCTTCCTACAAAAGTCGGCCAGGCTGACATGATGCAGGCTAAATGGGGATCTCATGGTGATTACGAAGTAATTGCACTGGCACCCAGTTCACCGCAGGAATGTTTTGACTACACTATTGACTGTTTCAACCTGGCAGAAGAATACCGAACTCCGGTCTTCCTGATGTCGGACGAGATGGTGGGACATATGACGGAGAAAGTTGTTATTCCTCCGGCTGACCAGATTGAACTGGTCGAAAGAAAATTTTATACGGGATCCGAAAAATACCTACCCTACAAACGTGAAGCCAATGGTGTTCCATTGATGAGCAAGGCAGGCCTTGGCCATCACTACCATATTACCGGTCTGACCCATGATGAACGTGGATATCCTGTCCTGACTAAAGAAGTTCAAGAAAAGATGATGACAGGTATGATGAGCAAAATCACAGACAACGTCGATAAGCTGACCCGTGTTGAAGAGTTTATGATGGAAGATGCAGATATCGCTCTGGTCTCCTATGGTATCTCTTTTAGAATGGCTTATAAAGCGATGGAAATGGCGCGTGAAAAAGGAATCAAGGTTGGTCTGATGCGAATGATCACCTGCTGGCCATTCCCAGAAAAGGTAGTCCGTGAATTGGCTCAAAAAGTCGATAGCATGATTATGGTTGAATTAAACTATGGCCAAATGTTCCTGGAAATGGACCGCTTCGCCAACGCCCATTGTCAAACAAGTCTTTGTGGTAGCCCCTGTGGCGAAGTCCACGAACCCGAAGAGATTTTAACCAAGATTTTAGAAGCAGCTAAAAAGTAAGGAGAAATCAATGGAAAATAGAGAAGTAAGACTGGGTGGATTTGGTGGCCAGGGCGTTATCTTAGCCGGAATGATTTTGGGCCGTGCTAAATCTATCTTCGAAGACAAGTACGCCACTCTAACCCAGGATTTCGGTCCTGAGGCCCGTGGTGGAGCTGCTTCATGTGCAGTGATTCTTTCAGACGATCCGATATTGTATCCTAATGTATTCAACCCTGATGTTCTACTGGCCATGAGCCAGGGGGCTCTGGATAAGTATATTGGTGGTCTGCAGAAAGGTGGGATTCTAGTGATTGAAGAGGACTTGGTCGAGGTTGGTGATATTGATCCCAGCATAAAAGTCTTCGCCTGCCCTGCAACACGATTTGCAGAGGAAATTGGGAGAAAGATCGTATTGAACATCGTCATGTACGGCTTTCTGGTGGCTGTCTCTGGTCTTGTCACCGAAGAAATCGCACGCAAAGGCGTAGAAGCATCTATTCCTTCGGGAACAGAAAAGCTGAATTTTGCTGCCTTTGAGAAAGGCTATCAGTACGGGATTGAACTGAAAGAGAAACAGGGTTAGTAACGCTCTCCCCCCTTTCAATTTGCACTCAGACTCCCTGAATAAGGCATACATGCACTATTCAGGGGGTTTTGACTAGGCATCCATACAGAAAACAATCTGGATACCAGTTTTCAAAGCCTCTTCAACCCAGACTAACACCTTGTCATTTGGGACCGGAAGGGGGTAACCCCAGGAAGCATAAATTATCTGATTTCTAACTGTAATTGTAAATTTTCCTATAAAGCATGGGATCCAACCCCAATCGGAATCCTCTCCTGAAGAAAACCTGGATCATCAGCGGAACCATTTCCATTTTTACCATTTTCTGCGTCCTGCTGTTTTTATCTTTCCGCTCCAGCATAATCAAAGAATTTGCGCAGATACAAAGCGTTCAGAGCAATAATTCAATATTTTTCGACATAGATAAACAGCCATTCCATATTATTCAAGGAGAGGAAGACCGAAAGTATGTTGAGTTAAATCGCATCAGTCGAAACCTCCAGACCGCAGTTGTTGCCGTTGAAGACGCTCGTTTTTTCCAGCACTTTGGATTCGACCCGATCAGAATTATTTCAGCGGCCCTGCGTCTTTTAAAGAAAAACCGTTCGCTGCAAGGTGCCAGCACCATTACTCAACAGCTGGTCAAACTTACGCTTTTATCACCTGAAATAACGATCAAGCGAAAGATCAAAGAACTCGCCATCGCCTTTGTACTCGAGACAAAATACAGCAAATCCAAAATACTCGAATTCTATTTGAACAAAGTCTATTTAGGTCATGGCAACTATGGTGTAGAAAACGCCTCACTTAACTTCTTTCACAAACCGGCACAAGAACTGACGCTGGCTGAAAGTGCTTTTATTGCTGGTTTAATCAAGAAGCCGGAAGGATATTCCCCGTTTATCGATCTTAAAAAAGCCCGACAGCGTCAAATCCTTGTTTTGAAAAGGTTGATAGATCTCAACTGGATTTCTGCTACAGAATACAATTCCGCTGTCAAAGAGCAAATCCTCATTCGACGCAGAAAAGGAGGAAACTACAAAATTGCTCCTCATTTTACCAATCATATCTTGCTAAAACTGAAAGCAAAATACGGTCATAAGATGATATATGGGGGGGGGTTGCGCATATATACCACTCTCGATCGCAAGCTTCAGGACGTGATGGAGAAAATTACGAATAAACAACTCTCACAAATCACCAGTTTCAAAGAAATAGCCGGAGTCAGTATCAGTCCAGCGACCGGATTCGTTGGAGCAATGGTAGGAGGAGCTGATTTTTTACAAAGTGAATTTAATCGGGTCACCCAGGCGAAACGGCAACCCGGGTCCAGTTTCAAACCAATCTTGTATGCGACCGCTCTCAATAAGGGAATACTGCCAAATGATGTTTACTGGGATGAACCCACTCAATACACCAGGATGGTGGATGATGAACTGGAAGTGTACGAACCGGGGAATTATTCCGGCAATCATCTAGGTCAAATTACAGTAGCTTATGCCCTGAAGGTGTCAAACAATGTCGTCAGTGTTCAACTCCTGAAACAAATAGGAATACCTGCTCTGATAGAATCGGCCAAGCAGTTTGGGATTATACTAGATGATGAACGGGGATTGTGCCTGGCCTTGGGCTGTAACGAATTGACTCTCTTGCAACTGACTGACGCGTATACTGTTTTCGCAAACGAGGGATACCGCAATAAACCCGTTTTTGTTTTGAAAGTAACAGACAGGGAAGGCAATGTACTGGAGCAATATGAACCTCAAGCAGAAATCCCGGTTCTATCGACCGATATTGCTTTTCAGATGAATCGGATGTTACAGGAGGTCGTCAACCATGGCACCGGCCGCAACGCGAAAATCAGCCGAATATCAGGTGGGAAAACCGGTACCAGCGATAACAATCGGGATGCCTGGTTTATTGGCTATACATCTGATCTGGTCACCGGGTTCTGGATTGGGAACGATGACAACACCCCCATGGAAAACGAAGTTGGCGGAAAAACACCTGCATTACTTTGGCGAGAATATATGCAGTCGATACCAGCGCCGGCTGTTCAACAGACCTTCGCTATCAATGAGAAATTTGAAGAGTTTCTCATTTGCAACAACTCAGGAAAGCTGGCAACAAGCTCATGCCCTAGTACATCATGGTACGCTTTGAACAAAGACACACAACCCCTGGAGTACTGCCCTATCCATAATGAGCAATTGCTGGAGATTCAAATCTGCAATGTATCCAAAAAATTAGCGAATCAATACTGTCCAACCCATGAGATTGTTTCGAAAAAATTTGTTCCTGGGACTGAACCGCATACTTTTTGTGATGTTCATTCTGCAGAGAATTCTCAATGATCTAAAGTTTATCGCGGCACCCATGGAATAAAGCGTTATCTATCTAAAAACGGGCTTAATATCAACAGACTGAACAACAGAAAGGGAGATATTTTGATCTGTACTATTTTCATTATTCACGCTGCAGATAGTCCTTTATTTCTCCCCAGATAGCCTCTTTTCCAATTTTTTTCAACGCTGAATGTATCAGAGGGGGCTTATGCAAATGAAGGCAACTTTGCATGGCTGTTAAAGATTTTTTCAGGCTGTTTTTCTTCACTTTATCAGATTTATTGGCAACGACGAGAGAAGGCCAATGATTCGCTGAAAGCAGGTGATAGAATTCCTGATCTTCACGGGTGGGGGGATGTCGCAGATCCATAAGTTGAACAATCAACTTCAGTTGGGGATACATGCGCAAAAAATCCTGTATCATTGCCTGCCAGCCCATCTTCACTTCCACCGGGACATTTGCAAATCCATATCCTGGTAGATCAACGAAATAAAAAACTTTATTTATCAAAAAGAAATTTAAGAGCTGCGTCTTTCCGGGTGTTGAGCTTGTTTTTACGAGCTTTTTCCGATTGAGCAGATGATTAATCAAACTCGATTTTCCTGCATTGGAACGCCCAATAAAAGCAATTGCTGACAATTCCGGAAGGTCAAAACCCTTGATGGTCGGAAAGCTCTTGATGTATTCAGCTGAGGTAACAATCATGATATTATTTTTCTTTGTGAAGATTTAAGAAAGGCATGATGATGCAGATACCTTTTTCTAAATAACAACTCTATAAGGCAATTTTAATCAGTACAATGAATTTGTGGCTGCCACCCTGCTCTCCACTCACAATATTTTCAACAGAGAGTTTTGCGACTCCTCTTTTCCAAATCACAAAAACCTGATATTGATGAAACCGCTTTTCATACATCGTATATAATACTATAATCACCAGAAAAGCTGAATCGTAACATATTCTATTAATAAGCAGAAAAGTTCAATCGTTTTTCTACTCCTGACATTTCCAGAGAAACGAATCAGCAGCTACTATTAATATCACTGTGCAGTTGATTACACAACTTTTAAGAGATTGATTACCATGGAGGTTTTAAACCAGGACCACCTGTATTTTCCGACTAGTTTCAACAGCATACTGATAAAAAGTATTCGTATCTATGCCAAGTCATTTGTTAATTATCTACTGATCGCTTTTATCACCTACTTACCGTTTTTAATTATAATAGAATTCAGTAAATTGGATATTATGGATATGGTGGAGTTTTTCCACGGTAACTTCCTTGATATTGTTATTTTCCTTACTTTGCCAACACTGTTTATCGAGAACAAAGTCTTACCCCTGGCCACGATTTCTCTTTTCGTGCAACGTTTTTTCGCTTCAGCAGTCGTAATCAGCTTCGTCCAACTCGGGACACTTTTATTTTTTATTACTTTTTTTGCCAGCATTAGTCTTGGTGCAATTCTTGTCGGAATTATCCCCTATATTTTTTTACTATTTGCGGGTTTTTTCCTCATCATGGAAAACGCCCCACGCCTGATATCCATCAGACTGAATCTTATCCATAGTATTAAACTGGTCAGAGGCCAGTTTTTTTCAATATTCTGGAATTTCATTAGCATCAGTATTCTTATTTTTATACCACTATTCTTCTTTTCGCTTTGGTATATAGGGGGCCACCAGGAAATACTCGTCATCCGCGAAGGCCTTACTCAAAACCCGGAGGCTGATTCGATGATTGTCCAAAATTTTCTGGCTTTGGTCCAGGGCATCGTACAGGAAAATGGGTTTAAATGGAGCCGCATTGGAATACACATTCTGTTTCGCCCCTTAAAATCCCTGTTTCTAGCGATGCTATTTCTGGGAATCATTCAACGTGTGTCGCCGAACACCATTGCCAACTTTTTGGGTAATAGTTCAAGTAGCGAAGCCACTCCAGATTCCGATGTAGACATAAAAACGGATGAAAACGGAAGTGAATCCGAAAATACCATGTAACAGCGCGATTAACCCCTTACTATCGAGACCGGGGTAATTAAGATCAAATAGGAGAGTTTACTTGGTAACCATTGATAAAAAAGCAAAACCGAAAATCTATACTGAATCTGACCACATCCTCAACGATCTCAAAGAGGAATTGACTGGTCTAAAGTCCCGCATGAATCTTATCGAAGAAGAGCAGGAGAAAAACCGGCATCTTCTGGATCAACTTTCATTTCAAGAAGACTTGGCAAACGAGCTAATTTCAGGTCAACAGGAGGAACTAGAGTCCAACAAGGAGAATTACAAGGTGATTGCTAATGTCATGCACAACCTAAAATCTCCGGTCTCCAATGTTGTTGAAAATCTGGCTGGTATTATATCTGAAATTGACGATAAAGATTCGCAAGATACACTAAAAGAATGCATCAATACAGCTTCCAATGTCCTAAATTCATTCATTGAAGTAGAAGAATTTTGCATGGATGTCGGTGAGAGTTTTCATACAAATCAACAAGCGGTTGATATCAAATCATTCTTTAAAGAGACGGTATCCGGCTTGCAAAAAAAGTTGAGCTTCTCGACACCCCAATCATTGCGACTATTGATGGACAAGACCATACCAGAAAATGGTCCGCTGTATACCGAAGCCATTAAGCAATGCCTGGAGAGCCTCCTAAAAGAACTGATTCATACTAGACCCACTACAGAAGTTTCAATCCGAATTGCTTCTGAAAATAATGAAATCAAATACGGTATAGAAATTTCAGATTTAACAATTCAACTGGAAGCAGACCAGCCTACAAATATTACATGGAATAACTCATGGGTCGAATCCATCCAGATGAATCAAAGCCAATTACTCAATTCAGGTTTAAATCTACTGCGCATCAGAGACTCTTTGAGGAAGTCTGGCGGACAGCTTGAAATTAACAAACGTGATGAAAAAATCATTGGTTTTAAGGTATATTTACCTTTGACCTATTAAAAAGTGAAAATACCAATCATTTTTGTTTACTGCCCGTCTCCCTTTTGTGCTCCACCCGGTATAGGTCACCATCCCGCAAATAAGGATAATGCTTATGATACTGATCTGAAATTTGCTTTAACAGATCCCACTCTTTTCTGCGAACAGCAATTCTCGCCAAATAATCAAGATATTCCAGCCTTGGCCTCTCCGTTTGCGGAACCGTATTTAGGAGCTGTTGCAGCTTTGTATTCTGCCCCGTCTGAAGATACACATTTGCTGTGAAAATCCAGGTAACCCTTTCATCACGACTGTATTTTTTTGCGTCCATGAGATGACCCAACTCATTCCAAGCGCCATGGTTTTGGAAAACAGTGACGATTTCCTCAATGAGTTCGCGATTCGAAGGAAATCGTGTCAGTGCCTTCAAGGCTCTCCTTTTCGTATCTGACCACGTTTCATCCCAATACTCTATCATAACAAACGATGGAGGCAGATATAAAGTATCTTCTTCTAATTCTTTATTCGCAATTCTAAACCCTTTTTTTTTACCTGATAAGACGTAGTACCAATTCCATAATAGATGGAGATAGGTTTTATCGACGATATCCTGGGGAATCATCCCCAATAGCAGCAATTCTGCTTCCTCATAATTTCTCAGATAGAGTGCCAGTGTCACCTCAATCAACTTGAGATCCTCACTTTTTTCAACAATATCCGGGTGCTTTTTCAGTAATTGATAGGCTTGATGCCACTTTTTTTGCCATTTATAATATGATACGGCAATCAGGATTGAAGATGCTGTTTTTGGAATCGCTTCAAGGACCCCTGGTTTTTGATCCATCAAATCAGACTGGAAGATATGGTCTTTAACCGAATTGCCGGTCTGTGGCAGTGTTTTCCAAATATTTCGAGCCTCTGTATACTGATGATTATATTCCAGAAAAAGTGCCCTTAAAATTTTTTGTGATTGCTGGATCCTGGTCACATTATGCAAGTAGTCAGTACCAGGGACTTTGCTGGGGGAGGAAAGGGGGTTTGAATACCCGGTTGAAACAATTAAAAGTGTGATCGACAATAACAGAATTAAAATCCCCATCTTCCGCAGAAGTGTCTCCATGTTGAATGAAAGGGGTTGAAAATCCATCTATTTCTGTTCTTAGCCGACCAATTTCTCCAGTTTCAACGGATACATACTACAAAGATACAAGCATCTTGCGGGCTTAAATGGGTTCTTTGGCTTGTATTAAAAATGCGTCTTTATATCTAAGCTTCTTTCTTAACTGCCGCAGTACATTTTTGGCTTCCGTTCTTGAATCATATGGTCCGGCAAAAACCTTCGTTGCTGAATAATTTTTGCGAACATGTTCGAGATTGAAAGAGATTTCTTTCTGGGGAAACAGCTTTTCAATATGAAACTTTACCTTCTTTGCCCGTTCCAGAGCTGTAAATGTTCCTAAACTGATTCGATAACCGTTGGACTGATTCTTTAGCGATGCATTGCCAGCCTCTTTATTTTGACGATTAATTGAATTTATCAGAGACTGCCCTCTCTCTCGACTGAAAACCTGCCGTGATATCAGTTCGATAAAATCATATATCTCTCCATCTGATTTTTGGTAAACCGGTTCGCCGTCCTGACGCAAAGCGTTAATGTATTCATCTTTACAGGCATCATAGGAGCACTTTGCCACCTGAATGAGATAACTTCTTCTTGGCAGCGCGCGTGTAGCAGGTGGTGGAATATCCGGTTCCGGCACTACTCTCTGAACCATTCGTTGAACCGGTGGTGTCTCCACCTTGATGGGTAATTCCGCTGGCATGGCCACTTGTTGGGGCGGTTGTTCCTGGACAGCAGTTGCAGGCTGCATGACTTCGGGTGTCCGATTTAGGAACCAATAGGCACCTCCGGCACCGCCACCTAGAATTAGAATAAGCAGTGGAAGAATAACTTTTAGCTTGCCGCCCTCACCTTTTTCTTTAGGTGCTTTAGCCTTTTTGACAGGGGCCGCTTTCATTTCCTCTACTTCCTCTGGTGCAGAAAAATCAGCCTCTTCCGCCTCTCCCTCCTCACCACCAGCGCCATCGTCCATATCCTCGATAGAAGAAAGACCCTCGAAAAACGAATCCAGTTCACTATCGCTATCAGAGCCCCCGCCAGAATCACCGTCGAGCTCATCATCTCCCATCATATCATCGAGTTCACCGGCAAAATCGTCACCCGAATCGTCACCCGAATCGTCATCAAGATCTAAATCATCATCACCAAAATCCAGATCATCTTCTGCCATCTTCTTCCCATTTTAAAAGATTTCAATATTGAGTATAGTCAATACCTATCAATTTTTTCAGTCTGCTGCAACATTCTATACCTTTTTTCGGGAAAATACTTACTTAATGCAAATCCATTTTCTGAGCAATCATGAATAATCCCATCAAAGTCAGGTCATCCACAATATCTTCGATCGTTGAGGATACTGGTTTTATTAAGCTTGCCAGCCCACCTGTGGCAATTACTTTTGATTTCAAACCCAACTCGCCTGAAATTTTTTCCACCATTGAATCTACCATCCCAGCATACCCATGGACAACCCCTGACTGCATTCCATGAACCGTATTTTTTCCTATTACGGTAGGTGGTTTTTCCAGTTTGATGCGGGGTAGTTTAAACGCTTTTGCGGTTAAAGCCTCTAAAGATAACCCCAACCCGGGAGCAATCACACCGCCCAGGTATGAACCCGTTTCCGAGATAACATCGAATGTCGTCGCCGTTCCAAAATCAATGATCACCAATGAGCACCCATATTTTGAAAAACCCGCTGAAGCGTTCAATAATCGGTCTGCGCCGACCTCAAGAGGATTGTCCATCTCAACCTTCATGTCAGGAAAACAGGAGAGATCTACAAGTTTACATGCCTTTTCAGTCAGATGGAGAATCAAATCCTGAAATACGGCATTCAATGGTGTAACAACACTGCCGAGTATGGTATGCCGGATTGCCTTTGGATCTATCTTATTGATTTTAAGCAGGTTATAAAATGTAATGAGGTACTCGTCACTTGTTTTCTGCTTATCCGTACTCACTCTCCATAAATGGAGAAGAGAATCCTCTTTATAAATACCGAACACGATATTCGTGTTGCCAATGTCGATAACAAGTATCATAGTGCAACTTTTCCCTCTTTCTGTTTCAGGATGATCTAATTTTTATTTTTAAATGTCAACAAACGATTGAAGCTTATAGAGATTTTTATTAAAATCCGTGTTCCTGCAAAAAATCTGGGGTTATCTTGGACGGTCCCGGATTTTCTTGATTTTGATAGGCTAACAATCGCTCTATGTATCGGCCAATCATGTCCGTTTCAATATGAACTTCACTGGAAACGTCAAGATCAGAAAGGGACGTCTGATGATAGGTATGGGGTATCACTGCTACTCGAAATCTATCCTCTTCTAATGTAGCAACGGTCAAGCTTATTCCATTGATTGATATAGATCCTTTATGCACGATATACTTTTTTACTTCCGAATCCAAAGAAAAATCGATCTCATAAAATTCTCCCTCCTTACGAATAGCTAAAGTTTTGGAACACGAATCCACATGACCCTGGACAACATGCCCCCCTAACCGATCTCCCATCCTTAACGCTCGTTCCAGGTTAACACGATCTCCTGTCCGTTTTTTTACAAAGAGCGTATTTCTGTGGGTTTCACCAGATAGTTCGAAGACACATTCAGAGGCATCAAACCGCACCACCGTCAAACAGACGCCGTCAATGGCGACGCTATCGCCGAGCTTAAGATCTTCCTGAATCAGCTGGCAACTGATACACAACTCAAGCTGACGGGCACCAATAGAAGAGAGTGATTTGATAACACCGATCTCCTCAATAATTCCGGTAAACATAGCTATTTCATACAAAAGAGAGGGGGATACAAGCCAAAAAGTGGAAAATTGTTCTAGAGCAACTGAATGATAACAGGTTGTCTGGTAAAAAGAAATACAGCAGGACCAAGATTCAGTGAAATGGTTGTGAGAGTTCTAAAAAAAACAGGTCAACATGAGATCATTATCCAATTTTTCAATATCATCAATTGATAGATGCGGCACATCCGCTAATTTTCTGATCCCCAAGTCACCAGGCCATGATTTTGCCATGTTATTTCCGATAATCTTTCCGGAAAGAAACAGGCAGAGCTGGTCAGCTGCTTGTTCTTTGATAACGGATGCAATTAATTCGGCACCGCCCTCGATCAGCAGTGAACAGATTCCTACTTGATAAAGTTGCTTCAAGCTCCATTCAATTGAAGGGCGAGGAGTCTCCCCAATAAACACTTCGATACCCTCCCTCACAAGGGATTGTTCAACTTCTGGTTGAATCCCATTACCAGCAATGAGGATTCTTCGCGTTTGTCTTTCAGTTACAAATAAAGATTCGAGAGGTATTTCGCCCCGGCTGGCAAAGACGACTCGGATCGGTTGACGGTTTTCCCCGGCTCTTCGATCTGTCAAACGAGGATTATCATGAACCAGTGTCCGGTGGCCAACGGCTATCGCTTGATGCTGACTCCGCAACTCGTGCCCCCTGATACGGGATATTTCCCCTGTAATCCATTGTGATTCGCCTGATTCCATGGCAATTTTTCCGTCCAGAGAAATTGCCGCCTTTATCGTCAAATAGGGACTCTTTGCTACAATATGCTTGTTGAAAAAACGGTTGATATTGAGGCAGGCCGTTTCGCAAATTCCCGTTCTGACCTGAACACCATTTTTACGAAGCATGTCGATACCTCTACCGGACACCTTGGGATTTGGGTCCTGACATCCGACAACCAGTTTTTTAACTCCCTTTCTTAGAATAAGCTCTGTGCAAGGGGGGGTTTTTCCGTGGTGGCTGCACGGTTCAAGGGTTACAAATAGAACCGCATCTGCAGGGACTGTTTCATACTGGCTGAGAGCCACAACTTCTGCATGCGGGGAACCTGCTTTCTCATGAAAGCCCTCTGAAAGAACTTGTCCTCTTCCATCAACTAAAACGGCACCCACAATCGGATTGGGTTCTGTTCTAAATTGAGCTTTGAGAGCCAGTTGTATGGCTCTCTGCATGACTTGTTCACTCAGGTCTGTATTGAATGGCTGAAAGTTCACGGGTGAAAAAACGACATTTAATTTTTATCAGAAGGTGACCTGGGGTCCCAAATGAGCAATGCGCTCTTCGGGAGTAAGAATTTTTGAAACTCTGGCTCCAAATTTTTCATTCACAACGACAACCTCTCCCGTTGCTAGCAACTGACCATTGACATACAGCTCCAACTCCTCACCTACCAACCGATGAAGTTCGATAACCGACCCCTGACCCAGTGAGAGTAAATCACTAATGTACATTTTTGTTCGTCCCACTTCGAAGGTTAGATTGAGTTTGATCTCCATTAGAAAATCGATGTCAAGTTCTTTACCCTCGGAATCATCACTTTTCTGGGCTTCCGCAACCTTATGCTCGGCTTTAGCCACCTCAAGTGCAGCTGCAAAAGGATCATCCCCGGCATCCGTCTCTACAGTGGCCGTGTTGAAATTTCCACCGCTTTCCATCGCCTGGGTGGCCATTTCAAAGGGATCGACCGGCTTGGACTCTGCTGACTCTGCCTCCATTGCTTGCATGACTGTATCAAACGCATCATCGCTGCCAATATCCAGATCGTCACCGGCTGGCGTTTCGCCCGGTTCCGTCTGATCGGAGTCGTTTCCATCCATCGAAGACATTGCCGCCTCAAAGGGATCTTCTTTATCTGCCATTTCTACTCAGAGTTATCGGGTTTTTTCTCAATTTCTTCATACTCTACCGGATATCGGCGCAAACAGCTTCTTTGTTTCACTTTCCGAATCGTTTTCCGCGCGTTTTGATATCGCTGTTTGGTTGTCCTCAAACAGAAAAAGGGAACCCCATCCACTTTCTTGAGGATACACGAATATCGGGACGTGCGACACTCCTTTGGTGGAATTATTTTCCTCTTCTGCTCATTACCCGCGCCAAATGCGGGTTGCAAGGAAAGTATCAACAGACAGACAAGAAACCAAATCAGATGTTTCATTTAACATTCCGGCTAATCAGATGCAGATCTTAAATAATCCCATGTTAAGAATCATTACTCATTAAGCATTCGATGCTAATAGACCATCCAGCCTATTAGAGGGCTGTACTGCCTAAAAAACAAATCATGAGCACCCATTCGCATGTCGGATCGATTCTTCAGTATTAAGAATAAAAGCACATTTTGCGCCAAAAATGCCGGCCCATTCCAGGGGGGTAAAATCAAAAAGCTGATTTGAGATCTATCAAACCAGCTTTTTTGAAGATGAGCATTTACAATGCTTTAAAAAAGTCATTTCCTTTATCGTCTACAATCACAAATGCAGGGAAATCTTTAACAGTAATCATGTAAATGGCTTCCATACCAAACTCCGGATACTCTAACAGTTCGACGTTAGTTATACATTCTTTACCCAACAGCGCTGCCGCACCGCCGATTGAACCAAGATAGAACCCGCCGTACTGCTTGCAGGAGTCCGTAACCTGCTGCGTGCGATTCCCTTTTGCCAGCATAACTAAAGAGCCACCCTCTTTCTGGAAAATCGGAACGTATGAGTCCATACGTCCAGCTGTGGTCGGCCCGAATGAACCTGAGGCATACCCTTCCGGTGTTTTCGCTGGTCCAGCATAATAAATGATATGTTCTTTAAAATAATCCGGTAGCCCTTCCCCTTTATCCAACATTTCATTCAGCTTTGCATGTGCAATATCCCTGGCAACAACGATCTTACCTGACAGCATCACCCGGGTTTTAATCGGATATTGTGTCAAGGTTTCACGCAGTTTATCCATGCCCATGGACAAATCAAGTTTCAGAACCTCTTCGTCTGACTCTGATGCCGTAACAGGAAGATACTGTGCAGGGTTGGTCTCCATTTTTTCTAGAAAAATTCCCTCTTTGGTAATTTTTCCTTTAATATTCCGGTCCGCGCTGCAGCTGACACCAATACCCACAGGACAGGAAGCCCCATGCCGAGGTAGCCGGATTACCCGAACATCGTGACAAAAGTATTTTCCACCGAATTGAGAGCCAAGACCCAATCTCTGTGATAGCTTCAGAACCGCATCTTCCATCTCAAGATCTCTGAAACCCTGCCCCAGTTTATTGCCTATTGTGGGGATGTCATCATAATACTTTGCCGAAGCCAGCTTCACTGTTTTTAAATTCATCTCTGCCGATGTTCCCCCGATGACAACGGCCAAATGGTATGGTGGGCAGGCTGATGTCCCCAAGCTAGCCACTTTTTCTTCCAGAAATTTTAACAACTTCTCTGGAGTCAGGAGTGCTTTCGTCTCTTGAAAAAGATATGTCTTATTTGCGGATCCACCACCCTTTGCCATAAAAAGAAACTTATATGCTTCTCCTCGGGTTGAATAAATATCAATCTGAGCCGGCAGATTATTCCCTGTATTAACCTCTTCATACATACTTAAGGGAGCAGTCTGGGAATAGCGTAAATTGGTCTCTGTATATGTCTCAAAAACCCCTTTGCTTAGTGCTTCTGCGTCATTTACACCTGTCATAACGCATTCACCTTTTTTACCCATAACGATGGCCGTTCCTGTGTCCTGACAACTCGGAAATTCCATTTCCGCAGCAATCACGGCATTTTCCAGCAAGGTGGTTGCAACATACACGTCGTTTGAAGATGCTTCCGGATCTTCAATAATTTTTTTCAAACCTTCAAGATGGGATTTTCTAAGCAGATGCGAAACATCGTGCATCGCCTCTTTTGCCAACAACGTTAATCCCTGCGGGTCCACTTTCAAAATCGATTTTCCATCAAAGACTATCGATGACACATAATCCTTTGTTAACAGCCTATATTCACAACTATCCTCACCCTGGACAAAAATATCTTGATATGCAAACTCACTCATAGGTCAATCCTGTCTATTAATGATCTTATGTTTCAGAATTATTCAGCAGTGTCCGGTTAGCATTTTACGGATAGGGCGATATCCTGTTCGAGAGTTTCTGCTATGAAGCATTTTCAGGCGATTAGACAAGGCGATAGATGATCTTGCCGAAATGGATCGGCCGAAATCCCAATGTTTGAGCAAAGCGAGTTTTGGAATTTCAGCGAAGTGAGCCTCAGATCATCTTTCAACGAGTCTTCCGCCGGAAAAGTGTTTACAACAGACACGGGGATCGAAGTGTTATTTCCCGCAAAATACTAACCGGACACTGCTGAGTATTATACAATGCAAAAAAAGAACTATAACGGTATTTTGTAAATTTCACCTTGCCATGAAAAGCGCGATATGTCACCCGTTTTGATCCTTCTACATGATATATGATCTATGATTTTATTCAGTTAGGACGGAGAGCCACAAACATCCCAAAATCTGGATCCTTTGGATGAGCGATGATTCTTTGTCCGCTAAGCGGATTATCGATTACGGTGAGGATTTTTACGGGGTGTTGCTAGAAGAACATCCGGATCTCCACAGACTGATGCCGCGTACATGAGCCCAAAAAAGGGTGTACAAACCTTTTCTGGGCAACAATCAATCCGATTTCAAAACTTGAACGATAAAACAACGATAGGAAGACTATTCAGTTGCTTGCGATGCTGTATTCTCTTCGTTCTTGCCAGCAGTTTCCGGTGTCTCTTCCCCTTCGACCGGCTCTGCTTCGTTCTCCTCGGCTTCTGCAACCACTTTCACGACAAGATCGACACTCACTTCTGAGTGCAGTTTGACGGATAATATATGACTTCCTAGTGACTTAATTGGATTCGACAGATTAAGTTGTTTCCGGTCCAGGTTAATTCCTTTTTCCACCAGTTCATCGTAAATATGCTTCTGAGTCACTGATCCAAAAAGTTTTCCACTTTCACCGGATTTCATTGTAAAGACAAGCTCGGTCTCTTCTAATTGCTTAGCAAAATTTTTCGCCTGTTCAATTGCATCTGCTCTTGTTTTCGCCAGCAGGCTTCTGTGATGATTAATCTGCTTGATGTTTTCCCTCGTGAGAGGGAGCGCTTTACCTTGGGGAATGAGAAAGTTCCTCGCAAATCCACCTTTGACTTCAACCTCGTCTCCCAGAGACCCCAGCTTAAAAACGTCTTCTTTTAGGACTACTTTCATTTTGTACCTTTCCTTGATAACACGTTTAAAAATTATTCCTGAATCTCATCTTGTACAATATACCCTGCTGAAAACGATAGCAGAGCGGCATTCCGAGCCTGTTTTATAGCCCGGGTTACTTTTTTCTGAGATCTGGCACTTAGCCCGGATATCCTTCTGGGGATGATTTTTCCGTTATCTGTAATAAACATTTTCAGTAGTTCAACATCCTTGTAATCAATATCTTCAATCCCGGCAATAGTAATCGGACAAGGACGGGTGGGTAGTTTTTCTCTAAAATAATGCTTTCTTTTCTTTTTCGACATATCAAGCTCCCATTTTATCAGATACTAAGTTGGCGGTTTTTTTGGGTTCTGCCTTTAGCAATTCAAAATCACTATGGGCTTTTCCCAAATCATCAACAATCACAACAAAAAATTTAATCACCTTGTCGTCATATCCGAATTGACGCTCCATCTCTTCAATCGTATCACCGTCTCCTTCAGCCCAGAGCAGATAATAAATCCCATGTTTCATTTTATTGATTTCATATCCCAGTCTGCGCCTTCCCCAGGGGCTTTCGAATTTGATTTCACCTCCAGCATTGGAGATGATCTCTTTATGCTTGCCAAGCACCGCCTGACTCTCTTCATCAGTCAGATTGGCGTCGACAACCATCACAATCTCATAGGTGTTTCTTTTTTTCATTTTAACTATCCTTTCGAGTTAAAAGCCTGGATAACCCAGGCAAGGAAAAATCGTGGCGCATCCGCTCCACAAAATTGTCCTACAGCAATATCTTCCTTGCTATAGAACCGATCATTCATTACATCTGCAGTGACATATTCCATCTCTCGCCCTGCTTTGTATAACCTTTCTATCCCGATTCAACCGGTTGAATCTGAATCGTTTTATCCTGAATAAAATCCATCTGGTATCCCACCGTCTCTTGAATCGCCTCTTCTACTGAAGCCGCGACTTGTTTCGATGGTTTACTCAAGACATAATCAGAAACTCTCTGCTTACCGTTCGGTCGACCTATTCCAATCTTGATCCGATGAAAGTGGTTACCACCAAACAGCTGAATGATATTTCTCAGACCGTTGTGTCCTCCATGTCCGCCTGATGCTCTGTAACGCAGCAATCCCGCTGGACGATCAATATCATCAGATATGACCAAGATATCTGTTGTTGGAATCTTATAGAACTGCTGGCAGGCCAATACCGACTCTCCACTGACATTCATAAATGTCTGTGGTTTAAGTAGGATAAATCCCGAGCCTTGGTAGGTACCACGGCTGATAAGTCCCTTAAACCGAGATGACCATCGATCCATTGAGAGGTTTGATGATAACGCATCTAAAGCAAGAAATCCCACATTGTGTAGCGTATGCTGATATCGATCACCCGGATTCCCTAAACCTACAATGAGTTTCATCATAACCGTTCAAAAAACAAAAAAGCCTCTTCCCAAGAAACAGGATTACTCCTCCGTGGATTCTTCCTGTTCTTTTTCAGCTTCTTCTTCGCCTTCAACATCTTCAAGATCTTCATCAACTTCGTCGACTTCTTCAGCGGCCCTTCCTGCAACCGTCACAACGGTAAAGTTACGACCGGTTACGACCGGCTCGACACCGTCAGGATAATTAATATCCAAAACGTGAATACTGTCGCCGAATTCCAGTTCTATCAGATCGATTTCTAACGTGTCCGGTAAGTTCGGGATTTCTTTTACGATACAACGTACTGGAATTGCACGCCGTATGATCTGAATCACTCCACCGGTCTTAAGCGCCGGGCTGTCCGCTTCATTTTTGAGTTTGATTGGAATCTCAAATGATACCACTGAATCTTCGCTAACTTCCAAAAAATCAACGTGAACCAGATTGCTCCCCAAATTTGACAACTGATAATCCTGCAAAATAACAGTCTTGTTTGTTTTGCCCTCTGCCGACTCAATCTCAAGATCGATAATCTTTTTAGCACCTCTCATCGACCGGATAAAACGTTCGGTCAAGTTTGTTGTCATTGACACATTTAGAGGCTCCTCTTTACCATAAACAACACCGGGAGTAGCTCCCATCAGACGCAGTCTTCTATTGAAGCCCTTGCCGGTGTTTTCGCGATGCTGAACCGTTAAATTCATTATACTCGCCTATCAATTAGTTTTGAACGAATTTGTATACCACAAATCGATATAATCGCAGTTGCTTAACTGCTTTTTCTGCTGCATATTCAGAACGCACTTGATGTGACATCTGCTCACAGCAGGGGCGTCAATGCATGAAATAAACGTTAAACGGAAATTTTAACAGCTTGTTTTAGACTCGTCAATCCGAACTGTGCACATTTTTTTGTAAATGAACGGACCATTCTTAATTTCATAGAGTTTGTCTCGAGCAAACGATTCAAACTGGCGAAGTTTCCAGCTTCCAATTGGATTTTGTGCACTCACTTGAACTGTGGAAAAAAACTCGACATTAAATTCACTGTCTGCTGAAAATACAGCATCAAACACCAGCATAACCAACATTGGTCATTAGTTGCCATGAAATTAAAAAATAAAAATATTCTCCTGGGTGTCTCTGGTGGGATTGCATGCTATAAAGCTCCGGAGATTGTCCGCGGGATCAGGGAATCCGGTGGTAACGTCACAGTAGCCATGACCCGCTCAGCTATGGAGTTCGTAAAACCGCTTGTTTTTCAAGCCATATCAGAGCACCCAGTGGCCACTTCACTTTTTTCACTAGAGGAGGAGAGTCGAATCGGTCATATAAAATCAGCAGAGACAGCGGATGCCCTCCTAATTGCGCCTGCTACAGCAAATATCATTGGAAAAATGGCCCATGGAATAGCGGACGATTTTCTTTCAACAGCGTTCCTTGCCTGTAATGCACCCGTTTATATCGCTCCAGCGATGAATCATCATATGTGGGATAATCCGGCCGTACAGCACAACCTGGAAATATTGAAAAAAAGGAACATACACATTATCCAACCCGATTCTGGATATCTGGCTTGCGGTTCTTACGGAACCGGCCGTATGGCAGAACCAACACATATCGTCTCTATTCTTGAAGACTGTTTTAACCTGGCGGAAGAGAGTGATTCTAAAGCAAAACCTTTAAAAAACGTGCGAGTCATGATCACTGCAGGCCCGACTCGGGAGCGTATTGACGCAGTCCGGTATTTATCAAACGACTCATCCGGCAAAATGGGGTATGCCCTTGCCCAAATCTGCGGTCAACTTGGTGCTGATGTGATTTTAATCAGCGGTCCAACTGCACTTTCGCCCCCCCCAGACATCGAAACCATCCATATAAAATCAACCCAGGAGATGTATGAGGCCGTGATGGCAAAAAGCGGGCAGGCTCAAATCATCATAAAAGCAGCAGCAGTGAGCGACTTTAGAATCGAAACACCCAATCCACAAAAGACAAAAAAGAGTCAGAAAATGACACTGGATTTAATAAAAAATCCAGATATCCTGAAAGAGTTGGGAGAAAAAAAAGAAAAAAATCAGTTTTTGGTTGGTTTTGCAGCTGAAAGCCAAGACGTGCAATATTATGCAGAACAGAAATTGAAAGACAAGAACCTGGACCTTATCGTCGCAAATAACATTTTACAAACGGACGCTGGATTCGAGGTCGATACCAACAGAGTGTTGTTAATAGATCACAACGGAGTCGTGAATCTGCCTCTGATGTCTAAAGAGACAGTCGCTGGAAAAATTATGGATCATATTCTGGCAACAGAAAGGTGCCGATCCATAATTGGGGCTATGTAGGAAAGGTCGCCAAGGGAAAGGTATGTAGAGCATATTGGGTAGATTCCCACTGGCGATATACACAAGTATCCAGAATGATTCGAATTGTCTCTTTGAACATACCGGTTTTGAATCCCTCTGAGTACTGGTTTTCAATCGATTTGATCTCAACCGGAAAAACAGTGACTGTTAGACTTTTTTCCAAAATAACTCCTTTAATTAACGATAGTTCAAGTCGGGGGAATGTCTTAATTTGGCATCATTCCCAAAACCCGCATCATGTTCAATCTGCTTGAATCCAGATTCGGGAATTCCAAAAAACCGTCTATAAAATCATATCATGATTTGTTAACATCTTCCGTTTATTGGTTTTATCCAGCAATCTCCCCATATTTGTCAAATCGAAAACCTGGAAGACAGTCCTGGTTCTGTTGGATAACGAGCTTTTCCGCAGCCCCTGACTTTGATACCACACTTGAAATATATCGTATCACCCACACTATTCGCGTTATCAGTTCGTCAAAACTGTGATGGAAAATGCAGCCACACTGATTGATTTCTGGCCGATCGGTAGAGATTGAGCAGTTTCTTCAATAAAGTTCTGGGGATCGGATGTCGACAAAACGTGTTTCCAGTTTTTTTGAGACAGTACAGTCGGAATTTCAAACTCCAACGAAATATCGCTGAAGTTCAATGCAACAAATATTCCATCCCCCTTTTTACCAGATGCTTCGACACCATCCATTAAAAAAGCAAGAGATCTGGAAG
>Ga0075122_10000580_pt1 | contig 28278 bp, 23 predicted proteins | sample AntAceMetag02UKB_FD_69790 | JGI IMG/M metagenome (GOLD analysis project Ga0075122, IMG submission 69790) | Saline lake microbial communities from Ace Lake, Antarctica - Antarctic Ace Lake Metagenome 02UKB | ecosystem: Environmental > Aquatic > Non-marine Saline and Alkaline > Saline | place...
AACAACTATAATAGCGGGAGGTTTTTTATTTTGGCAGATACCTTTTACTTGTTGTATAGTGTCTGATGGTGGGGTGTGCCCAACCTCTGATTCTATATATAACGTTGTTGACAATATGTACAAATTCGGGTCTATCGTCCTCTTCGATATTAAAGATTGTAAGGGTATTTTTTTGTATACTTTGTCAACAACGTCCCCCTTTTCGTGAAGACTCAGGTTTGCAAAAATAACAGGCTGCATGTACCGTATGTTTTCCAATAAAGTCCCCTCTATCAGATAGCATAAAAGCAATTGATCCAAGTAAAACTGTAATAAGTGATACAACCAGCGATGCAGATGAAAAAAAGATCTAACAGTCTAAGTAAACACCTATAGCATAACTGCCTGACAATTTATGGAAACAGTTAGCTCTTTATCATGAATCGAAATAGCCGCTTACGAATAGCCATTCAGGGAGCCGTCCAGGGAGTTGGCTTTCGACCTTTTATTTTTCGTTTGTCCAAAGAACTGAATCTGGTGGGCTGGGTGCTGAACTCCTCCCAGGGCGTTTTCATAGAAGTAGAAGGGTGCAAGACGATTCTTGACCAGTTTATCCTGCGGATTCAGTCAGAGAAACCCGACCCCGCCTATATTCAGAGTTTTGAAGCGTCGTTTCTGGACTGTGTGGGTTATGAGGGCTTTTCCATCAAAGAGAGTCGGGACGAGGGCGCAAAAACAGTGCTGGTACTACCCGATATTGCGACCTGCCCGGCCTGTCTGGCAGAAGTCTCAGACCCCAATAACCGCCGCTTCCAATATCCCTTCACCAATTGCACACTTTGCGGCCCACGCTATTCGATAATTCAATCTCTACCATATGACCGTTCGCAGACGACCATGAGTGGCTTTGAAATGTGTCCGTTATGCGCAGCTGAGTATCAAAATCCTGAAGACAGGCGCTTTCATGCCCAGCCGAATGCATGTCCCGATTGCGGGCCTCAACTGGCAGTCTGGGATCTGCAAGGCAGTGTATTGCAAAAGGGACATGCTGCGCTTCTCCTGTGTGTTGAGCAGTTGCAGGCAGGGAAAATTATTGCTCTGAAAGGAATCGGTGGTTTCCAGTTGTTGGTGGATGCAGGCAATGCCGAAGCAGTGGAGCGGCTCAGAAAGAGAAAAAAACGGAATGAAAAGCCCTTCGCTGTCATGATGGGGTCTATGACTGAGGTCAAACAGGTCTGCCGGGTGAGCCCATTTGAAGAAAGGTTGCTTCGATCAACCGAGGCGCCGATTGTTATACTGGATCGAAGTGATGCAAATGACATGTCCTGTATTGCCGGGACTGTTGCGCCTGGAAATCCCACCCTGGGTGTCATGTTGCCCTATACCCCGTTGCACCATATCCTGATGTCCCAGATGGGAAAACCCGTTGTTGCGACCAGCGGAAACATTTCCGATGAACCGATCTGTATTGATGAAAACGAGGCGTTGAAAAAACTCTCAGATATTGCGGACCTTTTTCTGGTGCACGATCGACCCATCGCACGCCATGTAGACGATTCTGTCGTGAGGATGGTGAGAGGCCGCGAAATGATGATGCGCCGTTCCAGGGGATACGCCCCCATGCCCATTACGCTGAAGCAGGAGCGCAGTAGTGTGCTGGCCGTGGGTGCCCATCAAAAAAACAGTGTTGCCCTGCAGTTGGGGAATAATGCCTTTGTCAGTCAGCATATTGGCGATCTGGAGACTGAAGAGTCTGTCAATTCTTTTCAGGAGGCGATTACCAGTTTATGCCGGCTATATGATGCCAAGCCGGCATTGATTGTCTGCGATCAGCATCCAGACTACATATCAACCCAATACGCCAAGTCTATGGATGTCCCCGTGATACAAATCCAGCATCACCATGCCCATATCAGTGCCTGTATGGCTGAAAATCAATTGGAAGGACCTGTGCTGGGTATCGCGTGGGATGGAACCGGTTACGGACCGGATCAGACAGTCTGGGGTGGCGAATTTCTGTTAGTAGGGGATCATTCATACGAAAGGGTGATCTCTTTACGTTCGTTCAGCTTGCCCGGTAGCAGTAAAGCAGTTAAAGAGCCCCGCCGCTCCGCCTTGGGGGTGCTGTTTGAGATATTTGGAAAGTCGAGACTGGATTTGCCCAACCTCTCTGTGATACGTTCATTTGACGAAAAGGAACTGAAGGTCTTGATCGGGATGTTGAAAACCGGGTTTAACTCGCCACGGACATCCAGCATCGGTCGCCTGTTTGATGCGGTTGCCTCAATCATTGGTCTGCGCCAGACAATATCATTCGAAGGTCAGGCAGCAATGGAACTTGAATTCGCCACTCTCGGTCTTAGCGGAGATGCCCACTATCCATTCTCTCTTACAGATACAGTTGATTGGGGACCTATGATCAGAGAACTGCTGGACGATGTTGGAAAAGGGATCGAAGTCGGACAGATGGCACAAAAATTCCACAATGGTCTGGTTGAGATGATTGTGCAGGTGGCAAAAAATGTGGGTGTGGAAAAAGTTGCTTTGTCAGGTGGATGTTTCCAGAATCGGTATTTGACCGAAAGATCAATCGATCGTTTGGAAATGGAGGGATTCCGTCCATATTGGCATCAACGTCTGCCCCCGAATGATGGTGGGATATCTGTTGGACAGCTGTTTGCTGCTGGCCAGAAAAAATAAAGCTATCGTTGAAATGGGAGAGACTGGGCCTGGCTGGTGTAAACATGATATTTGATAAGATGTATTAATTCAGAAAAGACTAGTTGAAAATGGGCTAAAAGGAGAAACATGGGATTGAGCGAGATATTAAAACAGTTTGAAGACAGTGAGTTGGTCAAGAATCTGTCACAGAAAATAGCAGTTGTTGCGAAGGAAATTGGAGATGTTCGACTCATGCACGTTTGCGGCACCCATGAACATGAAATTGTCCAATATGGGTTGCGGCAACTGTTGCCAAAAGCGGTTCAAATTATTCCCGGCCCTGGATGTCCGGTCTGCATCTGCCCCGTGGAACTGATCGATCAGGCAATTACGTTGTCTTATCAACCCGGAATTACGGTGCTGACATTTGGTGATATGTTGCGAGTTCCGGCGACTAAAGAGTCTCTGGACGGTGCCAGAAAAAACGGTGGGAGCGTTCAAATGGTGTATGGTCCTCTGGATGCGATCAAGATCGCTCAGAAAAAACCTGATGAAAAATTTGTTTTCTTCTCTATCGGTTTCGAAACAACCGCTGCAGGCACAGCGGGGATGATTCAGAAAGGTGTTCCTGAAAATCTCTTTTTTCTGATTGCGAATCGCTATATTCCTCCTGTTTTCAATCTGTTGATGACGGCACACAACAAAAATTCCCTACAGGGATTTCTGCTACCGGGGCATGCAGTGACCATCACCGGTATTCACGCCTATGACTACATGGAGGAAATCTATCATCTCCCCTGTGTGGTTGCGGGATTTACACCAGTCGACATTCTATCCGCTATTTTGAATCTTCTGCTCTCTATTAAAAATGATTCATGTGCTATTATTAATGCATACTCCAGGGTGGTCCAGGAACATGGCAACCAGGCTGTGCTGAAATTAATGGATTCTGTCTTTGATCTGGTTCCTGGAGTCTGGCGAGGCATTGATACTGTGGATGGAACAGCTTATGTTTTAAAGGAGGCCTACGCCCATCTGGACGCCAGCCGTCAATTTGATTGCACGCCGCCCTATCCGTCCCGTGCCAATCCCCCCGGATGTCAATGTCATCGGATTATGCTGGGCGAGCTCCTGCCCACTGACTGTAAAATGTTTCGAGATAAATGCCGACCCGATGACCCCTATGGACCCTGTATGGTATCACTCGAAGGGACCTGCCACAGCTGGTATATAGGGGTGCAAGATATCGATGATCTATAGGCTTTTTTTCCGCAGCGGATCGATTCCGGATTTCAGCTTTCGTCTTTTTGTCTGGATATTTTCGGATATTACGCTGTCTATTTCGGGGGTGTGTTCGATTTAAAATTTTAAAATGGCTGGTATACAAATTGTAGGAATAGGTAAAGCGAGCACCTACCAGGGTTTTTGGTTTGGGCAACGAAATAAACCTGCATTCACCGATTTCAGTGTCTGCAATACAAGTTAGGGTCGTTTGAATTGAGATAGACCCTCTCTTTTTTTATCCAATTTGATTCGTAATATTTGCTATTATTAGACCATTCTGGTAATAAGGGCGATAAGTGGTCTTGTTAAAACCAGCGGTCTTGGGAAATGAGCCATTTAAATAACTAAACTCGCTTTTTCATATTATTTAAGGGGAGCCTATGTCCGTAGAAAGATACCAAAAGTGGCGTGATCAAAAGGGGAAACCATTTATTCCAGTTTCAGTTGATGGTGTGGAATTGATAAACGACCGGAATTTGAATAAAGGTTCTGCATTTACAAAAGAAGAGAGAGACGTCTTTCATCTGGAAGGTCTGATTCCACCCAGTACCGGAACATTTCAAGACCAGAAAGCCAGGGTTTATGAAGGATACTGCTCTGCTTCAACTGATATCGATAAGTATATTTATCTGCGTTCTCTCCAGGATCGTAACGAAACCCTTTTTTACGGCATTTTGGAAGAACATCTGGAGGAGATGATCCCCATCATTTATATCCCTACGTTAACGCTGGCCTGTCAACAGTTCAGCCACCACTATCAGAGGGCAAGAGGACTTTATATTACACGTGAGAATGTGGACCGGATGAGTGACATGGTGCATAGCTTCCCATCGCAGGATGTCCGAATTATTGTCGTGACTGACAGTCAGGGTATTCTGGGCATCGGTGATATTGGTGTAGGTGGAATGGCTGTTCCCATTGGTAAACTTTCATTGTACTCCATCGGAGCTGGAATTCATCCCTCTTTTTGTCTCCCCATTGCTCTGGATATTGGGACAGATAACGAAGAGCTTTTACAGGATCCCTTGTATCTTGGGATTGGCCATAAACGGATCACAGGTCAGGAGTATTACGATCTCATTGATAAATTTGTCAAAAACGTGAAGGTGCTTTTTCCCAAAGCGATTCTGCAATGGGAGGATTTCAGTAAAGAGCATTCGTTTGAAATTCTGGATAAATACAAAGATGTTTTACCTTCATATAATGATGATATTCAAACCACCGGGGCTGTGGTTTTATCCGGGGTTTTGAATGCCATGAAGATCAAAGGCGAAAAACTCAAAGATCAAGCCGTCGTCGTATTCGGAGCAGGATCTGGGGGGATCGGGTTTGCACGTAATGTCTGTACCGAATTGAAAAATGCCGGTCTGGATCAACAAGCGGCCTGTGACAAGGTATTTTTGGTTGATTCCAAAGGACTGATCATGAACAACCGCTCTGACCTCCCCGAATTCAAGCGGCCTTTCGCCAAGGACCCAGCGATGCTTGCGTCCTGGAACATGTCATCTTTGGAACCGTCTCTACTGGAAGTGCTGGAAAATACGAAAGCAACGATCCTGGTGGGGATTTCCGGCCAGAGTGAGTCCTTTAAAGAAGAGCATATTCAGGTGATGCTGAAGAATACAGACAGACCCATTGTATTTCCACTGACGAATCCTGCAGACGAGAGTGAGGCTACTCCTGATGATCTGTATCGCTGGAGTGATGGAAAGGCCATTGTTGCTGTTGGAAGTCAATATTCCGATGTCACGTTTAATGGCAAACAATATAGGGTGGGGCAGGCGAGTAACGCATTTATTTTCCCTGGTATGGGGATGGCTGCCATGCTGTCGAAAGTCCAAATCCTGACTGATGAGATGTTTACCGCTGCGGCTCATGCAATGGCTGCCTGTGTGAGTAAGCCCGATCTTGATTCGGGAATCGTCTATCCGCGGGTAAAAGATATCCAAGCCGTGGCCGTTCGTACAGCGATTGGCGTGTTGCAATTGATCACGGAGCAGAACCCCCACATTGGCTTGAAGAGAGAAGATCTGCACGAAATTGTTCGTTCCAATATCTGGAAGCCGATGTATCACCCTTATAAAAGGGTTTAGGACCATACCTGTTATTTAACCTTATACAAGCCATACCATCGGTTTTCCGGCCGAGGTATGGCACACCGCAGTAGTCCAGCCGATTCTTCAATTATTGCTTTTCATCCCGTACCCTACGTTTGTTAAAAAGTCATGAACTATTCAGCATGCGCCCCGCGTATATCGTTTTTAAGGGAGGAACACGTTAGTATCAAAGCCAGTCCTATTTTGGCGAATCCTCTTTGTAAGGCTCCAGGTGCGACTATTGCTGAATGATCATTGATAATAGAATTAATGATTGAGATCATCAAAAAAAACGAATAGGGGTAGGAAACAAAAGATTAATTTAATATATTTAGTAACAGAAAACGACGAAGCCTCTATCACCCGGTTTCTGGCAATGTGAAAAGGCCAATATAGGCTTTACATTTCAGCCGCTAAAAAACTGGAATGGCTGAAAACCGAACGGGTGCCTGTAATCATTAAACAGAAATTTACTGGCTGTTTAGATAATCATCAAAATCTCCCGAACTGAATTCAAGGCAGATTTTTACTTTCTGACCTGGTAGTTTCAGCAGGAGTTCTGAATCGGGTCTGGCTTTGAATCACCCAACTGATAACAAAATAAGGGAAACGGACCATGTTAATAGATTTTGCTAATGTTTTTCTATTTGCTGCGCTTGCAGTCGGATTTGTCGCATTGATCCTGGCGGTTGGGAAATTGATTCGACCGGATAATCCAAATCCTTTGAAAAGATCTGTCTACGAGTGTGGTGAAATTCCGATTGGACCCGGTTTCTCGCAGTTTAACATGCGGTTTTATCTCATTGCCTTTGTATTTGTCATTTTTGACGTCGAGATTGCATTCATGTACCCCGTGACAGTTATTTTTCGCGACTTGATGCAGAGCGGTTGGGGGCTGTTGGCTTTCACCGAAATTGCTATTTTTATTCTGATTCTGCTGGTCGGGTTTGTATATGCATGGTCACAAGGCGGGCTCGATTGGGTGAAGACGCTGTCTAACGACAATTAGACGACTTTAGGGATCGTTAAGAAATAACTTCACACAATCTATTTGCAATTGTTCTAAAAGCACTGGACATTTTACAAGCAGAATGTGAACTAATTTTTCAGCCGACCATTAGTAATTGATTAAGGGAAAAAATAAAAAGCAATGAAAACACTGTATAACAAATTCGAATCAGACAATATCGTTCTGACCTCAATAGACCATCTCTTGAATCTGGCCAGGGCAAACTCGATGTGGTATCTGCTTTTTTCTACTGCCTGTTGTGGAATCGAATTGATGCAAACAGGAGGCCCTCGGGCAGATTTGGAGCGGTTTGGGTCAGCTCCGAGAGCGGTCCCCAGAACGGCTGATTTGATGTTGGTTGCAGGGACGATAACATTGAAAATGGCGGAAAGGGTCAAAATTTTATATGAGCAAATGGCAGAACCTCGCTATGTGATATCAATGGGTAGCTGTGCCAATTCAGGCGGTCTGTTTCAGTCCGCATATTCTGTTTTGGACGGTGTTGATCGTGTGATCCCTGTTGATATTTACCTGCCTGGTTGCCCTCCCCGTCCCGAAGCGCTGCTATCTGCTTTGATCGATCTTCAGAAAATAGTAAAAAAGGAGCCCTATTTACGGAAGAAAAAATAGCCGGGGTTGTTTGAATCATCATGTAGGTCATGCGGCTATTGCCTTGTTTGTGACCATGGTCAGTTGAAGATAACAACCCATGGGAGAGACACACCCGAGTCAATCAAAAAAGTTGGAACCACACCATCGGGAATTGGACAGCCGGTGTATATAAGGAGTCAAAATTGAATATTTTAGAGATTTTTCAACAGATCAAGGAAAACACGGATGCCGTGGTCAGCTTCCATGAAGATGAAGGGCCGACGCCTTCGATTTACGTCCGTTCAGATTCGATTCTGAAGGTGATGACGTATCTGAAAGAAGAAGAGACCATGGACTTTAGTGTACTGATGAACCACACGGGTTTTCATGAAACAGAATCATCCAGACTGTTCTGGCACCTGTTTTTTGAGGTTTCTCAGGATGAGACTGAAGATCACAACCATGAGGAGATCAGGCTCTTCTGGCATCTGTACTCCTATAAAAAAGAGCACCGGGTCACTATCGAATCCAGTATCCCCATCGGAAATGCAGAAATAGATAGTGTTGTCTCACTCTGGAAGTCTGCAAACTGGCTCGAAAGAGAGGCCTACGATCTGCTCGGGATTAATTATCAGGGGCATCCTGATCTGCGACGAATTATGCTTCCAGCCGATTGGGAGGGGCATCCTTTAAGAAAGGATTATGTGTCCCCCACCTCATATCACGGAATTGACAATAGCCCCTCTGCAATAACAAAAAGCTTTGAACCTAAAGGGAAATCCAAATGACATCCGCGCTGAAAACAGAGTATTTAACCATAAACATGGGTCCGCAGCATCCCTCCACCCATGGTGTGATTCGGTTCATTCTGAAAACGGATGGTGAGATCATTTATGAATGTGATCCGGATGTGGGATACCTGCATCGGGGAATTGAGAAGATTGCAGAATCTGTCACCTGGCAGGGATTTGTTCCTTATACGGATCGGGTTGATTATGTGTGTGCCATGAATTCGAATCTGTCCTACTGCATGGCGGTAGAGAAACTGATGGGCATGGAGACCGAGATACCAAAACGGGCCGAATATATTCGAGTGATTGTGTCAGAGCTGAACCGAATTTCCAGTCATGCGGTTGCGATTGGCGCAGCTGATATGGATATGGGGGCTTTCACACCGTTTATTCATTTCCTGAGGGAGCGGGAACATATCAACGATCTGCTGGAGATGGTTTGTGGTGCCAGATTGACGTATAATTACATCTGCATCGGTGGTGTTAACAATGATGTTTCGCCGACTTTTCTTTCCAAAACAGCAGAATTTCTAGACCATTTTGAGGTTGTGGTGGAGCAGATTAATCGACTGATCTCCTATAACAAAATTTTCATTGGACGGTTCGCCGATGTAGCGGTTGTTCCTCCGAAGATGGCTATCGATTACAATCTGGTGGGTCCGAACCTGAGAGGATCTGGAATCAAGTTCGATGTTCGTAAGGACAAACCATACAGTGTTTATTCCGATCTGGATTTTGACATTCCTGTGGGTAGCGGGAGAGCAGGAACCCTGGGTGACTGCTACGACCGCTATATGGTCCGCGTTGAAGAGATCAGGGAGTCTATTAAGATCATCCGTCAGTGTCTGCAGCAGATACCTGAGGGAGAGACGAAGGCAATCGTTAAGAGTACGATCAAACCGCCCAAAGGGCATGTCTATTTTAGAACGGAAACCCCACGAGGCGATACCGGTTATTTCTTGTACAGCGACGGCAAAACATCTCCGATGCGGCTGAAAATCAGGACCGGATCCTTTACTGGAATGTCCATTATTCCTGAAATTGCCAGAGGCGTATTTATTGCGGATCTGGTGGCAATAATTGGTTCTCTGGACATTGTCGCGCCGGAACTGGATCGTTAAACCCATTCTTTATAAATAAGATAAGATATGGACGCAATTTTATTAAGCTTCGGGTTGGCTCCCCTGGCAGCAAAAATTATTTCGATGGTTATTATCTGCGTTATTGTCCTGCTGGCCTTTGTGACCATCGGAGGGATTCTAACTCTGGTTGAAAGACGGATTGCCGGGTTTATGCAGTCTCGACTGGGACCCAATCGCGTTGGTCCACAAGGCGCATTGCAGTGGGTAGCGGACGGCGTCAAACTGATATTGAAAGAAGATCTGATCCCAGATGGGGCTGATCGTGTGCTCTTTAGAATTGCTCCCTATTTTTGCCTGGTTGGAATCTTCGGAACCATGGTGGTTTTTCCATGGGGACAAGGTGTGATAGTGGCAGATCTGAATGTAGGACTCTTCTACTTTATCTCCATTACCGCACTGGTGGTTTTTGGTGTATTGATGGCGGGTTGGAGTTCCAATAACAAATGGTCTCTGCTCGGTGGGATGCGAGCTGCCGCCCAGATTGTCAGTTATGAGATTCCGGTGGGTATGAGCCTGCTGGTCCCGATTCTGATCTCCGGGACTCTTTCCATGGGCGGTATTATGGCAGCCCAGGGATGGCTTCCCTGGGATTGGATGGCTTTCAGAAGCCCCTTTACGGTCCTCTCATTCCTGATCTTTTTTATCGGATCACTGGCCGAAGCCAATCGAACCCCCTTTGATCTGCCGGAAGCGGAATCGGAGCTCGTATCGGGGTACTGTACAGAGTATACCGGATTTCGGTATGCCGTCTTCTTCCTTTCCGAGTGGGCAAACCTCTTTGTCTTTGGTGGCCTGACAACAGCTGTTTTTCTTGGAGGAGGCAACCTGCCCGGCGTTCTGGAAGGGTACACCATTTTAAGTGTTCTAGTGTATTTATCTAAAGTTGCGGTGATTATCTTTGTTGTGATCTGGCTACGCTGGACACTACCGCGATTTCGCATTGACCAGCTAATGACCCTTTCCTGGAAATACCTGCTGCCGGGTGCTTTTATCGCCTTTTTGGGACAGGCGCTTTATATGTTGATGACCCAACAAATTCCGATTGTACAGAGTGTCGTGGCAGTCTTGATGTTTCTGGTTTTTGTGTTTGTTCTGTTCCGATTCGCCATCAGGGTCAGGGTGAATATGAGCGAGCAGAGAATTCCGGTCAACTCTCCGGCGAGTGATGTTTCCTAAGGATGAAAATTATTAAAACAGTGTTTCTAGGCGTTTGAATATCATGGGTACTTATTTTCAAAATATAAAAGACGGCTTTACCACCGCCTTTGAAGGGATGAGCATTTCTTTTGCGACGATGTTTGTGCGCAAGGAAACAGTTCAATATCCGGAAGTTGATATATCCAGCAACGCGACGATTGCGGAAAAATACAAGGGATCTCTGATGGGAATGCCTGAGAACTATCGGGGTATTCTGGGTGTGGATCTCTCTCTCTGCACAGCGTGTCAAATATGTCAGAAGACTTGCCCTATCGATTGTATCGTCATCGACAATGTTAAGTGCGACAAGACGAAGTTGTCCCTTGAGGATGGCAGCCCCGTCCTGAATCGCTTTACCCAGAAGGAAGCCCTAAAAACCAGAACGGTCACTCGATTTGATATTAATGCAGCCAAATGCATGTATTGCGGGCTTTGCGAAAAGGCTTGTCCGACTGGCGCTATTCAGCATACCAAAAAATTCGAAATGAATCGGGAATCCCAGGAGGAGTTGATTCTGCGGTTTGTTAGTGATGATGAAAAAGCCACAGCTGAAAAAAGGGCCAGCGCAATAGAAGCGGAAGCCGTTGCGAAAAAGGCAGGCAAGGCGAAGAAAGAAGTGGAAGAAAAAGCTAAAGCTAAAGAGAAAGGAGCTGAAGAATGATGGGCATACCTGAACTATTTTTCTATTTTTTCACCCTCATGGTGATCGGCATTGGTTGTGTTGTCGCCTTTTCCAAAAACCTGCTGCGGTCAGCCTTTGCGCTGTTTTTCGTACTTTTTGGGGTGGCAGGCTTTTATGTCTTGCTGGGAGCGGACTTTCTGGCCATTGTCCAGATTATGGTCTATGCGGGCGGTGTGAATGTGTTGCTGATATTTGGAACGATGCTGACAGCGGACATTTCGACTCCGAAGACCAGTAATCTCTCCTTCCAGGGAGCACTGACCGTTGTTGCCGGAGTCACACTATTTGTGATCCTGGCTGTTATTATTAATTCAGGCAACTGGCCGACCTATGTCCCGGGTGAGATGATGGCAACCACCAAGGACCTGGGGAGACTGCTCTTGAAAGAGTACGTCCTTCCCTTTGAAGTGGTTTCATTTCTGTTACTGGCCTCGATTATCAGCGCTATCGTTCTTGTACAAAGGGGGGATTAAAATGGGTTTGACAGGTTTTCTTACAGTATCGGCCGCACTGTTTACACTGGGCATGGTCATTTTTATTTCCAGAAAAAATGCCATTGCGATTCTGATGGGTGTCGAACTGTTGTTAAACGCAGCGGCACTGAATTTTGTGGCCTTTGCCCGGTTTACACCGTCCCAGGCATCTCAGTTGGACGGTCAGATCTTTGCAGTTTTTATTGTTTTACTGGCAGCCGCTGAGGCTGTAGTCGCATTGGCTATTGCCTTGTCTGTCTACAAAGAGTTTCATCAGGTGCGGGCAGATAAACTGGTAAGTTTGAAGGGGTAATTCATCTGTCTGCTGCAGATAGATCCAGACTCATCAAAAATAACACTGAGCAAAAAAAAGAATAATGAGCCACATACAGTCAGTCATACCTTTTGTTCCCATACTGCCGCTGTTCGGCGCCCTTGTGATGGGACTGCTGGGGAAAAAGATATATACCAAATTCGGAGAGAACGTTACCGGTATTCTGGGATGCAGCATGCCCTTTATCTCCGCGGTTTTTGCAGTCACCTCCTTTATTGCCATTAACGGCCTGGATGTGACTGAACGCATCATCCGCATAAATCTTATGAACTGGGTGACAGTTGCCGATCTGCAGGTTGAGTGGACATTCAGATATGATCCGCTTTCAGCCATCATGCTGCTTGTCGTGACCATTATCGGGACCCTGATTCACATATATGGCATGGGGTATATGCATGGGGACAAGTCTTTTTCCCGCTTTTTTGCTTATATGAACCTGTTTCTGGCGTCCATGCTGTTGCTGGTTTTGGGAGATAACCTCATCATCATGTTTTTGGGATGGGAAGGTGTTGGACTCTGTTCTTATCTGCTGATCGGTTTCTGGTTTTCTGAAAAGCAAAATGCTGTCGCAGGGAAGAAAGCATTTATCGTCAATCGAATTGGTGACCTGGGATTTTTGACGGGGATATTGATAGTTGCATATTTCTCGATGACGCTTTTTGGTTCAACCAATCTCTCTTTTGTTGAATTTCAAGGTAATATTGATGTATTGGCTGAACAGACGATTTGGGGGTTGCCACTGCTGGAGGTTATCGCGGTCTGCTTCTTTATTGGCGCCATGGGGAAATCAGCTCAGATACCACTGTATGTATGGTTACCGGACGCCATGGCAGGCCCGACGCCTGTCAGTGCTTTGATCCATGCCGCGACGATGGTTACCGCAGGTGTGTACATGATGGGACGCGTCTTCTTCCTTTATACAATGGCGCCTCACGCATTAGGCTTTATTTCGATCATTGCTGCCTTGACCTGCTTTATGTCAGCAACCATCGGTATGGCGCAGTTTGACATCAAAAAGGTGTTGGCCTACTCAACGGTCAGCCAGCTGGGGTACATGTTTCTGGCCATGAGTGTGGGCGCGTTCAGTGCCGGTATTTTTCATCTCTTGACCCATGCCGCATTCAAAGCAGCGTTGTTTATGGGATCCGGATCTATTATTGTGGCACTCCATCACAAGCAGGATATGAGAGAGATGGGCGGACTGCTGAAAAAAATGCCGATTACAGGATATTCGATGATAGCGGCAACGCTGGCCATTATGGGATTCCCACTGACTTCAGGTTTTTTCAGCAAGGATGAAATCCTCTGGAAAGCCTTTATCCAGGGATCTCCGATGCTGTGGCTGGTGGGATTTGTTGCCGCTGGTATCACCTCTTTCTACATGTGGAGACTGGTCTTCATGACATTCTTCGGTGAGACGCGCATGGACGAACATACGTGGGATCACTGCAAAGAACAGCCGAAACGAACAGTAGTGCCAATCGCAATTCTGGCAATTGCTGCATTGACCATTGGTTTCTGGAATGTACCTCACTTTCTGGGTGGGCATTCAAACTTTACCCATTTTCTGGACCCGGTTGTTCATGATCTCTCCAGTTCCCCGATGGAAAACTATCGCAAGTTACAGTTGATCAAGGAGAAAGAACAGCAGTCAAGTACCGATCACGCCGCGAAATCAGAATCTGGACATCAGGATGCATCAGCAGGACATGAGGGTGCGGTGGATCATACGGCTCTTGAATGGGGTTTAATGGCTGCTTCCGTAGCCTGGACTTTCTTTACCGGCTTTCTGGCTTACATTTTTTATATGCGGAATCCGAAAGCACGGGAACAGATCATGGCCAGCGCTTTTGCACAGAAGATTTTCCTGGTATTGAACAACAAATATTATGTTGATGAATTTTATGAAGCGGTTGTACTGACCCCGATTCGAAAGTTGTTTGATTTTCTGGGCGCTTTCGACGGGATGATCGTTGATGGCTTGGTCAATTTTGCTGGCTTTATGGGGCGTATCACCAGCTCATTTGTTGGAATCTTCGATAATGAAATTATCGATGGCCTGGCAAACGGCGCCGGATGGGGTGCTCAAGCCGGTGGTAAAGGTGCCAGTTCATTGCAGTCAGGTAAAATTCAGACGATTATCGGTAGTTCATTGGTCATTTTTATTATTTTAGTTGCTTGTGTTGTACTGTTTTTGGGATAGCGGGGGAAGACAGCTATCCGCTCTTTTGAATCTTATTAATTGTTGAAAACATATTTGAGGTTGTGATGAGTCATATTTTGTCATGGGTTGTTTTTGTGCCGCTAATCGGAGTCCCTTTCCTCTGGCTGATGCCCGCAAAAAAAGCGAAGTGGATTGCACTGATTGCCACGATCGTAGATTTTTTCATTGCAATTCCTTTATTTACCCAATTTGATAAAAGTGCCAAAGGGGTCACCAGCGGGATGCAGTTTGTTGAAAAACTGCCCTGGATTCCAAGCCTGGGTACGGAATATTATATTGGCGTCGATGGGATTTCCATTTCCATGATACTGTTGACACTCATTATTGGTGTGGTAGCAGCGCTGGCTTCGTGGGGAATCAGCAAGTATGAAAGAGGCTATTTTGCGATGTTCCTGCTTTTGCAGACAGCCATGCTGGGTGTATTTGTCGCATTGGATCTGATTCTTTTCTATCTCTTCTGGGAAATTATGCTCTTCCCGATGTATTTTCTTATCGGTGTCTGGGGTGGACCGCGAAGAATCTACGCAGCTATCAAATTCTTTCTCTATACTCTTGCAGGAAGTGTGGGCATGCTGCTGGCAATAATTGCCATCTGGTATTACGCACCGGGAGAACGCACCTTTAATATCATCGAACTGGTACAAAGGGTCAATGAAGGTGGTGCTTTTACCGGGCCGCTGATTTTTGGATTCCCATTTGTCAGGGTCGTTTTCATTGCGCTCTTTATTGGGTTTGCTATTAAAGTCCCCATTTTTCCGTTTCATACCTGGCTGCCGGATGCTCACGTTGAAGCTCCGACTGCTATCTCAGTGGTGCTGGCAGGTGTTCTATTGAAAATGGGAACCTACGGCTTTTTGCGGATTAATTTTCCAATGTTTCCAGAAGTGTTTGAATGGTTCAGAGACTTTCTGATTGCCCTGGCTGTCATCAACATCGTTTACGGTGCTTTATGTGCTCTGGCACAAACCGATCTCAAGAAGATGATTGCATACTCATCTGTCAGTCATATGGGTTTTGTCTTATTGGGTATTGGCGCTGCCACAACCCAGGGAATCAACGGGGCGGTTTTGCAGATGTTTAACCATGGAACGATCACAGCCATGCTCTTCCTCCTGGTAGGTGTTGTTTACGACCGAGCCCACCATCGTGAGATTGCAGGCTTTGGCGGACTGGCTTCAGTAACACCTGTCTATGCGACAGTGACGAGTATCGCTTTTATGGCCGCCATTGGGCTGCCCGGTATGAGCGGATTTATTTCTGAATTTCTGATATTAACAGGTGCATTCAAAGTATACCAGATCGCGACAATCATATCGGGACTGGGGATTATCCTCGGGGCTGCATATATGCTGTGGGCATATCAGCGTGTGTTTTTCGGTAAGCTCAATACAAAATACAAAGACCTGACAGATATGAACTTTGTCGAGCTCGCATCGGTGGTTCCTTTGATTATCATTGTGTTTTACTTGGGAATACTACCCGACAGACTTATCGGATTCTTTGAAGTTTCGTTGAATTACCTTAGTGCTATATTGATCGGCTAAATTCGATTCCCATAATTCTTGCAGCTCCGTTGAAAAAGGTTCAACGGAGTTCATTGGGAGCAAGATAAATAATCCAATATTCAATAGCGTGCGTGGTTAACATGGTAAATACATTACCCTATTTAAGCTTTATTCCTGCTCATGTGATGATGAGCTTTGCCATCATATTCTTTTTTCTGGCAAAGGCTATTCCATTCCTGAGACGCCTACCGGCTTCGATTATTTTTTTCCTGGTCTTGGTTGTGGGATTTTGGTTGGAAAGTATGGGGAGCGGATCCGAAGCCCTGTTTTTTGAAATGATCCAGGTGGACTCATACAGCCGGCTCTATAATCAAATCTTTTTCATTGTCATTGCGGTAACGATATTGATGATGGCAAACAGTGAGGAGTTGAGCAAAGATATCAGCTGGGAAGTATTTGGACTGCTGTCAACTATCTGTCTGGGAATGATGTTGATGGTTTCAGCGACGAATCTTTTAATGACCGTAGTTGCCATCGAGCTGGTTTCGATACCCTCATATGTCCTGGTTGCCCTGAATCGAAAACTGCCTGCTTCGAAAGAAGCGTCACTGAAATATGTACTGTTTGGATCATTTGCTGCGGGAATCATGGTGTACGGTATGTCACTGATTTTTGGGCTCACCGGCACTCTGAAATTTTCCGAAATCTGGCAAGGTCTGGCCGATTATTCTGCCGCTGGAACGGGGACCGCTATTTATTTTCTGGCAATCCTGATGACACTTTCAGGAATGGTGTTTAAGATCGCAGCCGTCCCTTTTCATTTCTGGTGCCCTGACGCATACCAGGCGGCTCCGACTCCGATCACCGCATTTCTGTCTACAGCACCAAAAGTTGCTGGACTTGCATTGTTGATGCGATTCTTTTCGTATCATGTATCCATACAGACCGCTGATTTAACATTAATTCTGTCCATTATCGCCATGGCCACCATGACAATCGGTAATCTGGCGGCTCTGAGGCAAACCGATATCAAACGCTTGCTGGCATATTCATCCATCTCTCACGCAGGGTTTCTGTTGATGGGGATTGCTGTTTTGAATCCGGCAGGTCGACAGGCGGTGTTTTTTTACATTCCCATCTATCTGCTGATGAATCTGGGCGCTTTCATGGCGGTGATATATCTGTCAGAGAGTGAACGGTTCAACATCGCATCCTATGCCGGGATGATCAAAAAGAAACCGTTGGTTGTGATTGGTTTGACTGTATGCCTGTTCAGCCTGGCAGGACTGCCGCCTTTCGCTGGGTTTGCTGCTAAATTCTATCTCTTCAAGGTGGTCATTGAAGAGGGATTAATTTTATTGGCGGTTGTCGCGGGTGTTAATTCCGTTATCTCACTGTATTACTATGTCGGTGTGATCAAAGTGATGATCATCGATTCAGAGGATAGACCCAGTAAAGAGATTCAGATGGGTGGCTTTCCAGTTGTGTTTGTGACAGTCTGTACTGTTCCCATTGTCTTCTTCGGGTTGTACTGGGTGCCATTGCTGAGCTGGGCTGAAAAAGCAAAATTACTATTCTAAGGCGCCCTGTTAAATCTCCCACCATTTATTCCAATTGATTCCTGTATTCGTACAGGAATCAATTGGACCGTCCCAAAGCAGAACATTCCCTCCCCCGTGAGATCGCAGCTCGATTTATTATTCCGTTTTAGTTCAAACACTTTATCCCATTTGTGTGAGGAGGTGAAGTGCGCTGGCAGGAGTGACGTTCCGAGGATCGCCTGTGGACATGATGGTTTGATTATTGATAGACCTATAGTAAGACGATTAAATTACATTAAACCTTTTTTTACGCTACAGATCATGGCCTCTATACAGAATCCAGACATCAATGCAGGTTCCAGCTCACTGCTGACTGATTTTTATCAGTTGACCATGGCCTATAGTTTTTGGAAGGCGGGGATGGAAAATGTGGAGGGCACCTATCACCTTTTTTTTCGGAGTGCGCCATTTGATGGAAATTACTGTATCTGCTGTGGGCTGGAAAGGGCTATTTCACTTATCGAAGCGCTACAGTTTGAAGAATCCGATCTCAATTATCTGGCCAGCCTCCAAGGCAACGATGGAAAAACACTTTTTGATGACGGTTTTCTTGAATACTTGGGGGAATTCAGGTTTACCTGCAACGTTGATGCGATACCAGAGGGAACCATCGTCTTTCCCTTCGAGCCCATGTTGCGGATTCAGGGCCCCCTGATCCAATGCCAGCTGCTCGAAACGCCCTTGTTGAACATCATCAATTTTCAATCACTGATCGCAACGAAAACGTCACGGGTCTGTCGTGCAGCCCAGGGGGACCCAGTCTTGGAATTTGGTGCACGGCGGGCTCAGGGCCTGGATGGGGCATTAACTGCCAGCAGAGCGGCCTATATCGGCGGTTGTTCAGCAACATCGAATGTGCTGGCAGGGAAAAAATTTGGTATCCCAGTCAAAGGGACGATTGCCCATAGCTGGATCATGGCGTTTGAAAGCGAATTGGAAGCTTTCGAAACCTATGCCGATATTTTGCCCAATAACTGTGTCCTGTTGGTGGACACATATTCCACCCTTGAAGGTGTCAAAAACGCCATTGCAGTCGGAAACAAGTTGAAAAGCAGGGGGTATGAGTTTGCCGGAATTCGTCTGGATTCTGGAGACCTGGCTTATCTGAGTATCGAGGCCCGCAAAATGCTGGATGAGGCAGGTTTTCCAGATGCCAGTATTCTAGCCAGCAACGATCTGGACGAAAAAATAATTCAGAGTTTGAAAATTCAGAATGCAAAAGTGAATATGTGGGGTGTTGGTACACGGATGGTCACAGCATACGACGATCCGGCATTAAATGGCGTGTTTAAATTGTCAGCGGTACGAAAACCCGGAGGGAAGTGGGAGAATAAAATCAAAATCTCCAATCAGTCAACGAAGGTCACTACTCCGGGGATACAACAGGTCAGACGGTTTAGAAAGAACAACCAGAATATTGCCGATATGATTTATGATGTTAATATCGGTCCAGATAATAATGGTTGTAGAATTGTGGACCCATTTGACATGACTCGCCAGAAACAAATTGAATCATGTTCGGAATACACAGACCTGTTGATTCCGATTTTTATAAACGGTGAGAAGGTATATGAATGCCCTTCTTTGGAGCAGATAAAGGTAAAGGTGGAAGAGGAAAAGCAAAGATTCCATTCAACGATCCTGCGCCTTGTAAATCCTCATCACTATCCGGTGGGGAATGAGAAGCGGCTGAATGATGTCAGAACTGAATTAATGATGAAAGCGAGAACATAACAGGATTACGAGCCATTCATGCAGGAGGGGTATGAAAACACTATTACTGGTAGACATCCAAAATGATTTTTTGCCAACCGGTGCCCTGCCGGTTCCAGAAGGGGATCAAATCATTCCGTTGGTCAATCAACTGCAGAAAAAATTTGACCTTGTTGTCGCCACACAGGATTGGCATCCGGAGAATCATCAGAGCTTTGCTGTTTATCATGGTCAAAAACCCGGAGAAGTCATCTCATTGCATGGTATTGAACAGGTTCTTTGGCCGGTCCATTGCGTACAAGATTCGTTTGGAGCCCAACTGGCGGCTGGTTTGGAAACAGATGCAATCGAACGGGTGTTTCAAAAAGGGATTAGTCCGGAAGTAGATAGCTATAGCGGTTTTTTTGACAATGGACATCAAAATGATACCGGTTTATCGAACTATCTGACTGAAAAAGGGGTTTCCGAACTCTTCGTGGTGGGTCTAGCATTGGATTATTGTGTGAAATTTACAGCACTGGATGCCCGTCAATGTGGTTTTAAGACCTCGTTGATTGTGGATGGAACCCGCGGTGTTAATATTAATGCCGGTGATTCTGTGAGCGCAGTTAAGGAAATGAGCGAGACTGGCGTCAATATCATCCAGAGCCTGGAGCTCAGTGTCCCATGATCATTTGTGGATCAGCCGTTTGATCAGTTGGCTGTTTTTTCTGCTTTGATTTTGATCTTGTAGCGTAGGGCTCGCTCGCTGATCCCTAATTCTTTGGCCGCTCTAGTCTGGACCCCATTGTGTTTATTCAATGCCATGTCGATCAGGGTTTTTTCCGCTTCTTCGAGTGTCATCAGCTCCAAGAAGGGCGTGTTACGCTTTTCCTCCTCTTCGTTGTGATTGGAAGTGACCGTTAGTGGCAGGTCTTTGATAGATATGACATCATCCCTTGCCAGCACGATAGCACGTTCAATAATGTTTTCCAGTTCTCTGATATTCCCCGGGTAGTCATACTTCACCAGAATTTTCACCGCATCTTTGGTGATCCCATTGATGATTCGATCATTCTCCTTTGAATACCGGTCGATAAAATGATCAATCAGGGGAATAATGTCTTCTCTCCTCTTTCTCAAGGGCGGTAGAAATATAGGGACCACATTAAGTCGATAGTAAAGGTCTTCACGAAAATCCTTCGCTTTGACGGCCTCTTCAAGATTACGGTTGGTGGCGGCGATAATCCGCACGTCGACTTTGATGGTTTCATTGCTGCCCACCCGTTCAAACTCTCTTTCTTGAAGGACCCGCAGCAGCTTAGTCTGGGTTGTAAGACTGATATCTCCAATTTCATCCAGGAAGATTGTGCCCGAGTCAGCCTCTTCAAATTTTCCTTTGCGATCAGATATGGCCCCTGTAAAGGAGCCTTTCACATGGCCGAAAAGTTCAGACTCCAGCAGGGATTGGGGAAGTGCAGCACAGCTGACCTTCACAAACGGTTTATCGGCATGTTTGCTGGCTTGAAAAAGTGCCAGGGCGATCAATTCCTTACCGGTACCGGATTCCCCCCTAAGAATAACAGTCGCCTGGGAACTGGCGACCCGTTGCACCACACTCATCATCTCATTCAAAGCAGCACTGTTACCAACAATATTCTCAAACCGGAACTTTTCCTGTAGAATTTCTTTAAGCTGAATGTTTTCAGTAATGAGCCGTTTCTTATCGATACATTTATCGATCAGTATCAGAAGTTCCTTGAGATCAATCGGTTTAGTCAGATAATCCGACGCACCGGCCTGAATGATTTTCACTGCCGTCTCAATGCTGCCATAGGCTGATATCATCAGAATGGCGATCACCGGATCAATCTCCCGTACCTTTCTAATCAACTCCAGGCCGTTCATTTTGGGCATCCGGTAATCGGAAATCAACAGATCAAATTGCTGGTCTCGTATCAGTGAGAAGGCTGTTTCAGGATCTTGCTCAGTGAAAATCTCGTAGCCCTGTTTGACAAGAAACCCTTTTAACAATTCAGTCGTTGATACTTCATCATCTACTATCAGAATTCGGGTTTTCATTGGCTGGTGGTTGGTGTTTTTAATGAAAGAGACGGTTGAGATACGGTCTTCGGAGTTTACATATGGCAATCAGAAAGGTACACAATTGAGTATGCAAAAATCGTAGCTTTTATTCTACAATGGAAAGCGTACATCATTACTATATATTTGACGAGACTCAAATCTGTTTGAGAGGCAGGGTGATAATTGCTGTCATGCCCCTTGTTGGGTTCGCTTTCAGCTCTATTGAGCCATCGTGAGCCTGAACAATCTTTCTGCTGATATAGAGTCCCATGCCGGTTCCTGTTTTTTTGGTGGTGAAATAGATATCAAAAATGCGGTTGAAATTATGATCGGAGATGCCTTCTCCGTTATCCTGTACTTTTAGCTGCCAAGCCTGATCTTTCGTGATTTCGGAAATAATAGTGATGATCCCGTTTTCAGAAGTCGCCTCCAATGCGTTGAAAAAGAGGTTCAACAGTACCTGCGTCAATTTTTCCTTGTCCCCGAGAAATAGCTTTTGACTAGTCAGGATTTGCTTTTGAATCTGAATATGCCTTTTTTTGGCTTCTCCGGAGAAGAAATTAATATTCTCCTCAACAAAATCATCCAGTGAAAAATATACATTTTTAGGGGAGAACGGTTTTGCAAATCCAAGAAATTCAGAGATGATCATGTTAATTCGATCCACCTCATTTTTCATGGTTTTCGTTAACGACATATATTCACCCTGATCCGTCTCCTTTTTCGGGGTAAATTCGATTTGCAGGCGCTGAATGGTAATAGAGATACTGTTCAGTGGATTTCTGACCTCATGCGCCACACCCGCTGCCAGGTTTGCCAGGGACATCAGTTTTTCATTTTCCCTGATCTGGCTTTCCATGACATCCATCTTACTGATATTTCGTTTATGAAAAATTAACATGAGCATAGCTGCAATGGTTGCGATGAGCATGATAATGATACTGTTGATGATGGTGATTTTTGATGTGTTGGAATATATCTGCTGGAGGCCGGTCATGCGGAAAGCGATTCTGAAAACCCCTCTGGTGTCGGGTGTTAAATGGATGGGGTGGATAAACTCCTGTTTATCATCTTTTTTGTCATAAAATGAGACCCCTTTGTTCAGGGATTCCAGATATTCCAGCTTTTCTTCGATTGTATCGATGCGGGAGGGTTCGTAATCGGCAATAATCACTAGTTGATCATTCATAAAGCTGACAGATTGAATCACATTCTGATTTTCCAACGAGTTAATCAGAAGTTGTAGCCCAATACGAGCCCTGATTTCCTGCCGTTTCTCATGTCCAAAATAAATGTTGATCACTCCTGAATTTCGGCTTCGCGGTACCGTGATCATCTGCAAATCGAGAAGTGCTACGGACAGATTGCTTTCCGACTGGATACTTTGTTCTATGGTATCTGGGGACGAATCTCCGGAAAGAGTTAATTCCCCTGGAAATCGAGCCCTCAGCAAGTCGGATTTATTAATCCCCTGGGGAAGAGTCTCTTCACTTGAGGAGTATAAAATATTTCCGTCTGTGTCGTGAATTGAAAATGAGATGAGTTTGAAATTTCGAAGTATGTCCCTGAATTCCTCTTCCGCTTTTCCATCAGATTCTCTGTATAACCGGTCAATTCGGGGGGCTATTTTTTTGATTTGACGCTGAACTTGCTGCTCTGTTAACTGAACCGATTCAATACTCTGTTTGGCACTGGCAACAATTGAATCGATGAGCTTTTCTGCATCCAGCCAGGATGTTTCAGTGATATTGGTACTGGTTTGGTTGATCAGGAGGTAGGAGTTTTCCAGCAGTATAATGAGGGTGATGAAAAGAAACAGTCCGGCATAGAGATAAGGGGTAAGTTTGTTTTTTACCATCGTAATGTTTGTTCAGGTTAAATTCGAACCGCAACGATATACGCTGCGGTTCAATCTCTAAACATCTGCAGGGATCTTACTTTATGGGAAGTGGAACAAAGATGGATCGTCCTTTTCTCATAATTAGAAGTGAAATCGGTTTGGTACCTTTCTTGGCGATTCTGGCTATCTTAAAAAAATCGTCTACTGTTTTTAATTCAGTGTTGTTCGCTTTCAAGATGATGTCACTCTTTCGAATCCCTTTTTCCCATGCAATACCGGCCTGATCGATATCGACGACTAGAATACCATATTTTTCAGTCAGACCGGACTCGGTTTTGATCTCAGGTGTCAACTCAGACAGCTGCATTCCAAACATGGCCTGTGTATTATCCAAAGATACGATGCCATCCGCAGGTCTGAGGTTAACTGTCACCGTTTTTTGAATGAATTTTCCGTTTCGAAATATCTTTACAGATACATCAGATCCGGGGGTTGTTTCTCCGACATATTGTTGGAGTTGCGTTGTTTTATTGAGCAGATTGCCGTTAAATTCCACAATCACATCACCCATTTCCAATCCGGCTTTTTCGGCAGGAGAGCCTTTCCCAACACCTGTCAGGACGACCCCTCTCATTCCAGATGGTAGTCCAAACGATTCTGCTAGTTCGTTATCAACTTCCTGAATTTCTACGCCAAACCATCCACGCGCCACTTTTCCATGCTTTCTTAACTGACTGATGACTTTTTGGGCAAGCTTGCTGGGGATGGCAAAGCCAAGATTTTGACCACCCGCAACAATAGCCGTGTTGATTCCAATGACTTCTGCGTCCAGATTAAAAAGAGGGCCCCCGGAGTTCCCGAAATTGATCGCGGCATCGGTTTGTAAAAACTGCCCATAGGCAGTGCTGCCAAAAACACTCCGGCCCTTGGCACTGATGATTCCGGCGGTGACAGTGTGATCAAAACCCAGCGGATTCCCAATGGCTAAGACCCAATCTCCAACCTCAATGGCATCTGAATCACCCCATTTAATATAAGGTAGCTTTTTGGCTTCAATTTTGATTAAAGCCAATTCGGTCAATTTATCTTTGCCAATGATTTTTGCATTAAATGTTCGCCCATCATAAAGTCTCACCTCAATTTTCTCGGCTTTATCGATGACATGGTGATTTGTGACGATATAACCATCTCGACTAATGATAAATCCGGATCCCAGTGAAGATTGACGCTGCTTTTTAGGCATATTTTTGAAGAACTTTTCAAAAAGAGGATCTTTACGGAGTTTGGAGTGTTCAAACACAGCAGAACTACTGATATTGACGATTTTCTCCTTTTCGGATTTGACAATGGGCGAAAATGATACAGGTCTGGCTAGTACTGGCTGGGATACAAGCAGCGTCAGCAAAACAGCCGCAAAGGCCTTCTTGAGAGGAATAAATGAGTGTATTGCCATGATACTCTTTTTATAAGAAATTTTCATAAATTTGCTTTGTACACCCGAAATTATCTTAGTAACGGTTGCTCAAAGCCGTTTTGTATTCAGAGAAGAACTAAACTGAATAATCAATATCCTCCTGATCGTTTTCCGAGACATAGACTTTAAAACCATACTCTCTAAGCCCACGATATCGTGGGTTGTTCTTCTTTTCTGCTAGTTTACATTTAGGGCAAACGCAGTCAATGTGATGGGTTTTTTGAAATTTTCTCATCTTCATCAGCGCGAGATCCTTGCCTTCTTTTTCCAGCTCCTTCAGCATTTTCTCAATTTCCTTCATAGCCATTTTGAGAAGAATATCACGGTGTTTGACACTTTTTCTTGAGAACATGGTTTCCGGCTATTTTAAAATTGAATGCTCAATAAACAGACTATATTAAAGAATATAACGACTGAGATCCTGATCTTTGGCAATATCGGTCAATCGTTCTTGAACATATTGACGGGTCAGAGAAATCGTTTGTCCTTCGAGATCCGGTGCATTAAAGCTGACCTCATCCAGTAGTTTTTCCAGAACTGCATGCAATCTTCTGGCGCCAATATTTTCTGTTTTTTCATTCACTTCACTGGAGATTTTTGCCAGTTCATCAATCGCGTCATCCCTAAACTCAAGCTTGACGCCTTCAGTTTTCAGTAATTCCACATATTGTCGGACCAGTGAGTTCTTGGGCTCCGTCAGAATTCTGACGAAATCGTCTTTTGTCAGAGAGTCCAACTCCACACGGATTGGGAAACGTCCCTGGAGTTCAGGGATTAAATCTGAGGGTTTTGCGATGTGGAAAGCCCCCGCTGCAATAAACAGAATATGGTCGGTTTTTACCGGGCCGTATTTAGTATTGACGGTACTACCTTCAACGATGGGCAGTAGATCCCGCTGAACGCCCTCTCTTGAAACCTCGCCACCACCATGGGCATCGTTTTTACTGGTAATTTTGTCGATTTCATCCAGAAATATGATCCCGGATTGCTCAACCCTTTTAATTGCGGCTGTATTAATATCGTCCTTTTCAATCAGTTTTTCGGCCTCTTCCTGTTGAAAAATCTTTCTGGCTTCTGCAACCGTGACTTTTCGGTTTTTTGTCTGTTTGGGCATGAAACTGGACATCATATCCTTGATGTTAATATCCATCCCTTCAGTACCGGTAACCGGGAAAAATTCGATGCTGGGTCCGAATGATCGGTCCTTGGTTTTGATTTCGATTGATTTATCTTCCAACTCACCATTATCCAGCTTAGCAGAGAATTTCTGTCTTAAGCCGGAGTCGTCCCTGATCTGATCACTAACGTCTTCTGACGATCTGATAGGAGTTGATGGAATCAGCAGATCCAGAATACGTGATTTGACATTATCATCCGCTTTACCTTCCACTGATTCCATGGCTTTTTTGCGAGTGATGCTGATGCTGATTTCAGTGAGATCACGGACCATGCTTTCGACGTCCCGGCCGACATATCCGACTTCAGTAAATTTAGATGCTTCCACTTTGATAAATGGCGCATCGACCAATTTGGAAATTCTACGGGCGATTTCAGTTTTTCCGACCCCAGTGGGTCCAATCATGATGATATTTTTCGGCATGACTTCTTCCTGGAGATCTTCCGGGACCTGCATTCTTCTCCAGCGATTTCGTAACGCGATAGCCACACTTCTTTTTGCATTGTTCTGACCGACAATATAGCGATCCAAAAACTCAACGATCTTCTTCGGGATTAACGATGATTCAGCGATTTCCACTCATTACCTCAATAGCAGTCTGCTTTTTAGTTTTGTGTTGTGAATGCCCAGGATATCAGAAAAATAGGATCCCAGAAACAGCAAATTACCCGTTTTTCTTACTTGAAATGACCTTAACGATCCGGACACAGTTTATGAATATGATACAAGTTAACTTTTTTCAGCGGGTTGGCTGGCGTCGATTTCTTCGATTGTGATCATGGGATTTGTATAAATACAGATCGAAGCGGCAATCTCCATGGATTTCATGGCGATCTCCCGTGCACTGAGACTGGTGTTGTCTGACAGCGCTCTCGCGGCTGCCAGCGCAAACTGACCGCCTGAGCCGATAGCCAGTATCCCGTCCTCTGGCTCAATCACATCTCCATTTCCCGAGATGATCAGTGAATTCTCAGCATCAGCCACAGCCAATAGTGCTTCTAAATTTCGCAGCATTTTATTGGTTCGCCAGTCCTTAGCCAGTTCGACAGCAGATCTGACCAGGTTGCCATTAAAGGATTCCAGCTTGGCATCGAATTTTTCAAAGAGTGTAAATGCGTCAGCAGTTGATCCGGCAAAACCGGCAACAACCTTGTCATGATACGTCCTTCTGATTTTTCGGGCATTCGATTTCATTACTGTATTACCAAGGGTTACCTGGCCATCTCCGGCGATAACGACCTTATTGTCTCTTCTCACACATAATACTGTTGTCATGATTATTTTTAAAAAGATTAACGTTTTTGATTTCCCAGGATAAAAACCTCTTTACTTTCGTCCCGGGAGCTTTTGGGTTTGATGATTTTAACCTGTTGATATTCTGATCTCATTAGTTTGACCAGCCGATCGAAGGTGCTGCCATGAAAAGATTTTAGAAGAACACATCCGCTCTTCTTAAGTTTATGACTGGCAATATCAAAGGCTATCTGACAGAGATGAAATGAACGCTCGGAATCTACATTTTTTATGCCGGTTGAATTGGGTGCCATATCACTGCAAATAACATCAAAAAGCCCCTCGAACAAGCCATGTGCATCAGGGTCTACATCATCAATATCCGAGTGAATAAAGCGCATGTTCTCTTTCAGTGCAATGCGCAGTTCAGTACGGTCGATGCCGACGACTCTGCCGCTGGGACCAATTTTCTTTGAGATATATTGCATCCAACTGCCGGGAAAACAGCCCAGATCAAGCACCTGACTACCGTTTTTCAGTAATTGATGCTTTTGATCTATCTCCTGCAGTTTATATGCGGACCGGGCAACGAAACCTTCCTTTTTAGCCTTATTGAAATAGTAATCCTGTACAGTCTTCATCTTTGTTGGCTAGTGTAATTTGGTCGTTTCCCAATAGGATTGCATTTCGTCCAGCGAGAGTGTCTCCCCCTTTTCTTTAGCTTCAGCAAGCGCTTTTTCAACAACGACAAAGCGTTTCATAAATTTATCATTACCCTTTTTTAAGGCCAGTTCGGGATTAATCTTGTGTACACGTGCCAGATTGGTAATGGTGAAAAGGAGGTCGCCGATCTCTTCTTCGAGTTTTTCAACATTTCCCTCTTTCATCTCATGCCTTACCTCTTCCAGCTCCTCTTCTACCTTTAATAATACATCTCCTGGTGTTTCCCAGTCAAATCCGAGAGATGCCGCGCGTTTGCTGATGGTCAGAGCATTCATCAGAGCCGGCGCCCCGATGGGTATCCCTTCATTGATCGAGTTTCGTTTTTTTTCTCGAGACTTTATTTCATGCCACTGTACCGTCAATTCCTTATCAGACAGGTTCTTATTGTTCGGCTCAAAAACATGGGGGTGGCGGTGAACCATTTTTTCCGAGATGGTATCAATGACATTATCCATCGTGAAACGGTCACTTTCACCAGCGATCTG
>Ga0075122_10000583_pt1 | contig 28172 bp, 27 predicted proteins | sample AntAceMetag02UKB_FD_69790 | JGI IMG/M metagenome (GOLD analysis project Ga0075122, IMG submission 69790) | Saline lake microbial communities from Ace Lake, Antarctica - Antarctic Ace Lake Metagenome 02UKB | ecosystem: Environmental > Aquatic > Non-marine Saline and Alkaline > Saline | place...
GTGGGTCGTTTAGCTCAGATCAGGTGGGGACAAGTTGCCGGAATTAGTGGGGACGAGTTACCGGAATTGCTGGGGACAAGATGCCGGAATAGGTGGGGACGAGTGTCCGGAATACGCACTACTTACTGGAATTATCTTTCTTCTTGTTCTGGGTTTTAACGGGGCAATATGTTTATATCATAATCGCCACCATTATCCTGTAGTATTCAACTTAGAGACAGAAGAAGAGTATTTATCTAAATGGGTTACAAATTATCCAATGGCAAAATATGTTAACCAAAACCTCCCTATCGGGGCTAAAATTCTTGGAGTAGGAATATACAAGCCTTATTATTTTAAGAGGTGGGTGGTTAGGGATGGGGTTTTAGATATATGGGAAGGTTATCGCTCTAAGTATACAACTGAAAAATCAATGCAAGCCTACCTCAAGTCACAAGATTTCAGCTATGTGATTTATAAAGAAATAAATGGTAAAAAACCTGATGATAGTATAAATCGAATAATAGGGGGAAAAGAAGCTATTTTTTCCTATGGTCCAGTTCAAAATATTGAAAAACCACAAAAAGAGATTTTTTTTCTCTATAAGCTTTAATTTCCTCGCGATGCTGACCACTAATGACGTCTAGTGACTATTGCATATCTATCTTGACACCTTATAGAATCTCTAGTAAAATACACAAGTACAAGACTATTTAAGGAATTAAGTAACTTAGGGAGAGTGAAAGAACATGGAGATTAATGCTAACGAAGTTTATACTCCTGCCGAAGCTCAGAAGCTTTTAAAGGTAAGTCCATCTACTATTACGCGGCTTATTAGAAAGGGCATAATTAGGGCGGCTAGAGTTGGTAAGCAATATCGTATTTTGGGTAAAGAACTTTTAAGAGTTGTTTCACCAGAGTTAGAAGATACTGTAGGAAAAGCATATAATAAGGCTCGTAACTGGGTTCATGATGGCGTAGATGAGACATAATATTAATATAAGGAGATTTTTGTTATGAAAGATATTTTTAAGGGAAAAGTTGTTCTTGTAACGGGTGGTACTGGGTCTTTTGGTAAAAAATTTATCTCAAGACTTGTAGATAAACATGAACCAAAGAAGGTGATTGTTTTCTCAAGAGATGAAATGAAGCAATACGAAATGCGTAAAAAGTTTAACCATCCGTGTATACGCTATTTAATAGGTGATGTTAGAGATGTTGAAAGACTTCATAGAGCTTTTCATAATGTAGACATCGTTGTGCATGCTGCTGCTATAAAAATAGTTCCAACAGCTGAATATAACCCATTTGAAGCCATAAAAACGAATGTTATAGGAGCTGAGAACGTTATAAATATGGCGATAGACAATAACATTGATAGGGTTTTAGCTTTAAGTACAGATAAGGCGGCTAATCCTATAAATCTTTATGGAGCTACAAAACTTTGTTCTGAGAAGATGTTTCTAGCGGCTAACAACTATTCTCCAGAAGGTACAATTTTTAGCGTTGTAAGATACGGAAACGTTGTAGGTTCACGCGGAAGTGTTATACCTTTTTTCAACGAATGTAAGGCTAAAGGAGTTGTTCCTATAACACATGAAGGTATGACTAGATTCTGGATAACTCTTGATCAAGGCGTTGATTTTGTTGTTAACAGCACCAATGATATGAACGGTGGAGAGATTTTCATACCTAAACTTCCTAGCATGAAAGTAACAGATCTTGCCAATGCAATTTGTCCAGAGTGTAAACAAGAAATTGTAGGTATTCGTCCAGGTGAAAAGCTTCACGAGACTATGGTTCCAGCCGATGATGGTATTTACACATACGAATATGAAGAGAGATATGTAACATATCCCGATGTAATTTGCCATGAAAGAAAGATTATCCCAGGAGGCAAAAAGCTGGAACTCGACTTTGATGGGTACAGAAGTGATAACAATGATCAGTGGCTTTCTGTAGATGAACTTAAAAAAATGGCTGAAAACGCATAATTTAGCATTGTAGTATGGAGGGGGGAATATGAAAATAATACCGTATGGTAAACAGTCTATAGATGAAAGAGACATAGCAGAAGTTGTAAAGGTTCTAAGAACCGATTGGATAACACAAGGACCTGTTGTTGAGAAGTTTGAAAAAGCGTTAGCTGCTTATTGTGGATCAAAATATGCCGTTGCAGTATCTAATGGTACAACTGCTCTACATCTTGCTTGTTTAGCCGCTGGTTTAACTAAAGGCGACGAGGCAATAACAACTCCTATTACCTTTTTAGCAACGCCTAATTCTGTTCTATATGCTGGAGCCAAACCAGTATTTGCTGATATTGATTATGATTCAGTAAATTTAACAGCAAATTCTATCGAAAAAAGACTCACCAAAAAGACAAAAGCTATTTTACCTGTACATTTTGCAGGTCTTTCCTGTGATATGGCAGAGATAGGTAAACTTGCTAAGAAAAATAAACTTAAAGTTATAGAGGATGCATGCCATTCTTTGGGTAGCCAGTATTCTGTAGATGGTAAGTGGTATAAGGTTGGTTCTTGTGAGCACTCAGACATGACAGTATTTAGCTTTCATCCTGTAAAGCATATTACTTCCGGTGAGGGTGGAGCAATAACAACGAATGATAAAAAAATATATGAAAAGTTGAAAATGCTTAGATCTCATGGTGTTGTCAAAACCTCTCAAATGGCTAAAAGCAAAGGTTCTTGGTATTATGAAATGAGAGATCTTGGATTTAATTACCGACTAACGGATTTTCAGTGTGCATTGGCATTGTCTCAACTTAAAAAGATTCATACATTTTTAGCTAGAAGGCGTGCAATAGCTAACATGTATGATAAAGCGTTCGCAAATGTTGTAGGGGTCGAGATTCCAGTATATGGCGAAGAAAAACAACACGCGTATCATTTGTATCTATTAAAGATAGATTTTATGGGTTTAGGTATAACAAAGAAAAAATTCTTTGAAAGATTAAAAGACAAGGATATTTTTTGCCAGATGCACTATGTGCCGATCTATAAACAACCTTATTATGCTGATAAAATGAAAACAGCATCAAAAAAATGTCCAAATAGTGAAAAGTACTATGAAAGAGCAGTTTCTATACCAATATATCCAAAGATGACTGATGGTGACGTTCAAAGAGTTTCGAGGGAAATAATTAACTTGTTACAGAAGGGATCTAAGGGGTGAAAATAATGAATACAGGTATAATCATTCAGGCAAGAACAGGGTCTACTAGATTACCAGGGAAAATACTGAAGTATTTACCTTATGACAGCGAAATTACTGTTTTGCAGCAGGTTATTAGGAGGTGTAAGTGTGTTAGCGGCGTTTCAGTTATTGTTGCGACCACTACCAGTATTGAAGATGATATAGTAGAAAAAATAGCAAAGGCAGAAGGGGTAAATGTTTTTCGTGGAAGCGAAGATGATGTTTTGTCCAGATATTACGAAGCAGCTGTGTTAAATAAATTAGATCGCGTGATAAGGGTTACATCTGACTGTCCTTGTATTGATCCAGGGGTTATCGAAAACTTGATAGAAGAACAAAACAACATAAAGGCTGATTATGTTTCAAATGTTCTAGAGAGAACTTATCCTCAGGGGTTAGATGCTGAGATATTTAATTTTGATGTGTTAGAAAAAGCTCACAAAATGGCGACAAATATGTCTGAAAGGGAACATGTTACATTATATATATATGAAAACAAAGATCTATTTAATGTTGTTAATGTAAAAGCACCAGTCTCTTGCATGCGGCCGGATATTAGGATAACCCTTGATACTGAAGAAGATTATACTCTGTTAAGTGTTTTATATGACTACTTGTTCAATGCAGATAAAATGTTTTCTACAAAAGATATTGTTAAGGTATTTGATGAAAAACCATATTTGATGAACATAAATAAGAAAATTGTTCAAAAAACTGTTTGTGATGATCTGAAAGGTGAGATAGTAGAGGCCATAAAGGTTTTAGATCTTCAGGAGCTTAACAGGGCAAGTGAGATTCTTAGAAAAATATGAAAGTAATTATTATTACAGAAGCCGGACCATCTATAGGATTCGGACATTTAGCAAGATGTAGCGCAATATACGAAGCATTTAAGGAAGTTGTTTCGAATGTGAGCATTGTCCTGCTAGAAGGGTCTTTTGAGCAGGCAATTAATGTGTTTAAGGGTGTTAATCTTGTTGATGGACAGAATGATAGAGAAAGAGTCTTAAATAGTATTGATAAAGAAGATGTTATTCTAATAGACTCCTATTTGTGTGGGGTGGAATTCTATGGAAAAGTATATAGAAGAGCCGGTCTTTTAGTATCAATCGATGATTTTTGTAGGATAGGGTATCCTGGGGGGATAGTATTAAATGGATTGATTTATGCCGACATTTTGGACTATCCAACCGAGAAAGATGTGAAATACTTGTTGGGGAAGCAATATGTACTTCTTCGAAAAGCATTCTGGGTAACAGGAAGACGACATTTTAACAAAGAAATTCAAAATGTTCTCCTGACATTTGGAGGTAGTTCTGCTGTGAACAATCTAATGAAAGACATGATTGATATGTTGCTTGAAATGTACAGTTTTAACATACATGCTGTCTCAAATGGGCCAAGTTTTGGTGATGTAAAATCTGATGGTAGATTGAAAGTGTCAAGTGGACTGAATGCCGGTGATATGAAAACGGCAATGGAGAATTGTGATCTTTGCATATCAGGTGGAGGTACCACAATACATGAGTTGGCGGTTACGGGCACACCTACCATTGGCATATGCTTTTCCGATAATCAAGAAATGCATTTAAGGGAATGGAAAAAGGCCGGTTTCGTATATGATATTGGCTGGTTTAATAGTAAAGATATTTTAAACAAGGTTAAAATAGTTCTTGAGAAAATGGATGAATCTGTGCGCATAAAAGTTTCTAATAAAGGAAAAGAGCTCATTGATGGCTTGGGTGCAAGAAGAGTTGTTGAAGAAGTTGTTAAATGTCATGGAGGTATCTAATGAAAGGCAGCAAGAGAAAGAAATGTTATATTATCGCGGAGGCGGGAAGCAATCATGACGGCAGTTTGAAGCAAGCACTTACACTTATTGATGTTGCCGCTGAAGCTGGTGCCGACGCTGTTAAATTTCAAATCTTTAGAGCAAAGACGATGTATCCTAAGAAAGAAATTAAAGTAAAATACTTAAAAGATGTGGGTGTGGAAAAGAATTTGTATGATATTATCAAGGAAATGGAAGTTCCGTATGAATGGTTAGCTGCGTTACATAAACATGCCGTAAATTGTGGAATTGATTTTATGGCAACACCTTTTGATTTAGAGTCTGTGGATAAGATGGATAAGTACGTTGATGTCTACAAAATAGCTTCTTATGAATCTCTGTATGGTGATTTAATTGCAAAGGTTCTTTCTATGGGTAAACCGGTGCTTATTTCTACTGGAGCTTGTAAAGATGAAGAAATAGAGCAGTTGATCAATCGCTTTTCTGCTGACCTTGAAAGGATCACCTTGCTTCACTGTGTTGCTAAATACCCTACACCGCTTGGTAGAGCAAACCTTAATAGAATTGTATATTTATCACAGAAATATAATGTAAATGTAGGGTACTCAGATCATACAAAACATCCATTCGCTGCACCCGTTGCGGCAAATATCCTAGGGGCTACTGTAATTGAGAAACACTTTACGATAAATAAAAAACTTCCAGGGCCTGACCATATGTTTGCGGCTGATCCAGAAGAGCTGAAGCTGATGGTTGAGATGGTAAGAGCATGCGAGAAAACATCAAGAAAGAAGCTAGTTAAAGGAGTTACTTCGTGTGAAGAAGAACTGTACTTTTATAAGAGATGTTTATATCTAAAAAATGGTCTAAAAAAAGGGGATAAAATTAGAAAGAAGGATCTTAAAATACTGCGAAATGTTGGAGAAAAGGTGGATTATTTTAATCCACTTGAAATCGATAAAGTGATAGGTAAGATTTTAAAGGTTTCAAAAAAGATAGATGATATTTTAAAGAGAGGAGATCTTCTATGAAGAAGTGTAAAGGAAAAACAGTTTTTAAGGCTAAAGGGGGAAGGTTGGTAGATTGTGAAAAGTGTGGGTATATACATGTTCTCCCTATGTATACGGAAGCAGAACTAGAGGAATTTTACAAGCATGAGTTTAGCGAAAGTACCCCTAGTCCGAATTGGAAAGATAAAGTTCAAAATATCTGTAAATGGAAAAAGGGTGGGACTGTTCTTGATATTGGATGCTGGGAAGGCACACAATTGGAATATTTTATTAAGAAAAAAGGCTGGAAATGTACTGGCATAGAGCTTAACAAAAAGGCTGCTAGAAAAGCCAGAAGGAAAGGCATTGAAGTTCAGGAGATGTCGGTACGCGAATTTTTTGAGAAGTTCAAAGGGAGAAAATGGGATGTTATAAATGTCGCATATGTACTAGAGCATATTATTGATCCATATTCATTTATGGTATCCCTAAAAGATCACCTCAAGAAGGGTGGTATAGCGATAATAGAAGTGCCAAATGAGTTTAATCCATTTCAGCTGGCCTATTTAAAGAAACATAAAGTAGAACCTTATTGGGTTTCTTTACCAACACACTTGAATTATTTCAACAAGGAAGGAATAGAAAAACTTGTTAAAAAAGCTGGATGGAAGGTAGCGCATGGTGAAATGAGCTTTCCTATGGAGATGTTTCTCTTGATGGGGGATGATTATAGAAAGAAACCTGTTATGGGTAAAACATGTTATAAGAAGTTACTTAAAATGCAGGATACATTAAGAACGTTCGATGAAGGACTGGTCTCAAAGTTCCATTCTTCATTATTTTCTGCGGGTATAGGACGAAGTACAATGCTTTATTTGAAGAAGAAATAATATTGTGAGGATACAAATATGCGCATAGTTATATTTTCAGACATTCATGGAAACAGTTATTCTTTTAAAGAGATAATGAGGTCTATTTCTGCAGAAAGTGCTGATGTAAAGGTTTTTTGTGGGGATATTTGTGGATATTACTATGGTCAGAATGAAATAATTGACATTTTAAGGAAAGAAAAAGATCTTTTATCAGTTAAGGGAAATCACGACGACTTATTTGTTAAATCTATGGTAGATGAAAAGCTTAGAGAGGAGTGTGTAAAAAAGTTTGGAAGGTCCTATGAGATATTACCAAAAGAGATCTCAAAAGAAAATCTAGAGTTTCTTGGAAAACTTCCAGAAAAAGCAGAGATTTCGGAATGCAGTCTACTTGTTTGCCACGGTAGTCCTTGGAATGTGTTAGATGGATATGTTTATCCCGATGATGCTATTGATAAATTTAGTGGGGTAAAGTACAGGTACATAGCATTAGGACACACACATTATCCTATGTACAGAGAAGTGGGTGAGGTTAAGGTTGTAAACCCTGGGTCCTGTGGGCAACCACGTGATTACAATGTTCCGAGTTATATGGTTATTGATACTGACAAGGAGAGTTATGAGATCAAACGATGCTGCTATGATATTGAACCGTTGAAAAAAGAAATCAAGATGCATGAGGAAGTGAATGCATATTTGTTCGAGGTTTTGGAAAGGAGTCAAAAATGAAAAGAGCTATATTTGTTACAGCTATTGGCGGTGATATAGGACAAAGCGTTCTAAGGTGTTTGAGGGGAAAATACCCAGAAAGTGATTTGTATGGCAGCGACATGGACCCTTTTGCAGCTTCTCGAGATGAAGTTAAAAAGTTTTATTTATCGCCATCACCGCAAAATTCAAAGTATGCTAATTTTGTAAAAACTGTAGTTCTTGAGAATAATATAGATTATTTTTTACCTATCGCAGAAAGTGAAATAATTTGGTTTGAAAAGAACAAAAGATTATTTGATAACGATGGGGTTAAGATTCTCATTAACTCTTCCCAGATAGTAGATACATTTTCAGATAAGTTTATAGCAGCGCAATTTTTTAAAGAAAACAACATTAAACATCCCAGAACGTTTCTTGCTGAAAAATATAATAGTGAGCTCGATTATCCCTACATTTTAAAAAAACGCTTAGGCTACGGGGGAAAGGGCTTGATAAAAGTAGATAAAAGGGGGTCTTATGATCTTTCGGATGAAAAGTTTAAAGATTGTGTTGTTCAGGAATATGTTTCAGATGAGTGGCCGGAATATACCGTTGCGGTTTTTTCGGATGGTAAAAACACTGTGAGTATATCGTTTAAGAGGCAGCTTGGCTATGGAAGTCTTACCAAAATTGCGGAACTAATAAATGATATAGAGCTTGAAACAATAGCTACGGATATAGCGAGGCTTGTTGGACTTAAAGGTTCTATAAACTTACAGTTTAGAAAAACTAATGAAGGATATGTGCTGCTTGAAATTAATCCAAGACTTTCTAGTACAGTATATATAAGGCATAATTTTGGCTTTACAGACGTAAAATGGTGGATAGATATCTTAGAAGGAAAAGAGTTTTCTTATGTGCCTAAGTATGAATCGGGAGTGGGCGTTAGGCGGGTGGCAGAAGTTTTTTTTGAAATGAAGCCTTTTCAAGGTAGAACATAAAGAAATATAAGTTATTTATATGAAAAAGATTATCTTAATTGAAGACAAACTTGATTTTAACTTAATAAACGAGCACTACTCTGGAGAAGAGAAGGTTGTATTGCTAAATTATGACTTTGAAGACGAGCTTCGCCAAAGGGTAAATGAATATTCTACTATAAATGATTATGTAGATATGGATGATCTATTAGATCTTTTCTTAAGAGTGTTTCGTGACCTTGAGGGCTGGTACGACGAAAGCAATGTTAAAGAATTTCTTCGAGAGAAAAACGGTGTACATGAGAATATTGGACTTATACTAAATAAGACTGTGTCAGACGCGTATTTTATAGTTATCAACTATGTGTACTTAATAGACAGGATACTAGAGGTGGAAAAGGCCGATGGATTTGTGTGTGGAGACATTACGGATAGGAATGATCCCATAAGATTAGCCCACGTGCTAGAGACCCTATATTCACAATATTTAAATATAGAGGTTGTCCGATTAAAAGAGGATAAGAATAAAGCGGTTGTAGTCAGTAAAGACAGCCTTTCTTTTAAGACTAAATTAATGGAAATTGCCTCAAAATGTTCTTTTGTGCGAAAAGATATGCATAAGAGATCAGTACTTTTAGTAGGTGATTTCGAGAAGCTGGGGGAGTTGGTTAAGCCTTTGAAGAACCATGTAAATCTATATTTCCTCAGTGATGCTATAAACTTAAAACAATATATTTTTCTGCTGTGGAATGGCGGTAAATATTTGTCTAGAAAAACGGCCGGGGCTGTTAAGGAAAACCATGACACTGAAGGTTTTGATGTAGAAGATTTTTTGAGGTCTTTTGAGAATAATGTTGATATTTTAGTGAAGGGCATTAACGTTGCTCCTTTGATTGCTAAATACCTAAGTTGTAAGATTGGTGAGTTTAACGAAGATATTTTGTCTGAATACAGAAGATGCGAGAACGTTATTTCCAGGTTTAATAGGAACGACAAAGTTTTTTTAGATGAAGAAGTATCAATTAATTCCAGAATAATTACAATGCTAGCTAAGAAGAAGGGGCTAATTTCGGAAGTTATTGTTCATGGATATATAAATCACTCTATGGGTTTTTTGCCTAGTATTTGCAAAAGAATGCATGTGTGGAACCAGTGGCAGAAGACTGCAATAGGCGAGTTTGGTGGAGATATAACTAAAGTTGGCGTGTCAGGTTGTTTGAAATATGGTAAAGCTAAAAAAATAAAGCCAGAGATATTTGCTAAAAAGAAAAATGAGAAATTTATTATTCTTTTTGCTCCAACTGCTTTGAATAAAAGGCGAGCATTTAATATCTGGTATTACATGGACTATTTTAATTTGTTTTTTGATGAGGTTAGGAGGTTGTCTAGTGAGATGCCACTTGAGGTTCTTTTGAAATTTCACCCAGGAGATTCGAATAGTAGCAGGATAAGAAGGCTTATCAAAGAGAAGGAACTGTCAGACATTGTGGTGGAATTGCCAACCAAGGCAAATGCTTTCGATGCAATAAAGAAAGCAGATCTTTTGGTGTCTATGTATTCTACTATGATAGTAGATGCTTTGTATCTAAACAGACCTGTTGTTAATCTAGGGACGCCACAATATAAGATATTCGAAGATCTTGAGAGATTTAAGAGTGGCATGGTTTCGACAATTGAAAAACCAGAAGATTTGCATAGAAAAATATGTTCAGTTATGGCCGGCTCAGGTACGGCTATGTCGGAGAGTGAATATAGCTTGTTTGCTGAAAAGTTTATTAACATTTCTCCGGTTCATCCTGCACAAAAGATACTCGACCAGGATTTTTTAAAGACTTGATAAGGTGATGATTAAGATGAAGAATAAATTAATTGTTATAAGTAGATACATTGTTTTTTCTGTGTTTTTAGCTGTGTTATTGTGTGCCAATAACATGTGCTTGGCAGAGACCCCCGATGAAGTAGAAATCAGTTTTGTTTTTGTTGGACATATACGAGGTCCAGAGAACTTCACCATAAACAGTTTATTGCCATATTTTGTTAAAGATGTCAAAGAAGTTAAAAGTGATCTTGTGCTGTTAGGTGGAGATTCGATTTGTGGATATGTTACATCGTATGATGAGGCAGGGCTTGAAAAAGAATGGGATATGGTCGATGAATATTTAAATCAGATTGGAGTGCCAATTTATAGAGTAACGGGAAATCACGATTTGCACTCTAACGTTACAAAAATGGTGTTTAATAGAAGATATGGTCCGGAGTATTATTCTTTTGTTAAAAATGATGTCATGTTCATTGCTTTAAATAGTACGAAGTTATGTCCAGACGAGACATTGGATTGGGGGAATATTTGGAAGTCTGGAGCACACCTTCCCAATGAAGCTGAACTTCCGTCTGGTGAACAGTTGAAGTTTTTAAAGAATAGCCTTAAAGAGGCTAATAGGGACATGAAAATTAATAATATTGTAATTTTCATGGGTGGTCTTCTTTGGGGCATGCCTGAGACAAAAGACAAATGGTGGAGTGAAATCCATCCTATGTTGGTTTCGTCTGGAAAGGTAAAGCTTCTAATCTCTGGTGAAGCTGGAAACGATTCGGAAGATTCGTATCTCAAGAAAGACGATATTGTTTATTTGAGAAATGGATGGGGGATAACTAGTGAAAAAGACTTTTCTCTCAGAGGAACATACCTTCAAATAATTTTTCAAAAAGGAGAAAAGACCCCTGAAGTATATACACGGTTTATAAATCTCACGCCAGAATATTATCAATCCTTAATGGGGGCTCTTTCTGATGATACAGAAAACCAGCTTATTGGAAAAGCAAAGCTATCTCGTGGAGAAGGCATATCATCGCTCAATAAAGTGAGAATGATTGCGAGAGATTGGATTGATAGTAATGTAAGACTGTATAATCGCCAAAATAATATTCATATGGCACTTACTCTTCTTGGGATAGGATTAGTTTTGTTGGTTTTGACTGTTAAAGCTTTTGTTGGAGGGAGAAGGTAAAGTGAAGAACAAGATACTATTACCACTTTTGGCTTCTCTTTTAGCTCTTGCTGCAATGCCCGAGATAAGATACGCCTTTGGTGATATTAATTATCCTCCCCTTAATGGAACAGTTAGGCTTATATATTTGGCCTTATTAGGACTATCGTTTTTGTTTTTTGGTTGGTTTGTTCTTTTGGAGGCTAAGAGCGACGAGAATAGTATTACTCTTAAGAATAAGCTCATTTTTGCGCTTATCTTAGGAGTAATATTCATAATGGCAAAACCTGTTTTTTCCATTGATTTCCATTGCTATACAATGCAGGGTAGGGTTATGGGCATCTATCATACAAATCCATACCTTGTTCCATTAGATGCATTTCCAGATGATCCATTTGTAAAAGGCATTTTCTGGACGCATCGAGTAGCATTTTATGGTCCGGTGTGGATGCTTATTAGTGGGGCGATGACCTTTTTGGCGGGTAATTCTGTATTCTTAAACCTAGTAGCCCTAAAAACTCCCATATTAATAGGATATCTAATTTTAATATGGCAGGGGTATTCTCTGGCAGGGCGTATATGTCCTGAAAGGAAAAATTTAATAGCAAGTTTACTGGCATTCAATCCATTTATAATAACCCAGTATTTGATTGATGGTCATCATGATATTTTAATGTTCGCACTAGCTCTTTGGGCAGTGAACCTTATATATAGCAAGAAATATATAACCGGATATGTGATTTTTACGCTATCTGTACTTATAAAATATATGAGCGCGGCTATTGCACCATTTATTTTGTTTATACTTTATGTCCAGAGTGAGAGAAAATCTGATTTCTGGAAAAGATTTTTTATATTTGTTGGAGTATCAATTCTAGTAACTATCATAGCGTATCTTCCATTTATGCAAGACGGATTAAAGTTCTTTAAGAATTTTATGGGTCATAAACTATTTTTAGGAACGAAGGGAATGGATACTAACACTATTCCATTTGCAATTCTTATGGTTGTGGAGAAGATAGGATTCCTTAAAGGGATAGATATAACGGAACCACCCAAATATATAATTAACATTTTTCATTTATTGTTTTTGTTAAGTGTTTCTTTGATGTTTATAAAAGCATGGTTGGCTAAAGGAGAAATGACTAAAATTTTCTCATCTATTGCAGGTGTCTTTTTAGCGTATTTTACATTTGAAGCATTTTCATTTGGGGCGTGGTTTCTTATCTGGGTTATACCGTTTATTTTATTGTCTAGTATCAAGAAAGAGACCCTCCTTGTTTGGCTTATATCATTTGCAGGGGCTGTTTCTTTTTGGAAACGACTTTCATTTGTTCTTATAGGTTGTATGTTCGTTTATTTCATTGTTTTAGTAATTACTTCTAGAAAGAAGGAAGTTCAAATAGATGTTTAAACAGAAGAAAAGCATCATAAAACATATCTTTACGTATGCAAGTAGCCAGTATTTCTCGCAATTTGTTGGTTTTTTTACGGCTATTTTTATGCGCAGATTCCTTGGTCCATTTAATATGGGTGTATGGAATCTTTTAAAAATAGTTGCCGATTACGCAACATATACCCATTTGGGAACTACGAGTACCGTTTTTTATAAAGTTCCTTATCATAGGGGTAGAGGGGAGCTGGAAGAAGCGGATAACGTAAAGAATGTTGTATTTAGCTATTTAACGATTACTTCATTTATAGCTGGCATGGGTATAACTGCGTATGCGTTTATATTCAAATCAACCCTGCTTCCTCAGATGTTCTGGGGCCTTTTAGTTGTTGCGGTGCTTCTTTTATTTAGGCGGGTATATACCTACTATGTGATGCTTTTGAGGGCCAATAAAGATTTCACCGTTCTTAGTAAATCTATCATTTTTGATGCAATTGTAAATTTGACGCTTGTACTTGTCCTTATTAAAAACTTTCACTTGAAGGGCTTGTTTTTAACAGTTGTCCTTATGCCGATTTTGAATGTTCTTTTTATAAGAAGGCTCGTTAATTACGACATAAAATATAAATTCGATCTTAGGAAACTTGGTGGATATATTAAGTTTGGTTTTCCGCTCTTCATAACAAGCATTCTCGCAATGCTACTACAAAGCGTGGACAAAATTATGATCGCACGCTTTCTAGGCCTTGAAGCGCTTGGTTTTTATTCAGTGGCGCTTATGGCACGGGGGTATAGTGTAGGGCTTTCCAGAAACTTTAATGTTGTTATAACTCCACACTTTTTGGAGGATTTTGGAAAGACAAAAGACCTTAAAACAGCAGGTAAATATCTAAAAACTCCTGCCATTTTAATGTCGACTTGTATGGCTATGATTTTGGGATTTGTATATTTGTCAGCACCTGTATTTGTTGATGTAGTGCTTCCTAAATTTATTTCAGGTATACCAGCTTTAAAACTTTTGCTTATAGCTACGTTCTTTTATACAGCATCTCCTCAGTCAGACCATTTTCTTATAGCCTTAAATAAGCAGGCAAGATTAATTCCAATTACTTCTTTTGTTATTGTGTTAAACATTATAGGTAACTATATATTAATAAAAATGGGATACGGGATAACAGGGGTTGCTGCGGCAACTTCAATAGCTGCATTCGCTGCATTCAGTGTAACTTTGTTTTATGCAATGATGCACTTAGGTGGTATTTTAAATGCTTTAAAGTTTATGGGTAAAGTGGTGGTGCCACTTTTATATGCGACATTGGTCGTTATAGGGTTAGATAGGCTTATCATGTTTGATAATGTATGGGTTATGCTTTCAGCTAAGATAATAGCTTTTGGGTTCTTTTTTAGCCCATGGATATATAAAGTAAACAAAGCTACAGGGATTATAGCTATGGTTATAGGAGTGATTAAGGGCCTATTTAGAAAGAAAAGGGGAGAGGAAACAACCGATGAATGATCTTCATTTTTTCAAGGATATGCATATATCTAAGTCATTTAAGTTGGCTAGATTTTTAAATGCTGTTATGAGTTTCTTAGATAGCGCAAAGAAGAATAGACTTCTTTTTGGAACGTTTTTAAGCGCAATAATATTATTATCGATTGCTTTAACTAGAGTTGCAGCGTTTATTTCTGGTGGTGGGGTGTCTTTTCCTCTACTTTTAGTTGTTTTACAGGTTGTTTTTGTTTTGTTGAGTTATATTTCTTTTGGAATGGCTAAACGGATCTCTAAAAGATTTAGAAGTAAGCTTGATGTAGGGGTAAGGGATAGCTGGCTGTTTCTTGTCGCATTTAACGCATATATAATTTGTTTAGTCCCTGTAGGCGGAGTTTTCATTATATTGTCGTTTGTAGCGGCAGGACTATTAACATTATCGCTTTTAGCTTTTATAGGTTATTTATATGAAAAGAAAATTGCTGTCAAGAAACAACCCGATCTAGATATACCAGAAGATTTAGATGTAGATGAAGAGATTGACTTTGAGCTTCTTGAAAATACAGAAAGACGTAAAGTGCAGATTGAAGGTGATACTCGCGATGCAATTCTACTTGGTGCAGGAGAAGAAACTCGTATTGCAATAAAGGGGAGTGTTGAAAGAATAAAATTTGCAGTAGGCATTAGAGAATCGTTAAGAACAACTTCGCCAGAAAGTACTTTAATAAAGGTCTATGAAGAACGGGGAGAAAACTCAAGGCTATTATATTCAAAAGAGCTGGATCCTGTTACTGATCCTAATTCACGAGGGTGGATTGAGGTTGCGCTTGATGTTGAGGCAAATCCAGAAGAGGCTAAGAGAAATCTTTTAATTAAAGTTGAGAGTGACACAGAAGCTAGGAAAGAAAGTCCAGTTAAATACTGTTGTTTTTCTGGTCCCAGGGTGTCCGGTAAGAAGAATTCCAGGAAGGTTATATTAATTGTTCTTGATGCAGTAAGATACGATCAGTTGGGGTGTTATGGAAACAGTAAGAATATCACTCCTAATATAGATTCGTTGGCCTCTGATGGGGTGCTTTATGATAATGCTATAGTGCAAGGAGAGTGGACCTTACCATCGTTTATGTCTATGCTCTCAGGCCTTTACCCATCAGCTCACCATGTATATCATCACACAAGTTACCATACTTTGGATAAGAGGTTCCCAACGCTTACGCAGGTTCTAAGAAAAAATGGTTTTATAACTAGGAATTATTTTACCCACAAAAGACTTATGTCTCATTTTGGGTTTGCCAGAGGGTTTGATTCTCATATTTTCAGGCAGTGTGATAAAGAGTGGAATATAGCAACTGCTGATGATGTGACAGATAGGGCGCTTGATATGCTTTCATTTCATGCTGATGATGATTTGTTCCTGATGCTTCATTATTTTGATACTCACCAGCCGTGTGACCCGCCATCACCATATTCAGAGATGTTTGATAAGACATATGGCAAGAAGGTTAAAAAGAATGTAAGACAGACACTTATGGATAAAAAGGACGAAGCTTTTGATAGTAAAGACCTCGACAATCTAATCGCAAGATATAATGCGGAGATTTTTCGCGCTGATGCAAAGGTTGGAATGATAATAGATGAGCTTAAGAAGACGGGTCAGTATGATGATGCTATGATAATTGTTACCGCAGACCACGGGATGCTTTTAAATGATCATGGAAGTATGACCAAAATCACTTTGTTTGATGAAACAGTAAAAGTTCCTTTGGTGGTTAAGTATCCAGCATCTTTACCTTGTGAAAAGGGTGTTAAAGTTGAGGATACTATAGCTGAAGCTAATCTAGACCTAATGCCAACCATACTTGACTCTTATGGAATTGAAAAACCGGAGCACTTGCAAGGTAGGAGCCTTTGTGGGACCGAAAAACCAGAACTTTCGAAAGAAAAAAGTAAAGGTTATGCTATATCAGAATCTTTATTTGGAAATTCTTATACGGTTTCATTGAAAGACAAAGAGTATAGGTATATATTTAAGACAAATTTTGATATATCTAATTTTACAAATTATGCATCAAACAACACAGAAGAGGCAGTGTTTAAAACTGCGAAAGGATCTCCAGAGGCAAAAATAGAGGGTGCTGAAGCAGGCGAATTAATAAAAAAATATAGTCCTTTAGTTAAAGAACATATAGAGAATGTGCTAAAGGTGCATAATAATAAAAAGTAGGAGGAACACGTGATAGAACCGCATGGTGGAAAACTTATAGATAGGTGTTTGCCGAAAACGAAGGCTGAATCGCTTAAGAAATCAGATCTACCAAGGTTAGTATGTAATGTTGATACTGTTCTTGATATTGAGAAGATTGCTATAGGAGCGTACAGTCCTCTTAAAGGGTTTATGGGTAAGGACGATCTTTCAAGTGTAGTAACTAAAATGAGACTAACAGATGGAACTCCATGGACTATTCCTATATTTCTTCCGATAAACGAGAAAGAAGCTAAGAAATACTCTAAGGGCGATGAGATAATTATCCAGGATGAAACGGGAGATGATATAGCTCTAATGAAGATAAGTGAGATATACTCATTCCACAGAAAAAAATGGGCTAAAAATGTTTACGGAACAGACAGTACCCGTCATCCAGGAGTTAAACGTCTTTTTGATATGCATGGGAAACTTTTAGCGGGTGAAGTATGGATGATAGATAATCCTGCTCTTGCATTTGAGAAGTTTAATCTGTTTCCAGAGGAAACACGTAAAATAATAAAAGAAAGAGGGTGGAAGACGGTTTCTGGTTTTCAGACTAGAAATGCACCTCACAGAGCACATGAATATCTTCAGAAGCTAGCACTATCCTTAACAGACGGTGTTCTTATTCATCCTATTATAGGATGGAAAAAAGATGGGGATTTCCGTCCAGAAATAGTTATAAAATCTTATCAAACTTTAATTGATAAGTATTATCCGAAAAACTCTACAATATTTGCGGGGCTTGCTACTGCTATGAGATATGCCGGTCCACGAGAAGCAGTGTTTCATGCAATTATCAGGAAAAACTATGGGTGTACGCATTTTATTGTTGGAAGAGATCATGCTGGTGTGGGGGACTTCTATGATAAATATGATGCGCACAGAATTTTTGATAAGTTGCCAGATATTGGTGTTATACCACTCTTAATGAGGGGACCATATTTTTGCCGGAAATGTAATGAGATTGTATCCGATAAGATTTGTCCTCATCCAGAGAAGTGGCATAAACATATTAGTGGAACAATGGTAAGAGAGTCTCTTGCCAAAAATAAGCCATTACCCGAGTATGTAATGAGAAAAGAAGTGTTCACCGCTCTTAAAAGAGCTGGAAAGAACGGTTTTATTTAGAATAGAAACAGGAGGAGACAATAATGGCAAAGATAGTTGCTACGGTAAGTCCCGATACAGAAGATTTAATAGGGATAGATATTGGAAGAATTAATGGTTCGTTTGGCGATGCTGAAGGTATTACTGCGCTTGCTAAACGCATAATCGATGATATGGGAGTTCCAGCAATGCTTGACCTTCCAAGAACTCGCAAGAAACAAAGAACCAATTCTTACAATGATGAAGAACTTATAGAAATAGCTCAGAATGCCGGGATTAGCTATCTAGGGCTTTCTTATGTTTGTACTGGAGACGATGTAAGAGAAATAAGAGCAAAGATAACAGATCCTAAAATTAAGCTTATATCAAAGATAGAAGCTGCTGATGCTGAGAAAAACCTAGATGATATATTAGAAGCATCTGACGGTGTTATGATTGATAGAGGGGACTTAGCGAATGCTGTTGGTTTTGAGAAGCTTCCTCGTCTTCAAAAGAAGATCATAAGAAAGAGTAATCAGTACGGTAAAATGGTTATCGTTGCAACCGAGATGCTTATGTCTATGGTTGAAGATAAACAGCCTACTAAAGCAGAAGTTTTGGATATTGCTAATGCTGTATCATCTGGTGCTGACTATGTTATGCTCTCAGAAGAAACGGCTATTGGGAAGCATCCTAATCATGTTGTAAGTATCATGAAGAGAATAATTGATGAAGTAAGTGATAGGTATAAGGTAATTATACTTGCTGCTGGTAGTGGTGCAGGTCTTGGCTCAATAACAGCAGAACATCACGTATGTTTAGCTGATGTTGGAGATGGTAAGACCATCTTAGACACACAGCTTGAAGCATTATATGCTAATGGTATTCATGAAGAGGATATTATTATAGCTGTTGGTGAGGGAGCAGATCACGTTAGAGAAAAAGTATCTGGAACTGATATAAATGTAGCATTCAATCCATGGTATGATTCAACAAACATGCTTGCAACTATTTGGCTAGCTAAGGATAGAATTCGGAATGGGTTTATCGTTATATATGGAGACGTAGTATTTGAGCCAGAGATTCTAACGAAGGTTCTAGAAAACAAAAAAGATATTGTTCTTGCAGTTGAAGAGAAAGAATGCGATGAGGAAGATGAAAAGATCTGCGTAGAGGGTGATAAGATGTCACTTTATCCAGATTATAATATCTTGCCATCTCCAAAACACAAATGTCTTCCTGCCGAAGATGCTTTTGGAGAGTTTATTGGCATCGCTAAATTCAATAGACAAGGTGCGGCCTTATTAAGTAATGAGATGGATGACATAATGAGAGAAAGAGAATTTAAAACATACTTAATGACAGCCTTTGAACGTCTTGTGCAAAAGGGGACATCACTTAATATCGAAAAAATAAATGGTTATCTTTGGAGTGATAATGATACGATATATGACCTGAAGAATACAAGGAAAAACATATATCCGGAGATAGTTAAAAAGATGTGCAAATAAACGCGGGAGCTACATGGAAACTCTTAAAGAACTCAATAAGATATGTCAGAAACCTGAGTATAAGACCAAAGGGAACTGGATGGTTAGGAACATAACACGCGATATGGCTCTTCCGGTCTCGTGGCTTCTTCTTCATGCGAATATAACCGCCAATCAGGTTACGCTCTTTTCGCTTGTTATAGCCGGTGCTGCTTGTTTGATGTTCGGCGCAGGAGTAAGGGGGACCATGCTGGGCGGAGCTGTGCTCCTGCAGCTTTGGTACCTTTTGGATCATGTTGATGGACATATAGCGCGGTACAGGGGAGAGTCAAGTCTTACGGGGGTATATTTTGATTATATCACTCATTATATAGTTCATGCCGCAATATTTATAGGCATAGGCGTTGGTATTGCTACCGATGACGGTGGGTCTACATTTCTTATTATGGGATTTGCCGCAGCTTTTGGTGTTACTTTTCTAAACCTTGTCTACGATGTGATGTACAAGACATATTTTTTCAGACTAACTAAAGCCAGAGTCGTTACGGTGAGGCACGATGACATTGTCGCGGATAGCATGAAGACATCCTCCAGTCACATTGGTATAAGGCAACTGTTCTCTTTTGCTCATAAGCTTTGTGAAGTACATGTGCTTATGAATATTGTGACACTGTTGGCAGTAGTAGCGTTCTTTTTTTCGGTAAATCCATGGAAGATCTTTATAATAGCCTATTCTTTTCTTTGCACCGGAGTGGGGTTATTTAAGAATGTACATTTTATTTTGTCGAAAACTCCTGACAAAAGGCTCAAGAAAATGTTCGAGGTGAAGGATTGAAGACAAACGTTATCATTTTGAATTATAACGGAGAAGAACTCATCCCGGAATGTATGCCTTCTCTTATAGAGGCAAAAAGGGTTTCTGAGAACGAGGTAACGATTACGGTTATTGATAACGAGAGTATCGATAAGAGCCTGGAGGTTCTTAAGTCGTACGGGGACGAAGTAAATGTGATAGAACACGAAAACAAGGTATTTTGTTCTTTTAATGATGTCGTTTCCGGGCTTGATGATGAAATAGTCATCTTGCTAAACAACGACATAAAAGTTGAACCGGACTTTGTGGATCCTCTAATAGATACGTTTAAGGAACATCCGGATGCTTTTCTAGCGGGTTCAAAAGTTGTTACATTTGACGGAACCCGTTACGAAGGAACACTTGCTAAATGGTGGATAGATAAAGGTGTTTTTAAGTCGTCTTCGAGGTTTCCGGGGTATGAGAAATTGGTGGATAGTCCTAATTATACGGCCCAGGCAGGATTCGGCGCCTTTAGAAAGGACAGGTTCTTGGAGCTGGGAGGGTATGATGACCTGTACCTTCCCGGTATTATGGAGGATGTTGACCTTTGTTACAGGGCATGGAAGAAGGGGTATAAAGGATATTATCAGCCTAAAAGCCGCATGTATCATAAGGCGCAGTCAGCTTTTAGCGCTAAATTCGGTAAATACGGGATACTGAAGATGAGTCATAGGAATACATATCTTTTTATGTGGAAGAATATTGCGGACAGAGGCATATTGTTAAGTAATATATTATACGTTTTTCCTAGAATGATTTTTGCCGTCCTTAGGGGTAAATTTGAAATACCAATGGGTTTTTTCGCGGCGCTTGGACGTTTGCCTATGGCGCTTGCTAGGAGAGCGAAACAAAAAGGTAAAGCGGAGCTTACGGATAGACAGGTTATAGGTATGTTCAAGAACATTGGTGAGGAAGTATGAGTATGATATCTGCCTGTGTGATAACGCGCAATGAAGAAACGGATATAGCAAGATGTCTTTCGAGTCTTAGCTTCGCAGATGAGATTGTGGTCGTCGATTCGGGAAGCGTGGACGCAACCGTGGAAAAAGCAAAGGAATTTACCGATAAAGTGTTTTTCAACGAGTTCAGCGATTTCGCTTCACAGAAGAACTTTGCCGTGGGCAAGGCTTCAGGAGAATGGATATTGTCAATCGATGCTGATGAGGTCGTACCCGAGGAACTAGCCGCTGAAATAAGGGATGCCGCGGAAGGGGACGAAAAGATCTGTGCTTTTAATGTAAACCGCATCAATTATATGTATGGCAGGCGCCTTAAGTACTTTAGCCAGCCCGATTATAATATAAGGCTTTTCAAAAAAGATGTGTGTGCTTTTACGCAGCCTGTGCATGAGTATGTTGAGTGTGCCGGAGAGGTGGGTACGCTTAAGGGGTCATTCCTGCATTATAGTATTGCAAGCCTTGCAGAGCATATGGAAAAGGCCAGGATGTACACATCCCTTGAGGTGGATATTTTGAGCGGAATGAAACCGATAGGTTCAGTTATGCTGCTTCTGAAGATGTTAATCAATCCGCCCCTTAGGTTTTGTCAGAACTATTTTCTGCTAAAAGGGATGCTGGAAGGCGGAATAGGTTTTATTATAAGCTTTAACGCGGCAATAGTTGAACTTATGAAGTGTTATAAATGTTTTAAATGGAGTCTTAAAAAGGGGAAACAGGATGGGGAAAAGCTGGGGTGATGTTTACGACAGGCCTGCCGATGTATCTCACTTTATTGAGAATATAAACGTACATAAGGATTTTCTCGATGAAATGTGTAAGGATAAACCTGAGCGAGTGGTTGAGGTGGGATGCGGTTCTGGTACTCTGTCTGTGTTTATGAGCCATATTGGAAGTGATGTTACGGCTGTTGATGTTGACTATGAGGTGCTGGAGAGGGCCGAAAAGGCTTCAAGTGAACTTAACGGAAGCGTGAAGTTCCTCCGTGGCGACGCGTTTAGTTTGCCCTTCAGTGAGAAAGAATTTGATGTGGCCTTTTCTCAGGGGGTTTTCGAACATTTTAGCGATGAAGATATCATTAAAATGATCACCGAGCAATTGCGGGTGGCGAAAAAGGTGTTATTCAGTGTGCCGAATAAAAATTACAATCATAAGGATTTCGGGAATGAACGTCTTATGACAAAAACTGAATGGGAGAATATCCTTTCGGATTTCAATGTGAAAGTTAGTAAGGATTACTACAATGTGAGGGTAAAGAGGAATCTGATGAGGTCCTTGCCTATCATGTATATGGCGGGTATAGAATGAGAATAGGGATAGATGCCCAGTCTGCCGCGGGTAAGAGTACAGGTATAGGGTTTTACACACGGAATCTTATCAATTACATCGAGAAGACTGGGGAAGCGTCATTTGAGCGGTTTGTTTCGGGTAAGGATGATCTCAATACTATAGAAAGGATAAAGTGGGAGAATTCAGGTCTTTTAAGAAGCGCCCGAAAGGATAAAATAGATCTTTTACATGTTCCTGGGTTTGCCGGGCCTATGTTCAAGAGGGGGATAAAAACAGTTACTACGGTACATGACCTAATAGGAATGATATATCCGGAGAATCTGGGACGTGTAAGCCGGTTTTATTGGCAGAAGTGGCTTCCCACGTGTGTGAAAAATTCAGATATCATAATAGCGGATTCTGAAAACACAAAGAATGATATCATTCGTCTCCTTGGTGTGCCGGAGGAAAAGATATGTGTTATTTTGCTCGCGGTAGATGATAAATTTCGTCCTTTGGAGACGGCTACTCTGGATATTGTTAGAAAAAAATACGGTCTTTCGGATAAATTCATGCTTAATGTAGGGACAATAGAACCCAGAAAGAATATTTCTGGTCTGGTCGAAGCCTTTACGTCTTACATTAAGGACTATTCCGGAGAAATGGATCTTGTGCTTGTGGGAAAAAAGGACTGGGGATATCGGCAGGTAAAGAGAAGGGTAGAGGAATTAGGGGTTGCGGATCGTGTTGTTTTTACTGATTATGTAGATGACGATGACCTGCCTGCGCTTTATAATCTAGCGAAACTCTTTGTATATCCCTCATTTTATGAGGGCTTTGGGCTTCCTGTCCTTGAAGCGCTTTCCTCAGGTTGTCCCGTTATCGCTTCAAACGTATCATCTATTCCGGAGATCGTAGGTGAAGCGGGCATATTACTCGCGCCAGATGATACGGAAGGTCTAACGAATAGTTTTAAGAAATTCGATGAAAATAGATCTATGCAGTTAGAATTATCGGATATGGGGATCGAGCGGTCAAAGAAGTTTTCTTGGCAGCGTACGGCAGAGGAGACTCTTGATGTTTACCGAAAGATATTGAAAAAATGAAATGCTTACTTTAGGAGAAAAAAATGAAAGTATCAATTTTAATACCGGCTTTTAATGAAATAAAGACAATTGTTGATGTAGTCGAACTTGTTAAGAATGTCAATATTGATAAGGAAATAATTCTCGTGGATGACTGTTCCAGTGATGGGACGAGAGAAATACTTAAAGAAAAATATGGAACGGCTAAAGATAATATAAAGATTTTCTACCATGATAAAAATAAGGGAAAAGGCGCGGCTATACGCACAGCGTTGTCTCATGCGTCAGGGGAATACATAGTAGTCCAAGACGCGGATATGGAATATTCTCCGCAGGATATTAAAAAGCTTTTAGCTCTGGCAGAGGAGACCGGTGCTGGAGCGGTGTACGGGTCAAGGTTTTTAGATACATGGAAAACCACGTCATTTCCTCATTTTGTTGTGAACAAGACCCTCACTGTTCTGACAAATATTCTGTTTGGAGGTAGACTTACAGATATGGAAACATGCTACAAACTCGTAAAAACTGATCTTATGAGATCTTTGGATATTAAAGCAGAGAGATTTGAATTTGAACCTGAGGTTACTACAAAATTGTTAAGAAGAGGCATAGATATTAAAGAGATCCCTGTTTCCTACCGCGGCAGGGGATATGATGAAGGAAAAAAAATAGGATGGCGCGATGGTATTGAGGCTGTGTTCACACTTTTTAGGCTAAAATTTTCTACAAAAATTTAATCATGATAAATTCAGAAGAAACAAAAATAAAACGTGATATCTTGATATTACTGGCAGTTACCGCGTTTGTTTTTATATTTAGACTGGGTTCAGGGAGCCTTAGTTCGTGGGACGAGGCTTTTTATGCTGAAGTATCCAGGGAAATAACAGGATCGGGTAATTGGATCGATCTCACATGGACGGGCGTGCCTTGGAGTGATAAACCACCTTTGTATATGTGGATGACTGCGTGTTTTTATAAAATCTTCGGTATAAACGAATTTTCAGCACGTTTTTTCTCAGCTATAGCTGGTATCTTTACGGTCATTTTCACGTATTTATTGGGAACAAAGATATTTTCCAGAAAAACAGGATTTCTGGCTGCGGTAATGCTGGCAAGCACTTATCATTTTCTTTGGTTCGCCAGATCAGGCACCTTGGATGTGACCTTCACATTGTTTACACTTTCTTCAGTATATTTCTTTTTACTATCAGAAGAAAAACGAACTCATATCATTTATTCTTTTATCTGCTTCAGTTTAGCATTTTTGACAAAGGGTGTAGGAGCACTTCTTATACCGGTGATATTGGGTTCATATGTGATTATATGGAGAAAATGGTATCTCATTTTTAATAGATATGCTTTTTTTGGTGTATTTACATCCCTGGTGATACTTTCTAGCTGGTATATACCCGCCTACCTTAATTACGGCAGTTTTTTTATCAAAAATCATTTCCTTAAAAATTTGGTGACACGTACTACCGGCGCTATGGACGGACATTACGGGAACTGGATTACCTATATAAACGTAATTTTATATAAAGCAAAACCCTGGGGGATGGTAGGACTGATATCCTTACCTTTTCTATTAATTGAAACAATAAAAAAACGAAATACTCATAACTCACTTTTAATAATATGGGCCATTGTTACATTCTGTATTTTTAGCGCAGCAAAAACGAAATTGCATTGGTATATAATGCCGATTTATCCCGCAATTATGATTATAGGAGCTTGGGGGATAGAGAAAATATTAAGAAAATTCTCATTAGTTGTAGTAATTACTTGTTCTCTGGTTTCGCTACTCTATTTTGGTGTGAAAAAAGATATTTTTTATATGGATTTTAATCCTGATATCAAAGCGTTTGCGGCAACGGTTAAAGAGACATCAGATAATGAGAATATATATCTTTACAGGATATCCGATCCCGGGATGAGTTTTTATCTGGGACGTATAGGCAGGCATATATCAGGAAAACAAGCGGAAGAGGTCGTGTTAACTGATACAGGGGATGCTATCCTTGTGACCGATCCGCATGGACTTGGCGAATTGGGCATAAAAGACAAGGTCATCTTATCCGGTCCCGGAGGAGTAACGGCTACAAAGGTTAGGTAAGAGAACATGTATGTTTATAAGAAAAAAATTTATACGTTGATCTTCTCTGTGATAGATACCATAGGGAATATTTTTAAATTACTTGCCGGACTTTTCTGTAGGGAGAAGAATTTCGTATCTAAACGTATACTAATCATTAGAATAGATCATATAGGGGATGTTGTTACCGCTATGTCGGTACTTGAGCCAATGCGTAAAGCTCTTCCCAATGCCGAAATAGATATTATGGTACCTTCGTGGGCAAAAAACATTCTGTCCGGCAACTCCGACATCAGCAGCATTATCAAATTTGATCCTCCGTGGTTCGGAAGAAAACCATATGGTTTTAGGATGTTATTAAGAGCCTGGATGACCATGAAGGATCTTATACGGAACGGAAAATACGACACCGTAATAGATTTAAGGGGAGATGTAAGGCATATAGCTGCAATAATTTTTAGTGGAGCTGGAAAGAGAATAGGCTACGGGATAACCGGTGGAGGATTTTTACTGACCCACGATATGGATTATGATCCTCATCTTCATGAAACTGACAAGAATATGCTCTTACTCGAACCATTGGGTGTTAAAGGACCCGCATGTTCTCCTGACATACATATATCCGATCAAGATATGAAAAAGGCCGAAGAACTGAAAAAAATAGCTCAGATAAAGAGTAGATATGCGGTTATTCATGCTGTCCCGGGACATTTAGATAAGAGATGGACGGTTGAAGGGTTTAGCGAAATTATTAAGTATATCTTGAACAAGCACGGGCTTAAAGCTGTTATGGTAGGATCCGAGGATGATCATTTGTATATATCGAAAATTATCGATTTGACTGAGATTGATATCATAAACGTTTCAGGAAAGACCAATATAGGCATACTGTCTCATGTTTTGAGAGGGGCGGATTTGTTCGTCGGAATAGATTCGGGTCCTTCTCATATCGCCGGTGCGATGAGTGTTCCCAGCGTTATATTGTTCAGCGGGGTGAATAATCCAGGTCAATGGGCGCCTAGATCTAGTAAAGTGAAAGTGATTTATCCCGGGAAGGGGAAGAGTTTGACTAATATATTATCCGAAGAAGTTACTAAGGCGATAGATGAGGTGCTGGAGCAGGGGGGCGCATGTTCTGCTGGAACAAGTAGTTTAAATAACACAAATACCTAAAATTATTGATAACTTGTTCTATAATCTATCCAAGGTGCATTTAACTTTTGGTACCACTATATTAGCTGTGAAGAAGATGGAGAAAGTTCAGAAATAATAGAGCCAAAGGGTAGAGAGGAACTAAAGTCAGAGAGTTAGGGAGTCAGGTTCGAGGTGAACAGGTAATGGCGCAAGTTCTGATGACACCCTTCCTGTAGGGGTGTAGTCCCGAGCTGAAGGATGTCCCCGGAATATATTTTATTTTGTAAATCAAAGAAGGAGAGCTTGAGTTGCGAATTGGATTTGATGCGAGAATGATGGAACATGCGGGAATCGGGCGTTATATCAGCAGTTTGCTTCCGGAACTTGTAAAACAGTCACCAGAACCCGTAAAACGGATGCCTTGTATGTTCCTTATAGTATGGGTATTTAATAGTGCCCCTATTTTTCTTAGTAAAACTTGACAAGACGTACGTAATATGGTACGCTTTAAAGGGAGGTGGTTTAAATGACAACACTTACAGCTAGTGAGGCGAGAAAAAAATTATATAAATTATTGGATAGAACCGCCGAGTTACACGAACCAATTCAAATTACCGGAAAAAGGCACAATGCTGTTCTAATCTCAGAAGATGATTGGCGCGCTATAAAGGAAACATTATACCTGTTATCGGTTCCGGGCATGAGAGAATCTATTCGAGATGGCTTAAAAACTTCTGTCAAAAAATGTAATAAAAAATTAAAATGGTAAACTGGCAATTAGTCTATACTAAGCAGGCTCAAAAAGACGCAAAAAAACTTTCCAAAGCAGGATTGCGCTTAAAAGCCGAGGCTCTCCTGGAAATCCTAAAGAAAGATCCTTTTCAAACTTCTCCTCCATTTGAAAAACTCGTTGGCGATTTAAAAGGCGCATATTCTCGCAGAATCAATATACAACATCGTCTTGTTTATCAGGTTATCAAGCGTTATAATACAGTAAAAATAATTAGAATGTGGACGCATTATGAATAAAAATGCAGCCTAACAATTTGCTTCAGCGGATTGTAAACGCTGCGCGTTTCCAACCGCTGTGCTCAAACGTTATGAGAAAATAATCAGGAGGAAATATGGTGATTAATTGGGATTCATTAATATCGGGAGGCATAGGTTCAATTTGTGGAGGAATCTTGATGTAAGATCCCTCGATTTCGTACCCTGCGGGTACTTCACTCGGGATGACAGGTTTGATTGCTTTGTCGTTGCGCTTCTCGCAAAGACGGGATGACAGGTTTAGATCGCTTCGGTCTTCTGCTTCGCTAAAGCTTCGCAGAAGTCCTCGGACATTACCTGCCTGCCGGCAGGCAGGCGTCCTCGGCGCCTCCTGAAACAGAACATATCTACACCTTTTCACGTGATTATTGATTCTCTTTCGATAAATTGGTTACTAAATGCGTATTCCGGACACTCGTCCCCACCTATTCCGGCATCTTGTCCCCAGCAATTCCGGTAACTCGTCCCCACTAATTCCGGCAACTTGTCCCCACCTGATCTGAGCTAAACGACCCACAA
>Ga0075122_10000588_pt1 | contig 28056 bp, 21 predicted proteins | sample AntAceMetag02UKB_FD_69790 | JGI IMG/M metagenome (GOLD analysis project Ga0075122, IMG submission 69790) | Saline lake microbial communities from Ace Lake, Antarctica - Antarctic Ace Lake Metagenome 02UKB | ecosystem: Environmental > Aquatic > Non-marine Saline and Alkaline > Saline | place...
GTCGTTATCGGGATGCGATAGATCCATCGCATCGAAGTATTCATTGACATCAGCCATTTCGCCTAATGGTGTCTGTGCCGCGAAGGCACGGCCATCGACACGCAGAGTGCACCAACCTTGCTGGTGCGCTAGTGCGATGAGCCTGTCAATTGTTCCAGTGAATCCGCCCCATACAACATAGCGGCCCGTATCTTCGTGCAGATCAAGTTGATCGATGAAGAACTTGTCTTTAGGACTACCAGTCTCAATAGCCAATCGCACATACTTGGGCACCGACCCATCACCACCACAATAGTCGCAACAGGCATCTACCATAGTGAAGTTCTCAGCTTTAACTTCTTCAGGTACGGCACCCTCGGCTAGCTGTGGGATTTTAACCTGCCCCGTACCCAGACAATTCGGGCATTGATCTATACCATCTTGTTCTGATGTATACTGGAACCCGTCGGACAGCTCACGGATACGGGTCAAAGCCTCGATAGCCCTGTTAGCGGTTTGCTTAATCAGCTTAGCGGCTCGGAGTATCTCAGCAGTAGGCGTGATTCGTTCAACCACATACTGCTTATCGGGCAAGTCCAGACAGTCTTTCTTGAACTGTACTAAAACTAGGCCTGCCATGCGCTTATAAAGATACTCGACCTCATTTTTCGAGGGCTCAAAAGCATGCGGGCCTAATGACGGCTGCTCGGTGTTCGGCTTTGACGCCCTTGCTGGATCGTGTTTCGCGTGATCCGCATACTCGCCACAGGTATTACACTTCTTTGCGTCATCGAGCCATGTCACGATATGCGGGTACACACCGCCTGTAATCATGTTCTCGCGGGATTCAATGACACTTAACCGAGTACGAAACTTACCCTGCGAACCCTCTTTAATGAATCCAGGGCAAGCCACTTCACACTGCCACCACCAGTCAACAGGATTCTTTGGGGCGGGAGTGCCTGACATAAGAATAACGTAGCCCAGGTCACCATGCTCGGTACGCACAGCATCAGCTAGATGTTTGGCGGCTTGAGATCGTTGCGCGGTGGGATTCTTAATCTTCGAGGACTCATCAAAGATGACTATGCGTGGAGCCGGAGCATTACCTTCCCACTCTGCTACCCGCTTAGTCAAACGCTCATACGTCATGAGTTCAATAGGTACAGTACAGCGCCATTTACGGATTTCGCGTTCGACAGCAACGACACCTGAACGCGGGCCGACATACCAGACGGCATAGCCGCCCAGGTCTGCAGCCTCAATCACCTCAATTGCTGAGAGTGTTTTACCTGTACCCATCTCACATGCCCATATTACATAATGGTACGTGAGGCCTGTGGCTTTCATGATTAGCTGATGATCGTACAGTGGGCGCTTCGTAGAATCACGATCCAGTGCAAAATCTTCCTCATACCTGGAGTACGGATTCTTACCTTCAAGATACGCGATTTGAAAAGCGTTACGTGTCGAGTCCGCGATTGACCAGATCTTACGGGGTAGCTCGTCATGGCCATGCCACTTGTGCCCTTCCATCTGCTTGATTTCGCTAATCAGTATACGACTGAATGGGAACTGCACAAAGATGCGCTTACCTTGATAGATTAACTTGACTGGAATCTTATACTTACCGGCAACGAATTTTGTTTGCACCACTCTATCGCTCATGCCTCATCCTCTCAGTGTATATGTCCCATCTATGGCGTGTAGTTTCGTTCGTTGGCTTAAGATGCCACGAATCACTTTTGATTGTTCAAGGAAGTCCTGACACTGATTCATAGCTGCGCGGTAGCCAGATGTATGATAGTCGCGTAAGCCCAAGAAGGCTACGATCCATTTTTGCAGTGTGCCGTAAGCTACACAGCAACTATGCTGATCTGCTGATAGCAGCCTAACTGTAAGCTCCGACTCAGTTTGCAGTGTATAAAGTGCCCCGTAGCTAGCCTCAATCAAGAAGCCATAAGAAGTAAATCGTAAGGCCGGGCACCCAACTAGAGGTACCCGGCCCTGATTAAGTGGATCACCCATAGATTGCACAATTGCACCGGCATCCTTCAAGTCGATGCCAGATTCATCTAAGCATTTAGACGGACTGACGCCAGTGTATGTTTTAGCCGTTGTGATGAATGCTCCCCAATTGACTTGAGTAGCAAGGATGGGTGTGACTTGTGCCATAGGTGATCTTTTCTAGGCTTCAGTATTGCCCGGATTCTAACCAGATTCTTGGAGACTCAAGATTTCAGATCCGGGTACGCCAGGGTCTCGGCGTACCCTATAACGCTTTAAGGATCTAATACAAATGAGACTGGAAACTGGCACCAGGGATCATTACCCTAAGGTTGCTTGCCTGATGCCTGTCTCCAGTTGCCCTTACCTCGCGCGTCCGCCATCGTCACCAACTGCCTCGTCCACGGTCTCAATATCAGACTGCACGGGGTTGTTGAACTTCTCAACAGCCGCATCGAAGTCTGCCTGGGCAGGCAACTGAATCGGATTCGAACACTTCTTGGCCTGCGGCGCGAACCAAGTATACCTCGGGTTAACAATCTTCTGAGCAGCAATGGTCATGGCCTGCCCGAGATTCGTCAACACCGAACCTGATTCGTTACGTGCAGAAATGGAACCCATGAAGAAGGTGGCGAACTCCTTGGCTTCTGGTATCCATACCAAGAACTCCGGGCCATACATACAGCCAGAATTCGGCTTCGTTGAATCTCCTTCGATCCGCTTGAATTCAGGATGCTCTGTGTCGAAGTACACCAGCACCTGATCACCCATACGCATCGCTTTAGGCCGCCAGACGATAATTAATACATCCACTTCACCACCGAGATCCAGATGCTCTGAACCCTTGACAAGCGCGTAATGATTCGTTGTGAAGTCACCGCTCTTGCACTTCTCTGAGTTAGAGGTCATGAGCTGCAAGCGTGGCATGAACTGCGAACCTGCGATTTCATCGAAGGTTTCTTTACCGAACTTCTGAACTGCGCCACCCATGTCGAGGCCAGCGGCGACGTCTGTGTTCTCGTCTGCGGGGATAAGATCAGTCATGGTTATAGTCTCCGGTCAGTGATTTAGTTAATGATTCGGTGAATCATTGGTGGACGAGGTGGGATTCGAACCCACACGAGAATTAATCTCACAGAATTTTAAATCCTGTGCGTCTGCCTATTCCGCCACTCATCCGTGTGGCGGGTATCACCAAAACTCCGCGTACACTGCTCCGCGTACACTGCTTCGCGTACATTGCTTCGTGCCTGCTAGCAAGGAGGCAGCCGGGGGATCAGTTAGTAGCAATACCCGCCACAATGAATCTACTTCTTGGCGGGCGCTGGCGCTGGCGGGACCACCTTGAGCGGCTCCTCGCCCTCAAGGACGGCCTTGGCCTTAGCGGCAGCCGTGGCCTTAGCGGCAGCCATGGCGGCCTCATCAGCAACCTTCTTTGCCTTCTCAGCGGTCTTAGCAGCCTTCTTGGCGTCGCTCTCGACCTTCTTCGCGGCCTTCGCAGCTTCCTTCTCGTCCCACTTGGCTTGCTGAACCTTGACGCTCTCGGGATCGAGATGCAAGACCCATTGCAGAGCCAGCGCAAACGCGGCTTCGGTGTTACTGGGCTTAACGACGGCGATCAGATGTTTGGCGATCTCCAGATTCTCCAAATCATCCTTGATGGCCTTGGCGGACTGCATGTAAGCGACAGGAGCAAACGACTTGGGCGCGGCATCCTTGCCCTTACGCTTGGCCTCATTAAGCTCCTTCACACGGGCCTGCACCTTGGGCACAAACTCGTTAGGCGGCAGCGTCATGGCCTCATCAACGAAGTCAGCGCGCTCGTCCTCGGGCAAACGGGCCAAGGCGTAGGCATTGGACAGATTGATCTTGCCGGTGTTGATCAACTTAACGATCTCGGGATTCTGAATCTTATTGAGACCAAGACGCTGGGCAATCCAGGCCGGGCTCTTGCCCAACCGCTTCGCCAGTTCAGCCTCAGTCACCATCATGTTATTCGCCAGGATTCGACTAAGCTGCTGCGAATACTCCGCGGGCTTAGTCTCAACCTTATGCACATTCGCCATAAGCTGAGCTTCGAGAACTTCCACATCCGACATCGTGGCAATATCGATATTGATTTCCGCAAGCCCCGCGTCCTTCGCGGCATTGAGTCGATGAAGCCCATCGATCAGCTCATAAAACGTCTGGCCAGTCTCCTCATCTTTCTTCTTACGGACAGTGACGGCACCCAAAAAACCTTGCTGCTTCATTGAATCGACAAGACCGAGATAATCCTCGCGGGTACGGTCACAAGTACGCAACGCAATAGGATTATCCCGAACAAGACTAACAGCGACCTTCTTGACTTCGCCCATCTCTTGTTTCTCCGAATCATAAGTGGCGGTGTTACTGAATCATGAATCATATCACGATAATGATTCTGGTTCGCCAGTCAAACCGTATTAACGCATGGTTTCCTCCAGTAGACACGCGGTATTATAAATGACCGTGTACGTGCGCGACATACTATTATAAGGGAATAGCAACCCCAAAAGTAAATAAAAATAAAAATAATTTGCTGACGAAAATACCGCCCTACTCTCCCCTATATTTTTATACTTATATATAATAATATATAGGTAACATACATACCTATAGTCAGTCAGTCAGTGGAATTATTTTATTTTCATTTACTTTTAGGGTTGCTATCCCCTTATAATAGTATATCATTATATAGGCTGGCAAAAGGTATTTTGGTCAGTCAGTTATGATTCTGATTCAATATTTTGTCGGGAATGGAGAATCAGAATCATGCCGACTCGGACGCAAGCTATTGGCCAACTGTTGAATCATTTGACTCATGCTGATTTGTCGAACCTGTATAACAGTAACATGGAATGTCAAGTAAATGTGGGGCAAGATTCAGGGAATCGGGTCAACGGTGAATATAAGGGGCGCAAGTGGCACGGGTGGACAGATGGGCTAACCACTTGGAAATCTTTTCGTGTCCCATATTCTGCTAACAAGAACCCACACTATGATGATCCTGATATGAGTTTTGATCTCCAGGCTCATGCTGAGGGTATCGGCATGACTGGTTGGGATTGGAAACATCAGCTCAGTAGATGGGTGGCTTTTGACTTCGATGCTATCATAGGCCACGGAGATTCAGGTAATCAACTCTCGAAAACAGAACTCCAAGAACTCCAGGAAGTTGCACAAACGATTCCACATCTTACAATACGCCGGTCTACATCTGGTCACGGTATACATTTGTACGTGCATCTAGACCCGCCTGTACCTACAGAGAATCACACGGAACACGCTGCGCTCGCAAGGGCTATACTCGGTCAGCTAGCGGCATTGACGGGATATGACTTCTGTTCGCGTGTAGACGTGTGTGGCAGTAATATGTGGGTGTGGCATCGTAAAATGACGGGAACCAATGGCTTAGAGTTATTAAAACAGGGTGAGCCGTTGAATCAGCCACCAGTGAACTGGCGCGATCATCTAAAAGTTATTAAGCAGGGTAATCGTCCAGCGCGCATGCAGGACACAAATGACCCATTATCAGAACTTGCCGGGCAACGGGCCATGACAAAATTAGATGACACGCATAAGCAACTCATCAATTGGCTCCGTGAGAATAATGCTGTATGGTGGTGGGAACAAGATAAGCATATGCTGGTGACACATACATTTCATCTGGCACAAGCTCATGCTGATTTGAATCTAATTGGCTACTATAAAACGATGTCCGAGGGCAAAGAGGCGGGGATCGATCACAACTGTTTCCTGTTTCCTGTGCGTAATGGTGCGTGGTCCTTACGTAGATACTCGCGTGGCGTGACTGAGGATGCTTCATGGACCCAAGATGGCCAAGGTTGGACACATTGCTACTTCAATAGGCTCCCGGATTTAATGACAGCGTGTCGGGCCTATGGCGGGTTAGAGGATCAGAAGGGCGGATTCGTCTTCCGCGAGGCTGAGATGGCTATCGCCGCTGCACAACTTATGGGTATAAGTTTGCAGGTCGATCCCGCGTTCCAGTGTAGGCGGACGATGTTGAAGGAACATAAAGACGGTCGATTGATTATGGAAATCGACCGCGAGCCAAATGACTCACCGGATAAGATGATTGGTTGGCTCACAGATGGTAAGCAGCCGTGGTCGCGTATCTTCAATTGCAACACTGTTATAACCAAAGATCCCGATACCGCAAACTATGATGATTTAGTACGCCATCTTATCACAGCGAATCATGAGGATTCAGGATGGGTCATACATTCTGATGGTAACTGGCGTTATGAACCGATTACGCACATCAAACTGGGGCTAAAGGCCACGGGCCTGAACCTAAAAGATATTGATAATGTCTTAGGAGCATCAGTATTCCGGGCGTGGCGGTTAGTCAACAAGCCCTTCGAGTCAGAGTATCCTGGTGACAGAGAATGGAACAGACATGCGGCACAATTCCGCTATATGCCATCGGAGTCTATGGATAATCTAAAATATGGCACTTGGCTCAAGATTCTCGATCATTGTGGTAGCGGCCTCAATGATGCGGTTCAACGGAATACTTGGGCACAAGCTAACGGTATACTGACCGGGGCCGATTATCTTAAGTGTTGGATTGCTTCGTTGTTCCAAGAACCGACGGAGCCTTTGCCATATCTATTCTTCTATGGCAGCGAGAATAACGGTAAATCGATTTTCCACGAGGCCCTAAGTCTACTCGTCACACGTGGGTATCAACGTGCCGATTTAGCACTGACTACTCAGTCTGGATTCAACGGCGAGCTAGAAGGTGCCATCTTGTGTGTAGTTGAGGAAGTGGATTTAAGCAGCAATAAGCAAGCCTACAATCGTATCAAAGACTGGGTAACATCCCGGCAACTCAACGTCAGACATATGTACCGCGCGCCGTACCACATTCCTAATACGACACACTGGGTTCAATGTGCCAATAACAGCGAGTTTTGTCCAGTGTTCCCGGGTGACACACGTATAACACTGTGTTATGTCCCGGCACTAGATCCATTTGACATCATACCCAAGAAGGCGATGATCCCGTTGTTGGAGAAGGAAGCATCAGACTTCCTAGCAGCGATACTGGGATTAGAGTTGCCTGTATCCCCCGATAGATTAAATGTACCGGTGATTACAACCGTCGAGAAGGAACAAGCACAGCAGCATAATAAATCTGCATTGGTTACTTTTCTGGATGAGTTCTGTGATTACTCGGCAGGGGCTAAGATTAAAGTTGGAGACTTCCACACGCAGTTTCATACGTGGCTTGATCCAAACGATCGGCCCGATTGGTCGAAGCAGTCAATGGCTCGTCGCCTACCGCCGGAGTACCCAAAAGGCCGGCAGCATAAAGACGGGCAACATTACATCGGCAACATAGCTTGGAAGGGTGTAGCCCCCACAGATATAGCCGCCAATAAGTATGTTTTACGCGGCCTATACTTGGAGGCATTAGACTAATGTTACGTGAGCTACTCGACAAATTAACAGCCGAACAGCAGAAGCTGCTGCTGTACTCCTTAGAGGAAGGGGCATCACGTTATATACGTGTCGGTGAGAAACAATTCATCGGCGTTAATGTCACTGGTATCCCCAATTTAAGGATACTAGATACACGGAATCAGTGGGCAGGTGGAGAGATGATCGAATGAGTAAGGAAACACGAGATCGCGATACTGAAGATATACGCGTACAGCATCGTCGAGAAGAATTAGACCAGATTGAAGCCGATTTAGATTTTGATGAAATTGAATCACGAATGTACCGTGCAGACCGTGAACGAGGCCGCAAAGACGACAAAGATAAGACACGTTGGGATTTACTTAATCAAGAGGTGCTTCGTGGGGTGGCTAATGTCTTAACATTCGGTGCCAAGAAATATGATGATAACAACTGGATGCATGTAGAACATGCTGAGTCCAGATATTATGCAGCCATGATGCGACATCTCGACCGGCATCGACTAGGTGCGGAACGGGATCCCGAATCGGGCCGGCCGCATTGGGCACATTTCATGTGTAACGCGATGTTCTTGGCATGGTTCATGCAGAAGGATCTTGCTATGGGAACCATAGATACCAAGCCGCCATGTAATGATTGTGTGGCGGGCTTCTGGTGGCGAGATGGCAAGAAACTATTACCAGAAGGACTTCCTGACCCCGGCGCTATTGCTGTGTCGCCAACCATCTACCATGAATCCGAGACACCGCCGCCGGGTTCTTATATCCATGAGTATGCGTTTTGTCCCGAGTGTGGAGAGAGAATAGACTGATGAACCTACTCGACGCCTTCAATGATCTAAATAATCAGACAGCCCGCTCGGGTGACAAGAAAGTTCTTCGGGCGCCATTTGGTTATCCTGGTGGGAAATCACGATCAATTAAGCATATCTTGCCGCTACTGCCCTATCGAGATATCTATGTCGAACCTTTCGGTGGATCGGGCGCGGTACTGATTGCGCGGAATTCGTGTAAGCTGGAAGTGTTCAATGATCGCTACGCGGGTGTTATTGCTTTCTATCGATGCATCCGTGACGGCAACAAGTTAAATCAGCTCATTGATCGCCTTGAACTGTCTATGCATGCCCGCGAAGAATTCGTGTGGTGTAAAGCTACTTGGGAAGGGTGTGCTGATGATGTAGAACGTGCTGCTCGCTGGTACTGTATGATGCGGATATCTTTTGGTGCCAAGGGCCGCAACTGGGGACGGGCAACTGGCATCGAAGGCAGCTTAGTCGGTGCTATAACAGGCAAACTGCCACTGTTTCCGCGTATCCATGAACGTATGTGTAATGTACAAATTGAGAATCAGGATTGGGCAGACTGCATACAAGACTATGACGATGAGGATGCCGTCTTTTATCTTGATCCGCCGTACCTGAACTCAGATGGCAGTATGTATAAAAACAAAATGCTGCCAGATGATCATCGACGACTGCTAGATACCGTGATGGATATGTCAGCCTTCGTAGCGGTATCTGGTTTCCCGAATCCGCTTTACGATAGCTACAACTGGGATGGGGCGTTTGAGTGGCAAGTAACCTCAACGATTAAGGGTCTAAATACCGGCGATGGTAACAACAAGGGTCATCTGCGACACCTTGAGACCCGTGATAAGCAAACCGAACGTCTTTGGATTAAGGAGTAATATGCCGTGGCTAAGTGTATGCACCATTGGAACGGGAATCAGGTATGTGCTATTGATACAGAGACGACGGGCCTGGACCCCAGTAGACATGAGATTTGGCAAATCAGCATCCTGCCACTGGATTCAAACTTCCGGCCTCGTCAAGACGTGATGCCGTTTTACATCGAGATGCAGATTGAGAATCCTAATGGTATTGACCCTGATGCAATAAGAATGAATCGGGAGCAACTATCTAGAGCTATGGACCTCGGCCATGATCCTCTCAAAGCTATTGATATGCTGCGAGAATGGATCACAAAACTCAAGTTGCCCGTTACGAGATGGGGTAATCCACATAAGATCATTCCCCTGGGTCACAATTTTGCGTTTGATAGGGCATTCATGCAGCGGTGGCTTACTGTGGATACTTATGATGAGTTCTTCCACTATCATTATAAGGACTCCATGCTAACTGCCCAGTTCATGAATGACCGGGCAGCTATGCATGGAGCGAAAGTACCCTACTCGAAAGTAGGTCTACAATGGTTAGCCACAAAACTTAAGATTCAGACGGAACGGGCGCACGATTCTCTTCAGGACTGCATTGCGACTGCTGAGGTATATCGTCTACTCTGCTCACAGGGAGTTTGGGGGTGAGCCAAATAGTAGACATGCCCCCGAGTTCGGCATCAATTTTGGCCCGGTGCGCTAAGAATCTATTAGGCGAGCCGCCGTGATGATCAGGAGCATAGCCTATGCAACGTGCATAGGCTGTCTCTTGATTTACGCAGGCATCAAAACACAACATAGTAAATTGCTTGACGCCCAGTTTCTTAGCTATCCTGATAGCGCATAAGACTGTTAGCGAACTGGAACTCATCTCCAGATCTACCGGATGGAAGATGATTTTATCCTTGAAGTCCGAGTAGAAATGTCTTGACTGATAGGCCACAAACAACTTGCCTCTGGCAGGTCTACATGTACCCTGCAAACTAGTATCCTGTTGCGCGCCGTACACAGGATTTGGTAGATTCAAGCTTTCTACCTTGTGTATAGCATCATTCATCGCAATAACGGGCCACTTGCGATTAGAGAAATCCGCAGTAGATAGTTCATCTAAGCTTGGACCTTTCCCCACCAAGTAACAACCCCGCCTCTCAAAGTATTCCCTTTCGCTCCCAAACAGTTGCGATCCCTCGGAATTAGGGTACCATCTCAGCGTACCCGGCACCCTCGTGTACCGAAGATCCAAATACTCCGTGACTTGTTTGTTGCTTCGTGGAATCCAGATAGTACCATCTGCGGCTCTTCGAATCCGCATACCATATAATTCTGTGGGGACATCCTTGAAGGTATGTACGAACTTCTCTTCTGGCATATTCACGGTCTCCTTAAATCTGCGGCTGGCTTGATTATGTGTGATGATGGGTGTAGTATCACCTATACCCATATCTTTGTCAAAGATCTTACAATAGATGGCGGGAATATTCGCAATCGTAAGTTCCCCAATCATGAAATATTTAGCCAACACACCGGCTAAAATACGCTGATCCCATACCGTAGGGGAATTCTTCTGGGCTGCTACCCATAATCCCACTAATTGTCGCGCCCGTTCGGTATTTTTCAGAAAAATCGTGCCACTAAGTAGTTCTTTACCGTCTTTATAGTGGACGCCAATATCCGCTTCGAGTTCTCTGAAATAATCTAACGACCCGGTCACGGTAGCATCGGCGTCGATATACAGAATATTGTCTGTTGGGAACAACTTCAGCATGTCAGCCAGAAACTCGGGCTTAATCCCGCAGTTTGATACCCAATCTCCGCGTGACGGGTAGCCAGCTATATGATGCTTAACACCATTTTCTAGCAACGAGGCCCGTAATAGTTCTACTTCTTGCTGGTATGGCGTATCTATTGTATAGAAAGCTACGACACGTATGCTATTCACCAAACACCCCCTCGGTCAAGATGGTAAATGTGTTATCATGCTCGCTACAAGTATCTTCGGACAGGAGGTTATTGTATTTTTGCGCGATATCACTACCACCAAACCAGTGTAGACCTACTGTATCCTTGTGTAATTGGCCTAAATTATATCTACGCTCGAATACACAACGCATACGACTATACGGCCAGGGGTATACAGTATGCATCGGGATGTTATAGAAACTTAACTCCGGGTACGTTTCTTTTAAATCCTCCCAGGCAGATCTGTATGTTAGAGCCTTGCTGAATTCTGGGCCATACAGCATCCAATAAATCGAACGGCACCCGACACACTGATACTTCTCCGGGTTATAGCAACTGTATGCAAACTTAGCTACATCCCGGAAGAATGGATTATTGGGTGTCGAAAACATAAATCCAATCAACAGATTCGTGCCATCGGAACATACCCCAGTGTTATGGCTTCCAGCTACCATACTATCGTGTAATGCATCTAGGCTACGCAGAAACAGAATATCGAAATCTGCGTACCAGCCGCCTTCTTCCGCCAGGGTCATCCATTTGAAGAAATTACTCTTATGCGATGGCCCCATTGTATCAGGTAATCTGTCGTAGTAGGCCGGCGGCTCCCAATTCTCATCGATGGTTATGGGCAACTTACGGGCTTGGTCCATATAGTCTGGCCCGGTATACGCAAAGAAATCTTGAAAGTTGTCATTTTTCCACGGTTTCCCAGTAATTGCTGCTTGTGCCAGATGCAATGTAACTTGCCAGTTGGGATTCGTCTTACAGAAACTTTTGAGCGTAAGATACCGTAGCCAGGACAACGGGCTGCTACCCCAAAACAGATGCATGTGTCTCGGTATTTCCGACTGGGCAAGCGATTGACTGAGGATTGGCTGATGTACCAGCTTAAGTAAATCAGTATCGGGTGCGACTGACTGCCGTGGTTGCAGTGCTGGTGCTAAAGTTGGTAGTACCTTAGCGACTGTAGCCGTGAAAGTGTTCTTATATCCGCCATAATTACCGGCATTCATGGCGCTATTATACTTCTGTGACAGTGGGTCACCACCATACCAATGTATACCTACCGTTTCATCTGGCAACTCGTGGGTTTGCTCGAACACACAATCCAAACTATTGTAGAACCAGGGGTATATCTGCTGTGTCGGTATCCGGTATACCGTAAGATCGGGATATTTGTTCTCGACCTCGGTTAGGGCCGGACGCGTAGTCAGTATTCTGCGATAATCTTTACCATATAGCATGCGGTAGATAGCATGTATACCCGCGCACTGGTACTTCGTTGGCGTGTAACAGGTATAAGCCATCTGTGCCGCGTCCTTAAAGAACGCATTATCCGGCGTCGAACACATGAATCCAATCAGTAGATTCACGCCATCGAAACAGATGCCTGTATTAACAGACCGGTTCTCCATGACTTCCGCAAGCGGATTCAGACTTTTGACATACAGTATATCTAGATCCGAGTACCAGCCACCTTGTGTAGCTAGTGTAGTCCACTTGAAGAAATTACTCTGGTGGGAGGCACAGATATCCTTAGGAGTATTCTCAAATCCAGCGGGTGGCTGCCAGTTATCATCCAAAGTTAGCGGCAACTTATCCAATTGATTCGTATAATCCCTACCGCTGTATGCGAAGAAATCTTGAGTATTGTGTTCATCCCACGTTTTATCGGTGATGGCTGCGCTAGATCGATGCAGTGTAGCCTGCCAGTCAGGATTTGTTGCACAGAAACTTTGTAGCGTTAGATACCGCATCCAAGACAGCGGGCTGTCGCCCCAGAAGAAATGCATATGCTTGGGGATACGGGCCTCTGGTTTCGATTTACTGGGGGCTAGAGTGACGGGGGCTACGATCGTATCCGTTGTTGGCTTCTTATATCTACCTATATTCTCGCGGAACTGTTGAATCGTAGGCGGATTCCCGCCGTACTTCAAGGGGTGCCACACAGGTAACTCGCCGCTATAAGCTAGGCTTTCCTCAAATATCGGCGAACTAAATAGCTTGCCGCCAGCAGCTTCAACACTAGCGCTATACACAGGATCGAACTCACCGGGATTATCGGAGTGTAATAACCCGATTTTATCAATCACGCTTCGTGAGGTGATATTACAACCACCCCGCACGTAAGCATACCGCTTATCCGGGGAATCGTTACCCACAAGTAACTGTTCACCCGCAGCCCGCTGCGCACGATTAATCAGATCCTCGACATCAAAGACTATTGCATCCATATCCAGGCGTATCACAACATCGTAATTATTCCGCCGCTTGAGTAACGTGAACAGCGTGTTACCCTTAACGCAGAAGTCATTTATACACGAGATGTGATGCCCGCGATATAGTTCCCGAACGCGATTAATACTACCGCCAGAACACAGGAAATAGAAGTCATAGCGGGCACTAATATCCTGAAGCGACTTGTTAGCTTCGATGAACTTAGCCACTGCGGGATCGCAACAACTCCAAAAGATGGGCTTACACAAATGATTCATGAGCCATTTCCCCTTGTAATGCGTCAAGACAGTTGTTATAACTCTCGTAGTAACATTTCTTGCAACGCGAGCCGTCAAAAACTGCGGCCCCATCGAAACTTTCCCAGCGACACATACGAAAAGACTCTGGCATATGATGTAGATCATCCGTAGCATACTGGACGCCACAGCAGGGATACATATAGCCGTCAGCCCACAACACAGGCTTAAGCAGACTTATATAGCAATTCTCGGTACCACTAGTATAGTCACTGCGGTACTGATAGATCGCCTTATCTGTCAACGGCGTACAGATACGTTTCACAGCGTCCATCTGCATATCATCGGGATCGAAGATATTTTGTACGAATCTAATGTGCGTAATATTGCTGATAGCTGTAGCCAGATTGCATATGCCAATCGCTGTAGACATATTAACATTATGGCCCACAACAAAACTGATACCGATGTCTACATTTGGGAGCTTATTGCAGGTTCGAATGATCCGATTATAACTATACTCGTTTTCAGTATCCGTTACCGAGATTCTAGCCCAAGTTAACGCGGCGTCAAGATAGGCTAAATCAGCGGCAGTCTTCGAGAGTATGATACCATTGGTAACAAGACCCATAGCAATAGATTGTTGCTCAAACAATTTGATGATGGTCTCAAACTCTGGATGCATGGTAGGTTCACCACCACCAGTTATGGTAACAGCCTCAGTTCCCAGTCTCGCGAAATATGATACTATATCCGCGATCTCGCTAATATCAAGTTCTAGTGAGCGATCTTCATCTCGACAAGAGCACCATTTACAGTTACTATTACAACGATTCGTGGGGTTGAACTGTAAGTGTATGGGAACGATCATGCCGTCCACAACACAATCAGCTTGGCGCCTTATAACTTTCCAGGGTAACTGGCCGGCTGATACAAAGGCTTGCTTACTGTCCATGTTTCCTCCAGGTCGCGAAGATACATCCAGTGGCGGGGGCAATTTTATGGTAGCCAGGTATTAATATGATTTCTTGGAAACCTAATACTGACACATCAGCGACTTCCCAGTAACTTTTATGCGTCTGATAGTAGTGTTCGCCGAAGCCTGTTGGATCGCGTTTTTGAATGTACTTACCAGCCGGCACCATTAGCATCAATTTGTTGAAATTACGCATGATACTGGCTATAAGTTCTTTAGCATCCTTTACCGGTAGATGTTCCAATACATCGATAATCATAACACAATCGTATAGTGCGGGGTCAAGCAGCTTATAATAATCTCGTATATCTCCACGTATTGCTGCACAGTTACGTAGTCTGCCCCGTTCGCGAGCCGCTTTTATGTACTTTGCAGAGATTTCTATGCCAACTTTATACTCACAAGGGGACATGAGTAATCGGGTAAAGAAGCCCGCCCCGAACTCGACCACAGTGCGGCTATCTCTGGTCTCTTTGTATATCCAGTTAGCCAGTGTTGTGAACATTTACAATGTCCCCCAATTACTACCGATATTCCGTACAAGTACACCTCTACGTGCATCATACAATTGTTTGTTGTGCGCCCACCTATGTTGCATATCTAACTCGCGTCCCGGCTGTGCTCGTGGATGGTATAGATGTACGACACGCGAATCAGACTGAGCATATTCACAGCCATACAATTGCAGCCTATCTACAATATCATTATCATCCCAGGCTTGACCCGTGAAATCCTCATCATAACCCCCGATATCTATGAAGTAATCACGCTTAACACCCAAGAAAAACGGTAAATGAACCTTGAGATTTGCACAATGCTGGTACCTATCAAGATCATGTCTACCGGATTCAATTAATCTGGTAAGGTAATGACCATTGACATCATTCTTGCCTTGAGGTATCGCTAGTGTATCCTCATTTGCCTCAAGGATGTGTAACAGATCTAATACGGTCTCCTCGTCAACATGAAACATCTCGGCACAAGTTAATATGATGAAGTCAGCTTCGCTGATTTTGGCACCGATGTTCAGCGCATAGCCGGGTATACGCCAATTTAGTTCCTGCCCTTCGACCGGACCAGTATGTAGGTATCTGGCTCCGTAGGTCCGACACAGCTCCTCAGCTTTACCGGGGTGCCCGTCGTTCAGAACCAGTATATCCACGCCTTGCTCAGCCAATTTCTGCGCAGCTAGACTCTTTAACCCCCAGTCTAGAAGGCCATCACGCTGGAATGTTGTCATAAGTATCGTGCATTTAGGCATAGTCTTTACATCCTAGACATGAGGTATTGGTACGTGCACAATTTTTAAGACTGCACCATCGTAGACCCCGGCCCCCGCAGCAAGATGATACGACTTTTTTCATCGTGCGGTAGTGGCAGATAGGCAGTATCGGTATAAATACATAGTAATCCCCACCATCTCGTATATATCCTTCTGGACACGATGGCGGCTTACCCCGATGCGGTGCTATAAGTGTAGAGTCTGGACCCTGTCTCATTTAATCACACTCACAATGATTCTGCCTTCGTTGACGGCAGACGGCTGCGATGTTACGGTGTAGTCCGGCCAGAGATTCTGTATATATTCTGGCATTATGCGTACACGTGGAACGCCTTTAGGGCATTTTTCAATACCCCAGGTCTGGCCGTCACCCTCAATGGCTGGCGGCGATTCACCAAGGGGCGTAAGTACCAACACGATACGTTTCAGTGCCCAGGCGTCTAGGCGCTGTAATAACGCCGTGGCTCGCTTAATCGTTACGCAATGATGTAAAACATTCAGGCATAAGACTGTATCATATGGATGATCCGGGCACCAGTTGTACGCGTTACTGAGCACGAACTCCAGTGTATCGGGATCACCAAACTGATGTTTCAGTTTGAGACAAGTCTCGTGATAGACTTCAGCGCGATCGACGCCTAGACACTTTGATGCGCCATTCGCCCAAGCCTCGAAGACATAGTAGCCAATGTTACAGCCCAGGTCCAAGATGCTTTCGCCTACCACACCGTCGGGAAAGATTAAATCATACTCAGGTCTACGGTCTCTACCTTCATGTGTCACACCATTAATTTTGAAGCCTTGATAATGTACTCCCGCATGCTTTGTCATAGGTACTTCACTCCATTCGAAGTTGTTACGTCTAACAGCCTTATTGAAACATCATCCTCGCCTATTTGGCGGTAGCCACGGCAATCTTTAGCTAGACTAATTCCAGATGCCTGGAAACTACTTTGCATGGCTTCCCATTCTTCGTCAGACAACTTCCGTCTACGGATACATTCATAGACTTTACAAACAGCCGCCACGAAACAAGTATCTTTATCGTGATACCCCAGATTGCCGGTGTAATTGCTGAATATATCGTAGTCATCACGCCAACCCGTATGTTGTATAACCCACCACTTATAGACAACTGGCAAGTATCTATCAGCAGCGCCAGCTTGATTCTTAAAAGCTTCCCACCTAGCCTGTGACATTGCCTGTTATTTTTGTGCTTGTCGTAGTGTGTAAGGGAACTCCGTGAATACTTTTACACCCCGATTCTCGTCTAAGGGTATCCACCAAGAGCAACTACCAAATGTACCTATTGGATAGCCATCAAGTAATAATGTGGTATCCGTACACAGCCGTATGTCTCCCTGAATATCAAACATTATAGATACTTCTTGCCGTCGACATCAGCTATATCCAGTAACTTGATGCCGCCTTCAGCATCATACCCAATTTGTCGGCCCCAGATGCAGTCGTTATGCAGCTCGATACCGTCCTTGAGAAAGGCTATACGCATATCTGCCCATTCGGTATCTGTTAACTTGCGCCTATGCCCACAGTTGTATATCGGCATACGCCATACCGGATAATAGACAATGTCATCGCGTTTCTGTTGAAGAGTAGAACGACCCCTGACATACTCATAATTTGTATGCCAGCCCGTATGACAGGCGAGTGCTACACTCAAGACCTGCGGCCAATACCTTAGCGAGTTAGTGGCATCTTTGTACCAACGTAAAAGTTTCTTATATCGGGCGTTAATGATAGCCCAAGCATCTTGTTCCGTATCACAGCCATAGTTATTAATTATCTTGAGGCCCGAATCATCGTCCAAAGGGAACCACCATACAGTAGCGCCATAAGTACCCACAATATTACCAAGAGTGCATACAAGAGTTTCCACACCTTCAGATGGGCCAAGTTCGATGTTCCCTTCCAACATGTAGATTTGCTTAATCATATAGATGGGCTTAGTCATTTACTGATTCCTTATGATAGTCCCGCTGAGCTTGTTAAAACGGTCCAAATTCTGGTGATATCGTTCCTCATCATGGTAACGTTCATGCGATAAGTGAACTATGCGCGCCTCAGAGACATGTTTCTGTAGGCCATAACCCTGAAGGCGCGTAACGAAATCGTGATCTTCGCAGCCCCAACCCAAGAAACCTTCATCGTAGCCACCGATAGCTGTGAAATGTTTCTTGTGTATCGCCATGAAGAATGGGAAATCCGTTTGCAAGATACCCATGGTATCTAGTATGGCCTTGGATATATCATCACCAGCCCTCACCGCAGCCAACCCATCTCCGTAATCATCCCAGCCTTTACAGGTAGAATATATGGTGTCGCTTACTAGAAGTGGCTCCAGCAGCAATTCTATTGTATTGGGTTGCAGATGATAAATCTCAGGACATGTTAGTACGACGATATCCCCAGTAGCCATACGGACACCGGTATTGATTGGCACACTCGGTACGCGCCTACCCGATTCCTCTAATCGGATATACCGGGCACCAAACTTCTGGCAACAGTCTAATGTGTCTCGTGGCATGTCGCCGCCATCGTCCACAACGATGACTTCGATATCCGGTTGGGTACGTATGGATCTTAATCCCAGTACTAATAAGTCATCCCGATTATATGTGGGTATGATTATGGATGCCTTTAGGGTATCGGAAGATACTGGAGTGGCCGGCGTCTTGAGTAACGTAGTTTTGAGCGGCGGTATACACAGTCTACTCGCTCCGGGTATCTGTAGGAAGTCCGCTAATACCTGCTGGTCAGACTTGACTTTACCGATTTTCCACTGGCCAGTATCATAGGCTTTGCCGGTCTTAAGGGCAGTTAGCTTCGCCTTCAATGCCGGCACTTGTATGTGGACCTCGTTCCGCGCGAAAACCTTATCATAAGTCTCACGCTCAAACAACATAAATAACGCGGCCTGTACATTTAGGCGTAGACCTTCCGCGGATGGCCCACCCCAAGGTACAGGTTTCCCGTCGCGGTAATAGTGATACACGGTATGATTCGGTACGCCATAAATCGGTATATCTTGCATGTAGGCCCATATAGCCAACGTCTCTTCTTCATAGCCCCAGATGTCTATAATAGACGGCCAACTCGGCAAACGATTATAGATTTCGCGGGTAAAAAAGTACGCGGCGCCGACTACGGCATCTATACGTCGAGGGCCCGCACCGGGTATCACATTATTATACTTAATCACAGGGTAATTGTCCGCGGGGATATACTTCATGTATGCGCCACATCCCTGCGCGGCTTTATCTGCCATGTTTGCGACTGTCGGGCAAGCTATACACTGATTCTCTAAAACAAACTCAGCCATGCCTCTGAACAGCCCATCAGAGTATTCCTCATGTGGGTCAATACACACAAACACGTTGCCCGTGGCTGCGGACAACGCGATATTTTGCGATAGGCCCGCCCCGTGTCTTACGGTGGATCGTAAAACCGTGATATCAGTCCCCAGATTATCGCAACTACCGTCAGTAGAATTATCGTCACAGATAATTATCTCGGCATTGGGATAATCAGATCGAACGTTATCAATAGTATCCTTAACCCAATGACCTTCTTGAGCCGAAGCAGCAATGACGGAGAGTCTGATACCTAACTCAGTTTTAAGTGTACTTGCGGCTTTTGTTGCCGCCAGCATCTTAGCTCGGCCCTTAGCTTTTTGGCAGGGTAAGCAGGGTGGCGGCTTAGGTTTCTTGGTACGTCCAGCTAATAAATCCAGCTTATGCCGGAGTTGCTCGCTTACGTTGTTCGAGTCTGGCATCAATTTCTCGCATAAAAGGCTCTTCGATGTTACGATCTTTGGCTATAGTTAAGCATACGTCATCGGCTAGACCGTGATCATAAGCATTGAGTAACACTCTAGCTATGATAGTATCGGGTACACTTGAATCGATATCTAGAATCATACGGCGGAAAGACCTGTTACGCCACTTACCTTCCTTATAGCATTCGCGTAGACTCTTGACTTTTAGTATACCTTCAATGGGACCATTAGCAAACAGCGTAACGGTCGGGACTAACTTAACTACATCAGCTGTAGCCTGTTCAAGCACCATGATATTAACCTGATCATCGACGGTCTGTAGGTTATCGCTGGTGAAAGGTATACCGGCCCCCGAAATCTCCCTGGACTCAGTCGTTGACACCCAGATTTCTACATATTCTTTTTTCACAGATCACCACCCAAGAAATTATCTAGCATAATTATACCTCTAGTCCCCCAATCCCAATGCCACCCGCCAAAACCTATCCCCGCCTGTCCTGAAATATCTGCATTAATTGTACTTAGTTTTTCTATGCCGTCAATATAAGCCTTGATAGTTGTGCCAGAAGCAGACAATTTCAAGGTTCCGCTAACCGCCATTCCTGTGTCAGAAGCCAACGTCGTATAGCTTGATGCGAACCCACACGCGTTATTTTTTGTGATCTGAAGTCGGCCATCCCCGCGGATAACCGCAAGATACGAGGGGGTGCAATCTGTCTCGTGGATACGCACCCCAACTATCGCCGTTTGGCTTAAATTTTCTTCCGCAAATGAATAGTCAATTTGTGCCCAACAATCCGCGCTACAGCCGATTCGACGCAGCACGGCCATTTGGTGACCATAACCTACAGGCTTTTGTACCCCACTTGATACCAAGACCATATTAGTAGGAGCCTGATCAAAGTTAAGTAGTGTGTATGGCGCGCCTAATGGACTTTCATCTGCACGTGTAAATGAGTCAGAAACTGGGCATCCTGGCCCGGCGGTAGTGGTAGGCGTTACGGTAGTAGATGTGGTCACCGGTATCGGTGGATCTGTTGTTGTATTAGACCCATTGCCAGATACATACTGAGTAATTAGCATATTACCGGATACCGAGTCCTCGGGATAATCCACAATATAATCGACTTGAGACAAGCCTGTACCCGGATCAGATACAGAGACAGCAGCTACAGACCAGAAATCCGAATCCTCTTGTGGCTGGTCTGCTGTATCTGCGTCGCCAGTACGCGAAGCCAGTAATACCTTATATGTGACAGTATCCCCGGCTATTGCGAAACTGTGGTCTATAACTATACCGCGTATGGCGTTTGTGCTCAAGATGCTAAGATTGATAGAGACATCATCGAAGATTTGCAACGCCGTAGTCTGTAATGGCGTAGTAAAAGTCACGATACGCCAAATATTTGAATCCCGGTAACCCCAGAAGTCTACAGAAGCTTTGACGAGAGCCCTGATGTTGTAAATCTCGTAAGTTCGATCCTCTTCACGTAAGCCGTATGTGTCAATATTGTTCTTGTATACATACGTCTTAGCGGCGTCTTCCTCACCGGTATAGTCTAACGTCCACTCGACATTGGTACGGGTCTCAACATCTTCGTAAGTCGTGAATGCTAGACCTACAGAACCTTCGACAACGGAATCATCGGTGATGCTAGGTAAGCTGTATCCAGGATCTTTTGATAAATACTTCAAATACGCCACATTATTATAGACGTATAAGGCGCATCTTGCCTGATAAGCTACTTCTTCACAAAGTTGTATCGCATCTTGTTGACTCAAGAAAGCAACGTGTGAAGGGTATGTAGTTAAATCAGCGGCCACAGACGCAAATGACGCCGCATCCACAGTTATGTTAGTATATGTCGTTAATATATCTTCGATAATATCCGGGGTGCTTGATCCAACAGCCGAGATTAACGATACAAATACTGTACCATCCCACTGTTGTCCGCCGTAGTCAGCTAGAGGCTTCTCGAAGGTTATAGTAGTACACGTTTTGCCATTGATCGTATCGCTCAGATTTGTGGTGTAATAACTAGAAGGTATCGGCATAAGCACATTATCATTTTTGTACTGCCGGTAACCGTATACTTCTAGTATCTCTGTAGTCGCACCCAAGTTACAGACATATGTATCCTCGACGCCCGTTACCTGCAGAAATACACTATTAGGCGGTAGCTCATAGCTGTCTGGTGTGAGTATATACTCGGTAAAGTCACCACTGACTTCCCAGTCACCTAACCGCCAATTGTAATTGTATAATGACGATGGCACCGTCATGTCAGCTACCCACGACGCTTTCGGGAATCCAGCAATATCGGAAATGATATTGCTGCTGTCCAATGCTATTTGCTGATTTACTGTGCCCCATGGTTTGGCAAATCGACACTTGGTCCCCTCTTGACGGGTACACCAGTTTGCTACCCACCCGCCAGCAGCGATGTCAAAGAGGATGCAATACTTATCCGTCAAGTCGTAATCCGTATCAATCCAACATACTGATGTATCAAAGTAGCTCGCATCTGTAACAGGTCTGTCTAATACTGGCACATTTGTATAGAAACTATCATTCATAGTCACAAATGTGACAATACGCCCGGATACTGTTCCAGTGAATCTAATACCCTCACAGTCAAAGGTTAGAGTTGTAGCCTCCTCGAAGACTTCATCTCTGACTATCGTACCGGTACTATAGTCGCCCTGTATCGGGACTGTTATGAGGCTTTTAATCTTCTTATACACTGGAACTGCCGGCACACGTAATACTGTACCGTAGCACAGGGGCCACGCTTTTTCTATACCATCAGGACTCAGATTAGTGAACTCATCTTCCTCCGGGGCATACCCGACCTCATCTGAGTTGATGACGGATTCGATGTCGAAAGATAGCTTCCGATCAAGTTCAGAGTATGCTATATCCCCAGAGATAACGCCACGTATTAGTATCAGTGCATCGGCATTGTCGATATTCTCGAACATCATATAGAGTGTAGCAACTGTACGCTCTATTACATCCGTGTCTATGATAGTTTTCAGCGTGGCATCTTTGTCAAACAGTGTTACACTAAAAGCCGCGGATTCCCCGTAGTTATCCGAGTTTGTCACTGCCGATATGTCACTAACATTCTGGATATACGGCTTGCAGTTTTGGCCGCCAAAAGCCGTATCTTTACTGGCATAGTAAATAGTGCCGCTATCCCACTCCACTTTAAGCACATAATATGGCTCTGTACCATGTAGCGTGGCGACTCTAGCTGCCAGATTAGTTGAAAGCGTTCTTACCATTAGGATGATGCTCCGCAAACAAGTTGGAATGGCTGTGTCGCTTACCCCTCTGCTAACGTGCCTCCAGGCTCATCGCCTAGCACGGCCGTGTATTCACCCAGCGCGACTGTGCCGGGTATCCCAGCTCTATCATAATGGGCCAAGAAATCACCCTTGTCTGGACTTATGTTCCATTCCTCATCACCGTCCCACCATAACCAATAATCTCCGCTTTCAATCTCGTAGCATGGTACGCTATTGTAGGTGCCGTTTTCACAATAATCACCGTTACATCCGGCGGTTCCAGCCCCTGAAAACACATAGTCCGCTCCCGGTGCAGCTGTAGTAGTCGTAGGCGGCACAGTCGTAGTTGTAGGCGGCACCGTCGTAGTCGTGGGCGCAACAGTAGTAGTTGTAGGCGCCACAGTCGTAGTCGTGGGCGCCACCGTCGTGGTTGTAGGAGCGACAGTTGTAGTAGCTCCACATGGGCCGGAGGTTACAACTGCCGTGGCGCCTATGCTGTTGGTGCAGGAATCAGTGTCTGTGCATGCAGTAGCGCCGCAAGCATGTTCTGCAATTGTATCATTCCAGGGGTCGCAGGCGTGGGTATAAGGTGTTCCCGCCCACTGCTTAGTGCAATGCCCACCGCCAACACGTTGGATATTGAGATACCAGACAACGCCCGCCTGCCAGTAAAATCTTATGGTAAAAGCCTCGTCGCCCCCCAGCCAATTACAACTAGCTGTATTCGTTAAGGTCTGACTGCCATTGTAGGGTGCAAAGTCACCAGCAAGCCCTGCGAACGTTACGCACATTTGATTTGGCAAGGCCGGATTACAACTATTACAAGCTATGGGGGCCACCGTCGTGGTCGTGGGCGCAACAGTAGTAGTTGTAGGCGGCACAGTCGTAGTCGTGGGCGCCACAGTCGTAGTCGTGGGCGGCACCGTCGTAGTCGTGGGCGCAACAGTAGTAGTTGTAGGAGCGACAGTTGTAGTAGCTCCACAGGCACCTGAGGCGACGGTTCCTATGGCAGAGGCAGCTTCGCCGCCGCAGTTATCTGTATACACGTGCTCAAATACCGCGTTCCAAGGGTCACAAGAATGTCCCCCCCAGTACTCGCAAATAAGTGTTTTACAACTGCCGGTGTAGAGCTTCAATACCCAGTAAGTGGGGATTTGTACTGCACCGAACTGTAGCCGCAAATACCCGGCCCCAACGGCAGCGGAATCCCAGTAGCAGGGAACGACATCGCGGCGATATGTCACGAGAGTGTCGCCATTAAAGACCGCTAGGGAACCAGTGAGTCCAGTTAGTGTTACACACATTTCTTCTGGCAACGGTGGATCACAACTATTGCAAATCGGCGGCACAGTTGTAGTTGTCGGAGCCACCGTCGTAGATGTTGGCGGCACAGTCGTAGATGTTGGCGGTACCGTCGTAGATGTTGGCGGCACAGTCGTAGTGGTACAGATACCAGAAGCCACAGCAGCCGTTGCGCCAATGCTGTCGGTACAAGTATCTGGATCAGTACAGGCTACAGCATTACAAGCTATCTCGGTGAACGTATCATCCCACGGCGCGCATTCATTCGGGATAGCGTCCCCAACAAAAGTCTTGATACAATTGTTCACGGATTTAACGAAGATGTACCAGAGATCGCCTACATACTGTAAGGTGACATGCGGCGTATCCGCGTCATCCGTCCAGGTACAGCTAGACCGGAACGTGACATCATTCTGGCCATTGTACGTAGCAAGGTCGCCGGCCAAGTCAGCTAGTGTCACGCACAAATCATCCGGGATCGCTGGGGCACAACTATTACAAGCTGGTGCCACAGTTGTGGTTGTAGTAGGCGCGACTGTTGTGGATGTGGGCGGTACCGTTGTTGTGGTAGGTGGTACCGTTGTCGTTGTAGGAGCAGCTGTTGTCGTTGTAGGCACGTCGGAGACTAATATGCCTTCAAGCTGAAGCGTCAATTTATAATTGTTATCGCGGGCATCTTCATAATCTAACGGCTGATTTAATACAACAACACGCCAGACTGCGGCATCATGGTCTGTATAACTGATATCTTCACCTGCCGCCGTCTCAAAGAATGTACGTACAGCCGCGATCTCTGTATCACAGATGCCGCGGAAGTTAAGCAGGAACTGGCGTAACACTGGTGTACGTTTGTACGTATAGATACCCCCGCCGATGACCTTGAGGATATTCGGACGATTATTCAGTATATCCGCGTCACCCAAATCGGGATTACGGACTGTCAAAGATAGTGTCGGCGAATCATATGGGTATTGAAACACCACTGACATTACTGGGACTCCATGAACGTGAAGGAGACTTCCCACACCATGTTATCACGTAGCTCTACGAATTGTATTGGATTCGTGATAATGAATCCAGTACGTTCTACACTATTGTGATCTGTGACTTTGATTTCCAGGCCGGTTGTAGCTTCCAAGAAATCCCGCAACAGCGTCTCGTCATCAAACACAATGAATCGGTAGTCAAACATTGTCCACACGCTACGTCCAGATACAGCTCGCGTCATCGCATCGCCGAAGTCACTACGGGCAATGATAGCATTCATCTCTACCTTACGCGTGTTTGCAAACTCCGGGCTACGCAGGGTCACTGTCTCGGTCGTCGAGCCAGTTTTAGGATAGCTCATTACGAAGCTCATGACAATGATACCCTTCCACGCCGTATCTCACGCCGTAAGCCCTTAGCCACTGCTCGGATATCAGTATCCGTGCTGCCTGTAGAATTGACACTAATATTCCAGTCGCCAGTGATATTGTTATTCGGCGCATCAGCACGGTGCACACCGGCATTCATAGCCTGTAGTTGGCCGTAGAACTGATTCGATGCAGCAGGATTCATTACGAATTCGCCAGGACTCAGTGACCGTTTTATTGTATCCAAGCCACGTGTGTAGCCGCCAGCGATCTTCCCCACTGGGGTGCCCGTATCTGGCGGTGCGCTACCGGGGATTTTAGAGGTGTTAAGGCGCGTTATAAAGAACTCCAGTGCCTTATCTGCTGCGCCAACCCGTAATGCAAACGTCTCAATGATCTTGCCGCTCGTGTCCAGTTTCTTGTCTGTTGTGGCGCCCATCTTCGCTGATAGTGCCTCGACACGGTTTTTAGCGCTAACTAACGCCGCCTGATACCCGGCCATTTTAGCAGCGATATCATCGATAGCCTGTGGGACTTTGATATCTTTGATAGCTGTAGTGGCTTCCTTGATAACAGCATCAAACATATTCGCGCTAGATTTATGACCAATCAACTGAGCATTTAGATGCCTAAGTAGTGCTTCTTTGATTTCTAGCGTGGGGTTCTTTACAAATCCCTCGACCAGAGTTTTTATGTATTCTGCGTATCTCTCAGATATCTTACCAGTTTTAAGATTCTTACGGATTCCAGTAAGTACAGCAGCCATCTTATCGCCAAGTACCTCAGCTTTTTCCTTATCAGCTTTACCGCCTACAGCGTTACCCGCAAAATACTCATCCCGAGTTGCTTGCAACTTCTCTAGTTGATCCGTAAGTGCTTTAACGGCGGTTTTAGCCTTCTTGAGATTCTCAAGATCAATAGCCACAGCATCCTTGCGCGCGATGTTGGCAGCCATCTTCTTGTATAATGTTGCCAATTGTCCCGTAAGTTCCACTTCGACTTTCAGACGGGCAGTCGGATCTTCTTTTACTCGTGCCTGAAGGGCCGCCAGCTCTTTCTCAAGTTTGAAGCTGGCCTGTTGAGCCTGGAAGCGTCTAGCTGTTTTTACGCCCGTGGGGTCATTGCCTCTATTTGCAACTCTTATGCTGTCCAACTTAGCAATCTTAGCCTCAAGTTCACGGACACGATCGCTAGCAAGCTGCCACTTAGGAACACCCTTACCAGTTTCGATACCTTGAATCTTATTCAATAGCGCTTGTTGCGCCAGCAACTTGTCTTTGAGTTCGGCCTCGGTTTTAATGCTAGTTAAGTCCTTGACCTTGAACTTAGCAGCCTCAGTACCGAGTTTCTTGAGTTCCGCTGCACGAGCCTTTTCGATAGCTGCCTGTGCGGCCAGCTTAGCTTGTGTCGCAGCGGCTTTCTTGGCACGAGTCTCTTGAGCTGCGTAAATCTTGTCTCGGAGTTTTATTTCTTCCGCGAGTGCATCACGAATTTTCGTAACCACATCGAATCGCAAACCTTCAACGGTCTTCTGCTTGTTCATTACAGCTAAGAGCGCCTTGGCCTTTGTCTCATGGTCCGCGGCGGCTATTGCCTTCTTACGATCTAGGGTTACCTGTGTTCTTAACAGCTTATCCAGTGCAGCTTGTGCCTTCTCAATAGTTCTGCCGGCGGCTCCACGTTTGGCTGCTGGCGCCCGCTCCTCAGCAGTCGTGGCCCGAGCTACTTTCCTACGGGCCGCGGCAATCTTGACTTCTAGTTCTTTCTGTTTCTCTAAGAAGTTTTGCACCTTGCGTCGATAGGCGAGACCTTCTTTGGAATCTTTGATTGCTGCCTTGTTGGCTGCTTCTCTACTCTTCTTCTCACGCTCCTGAACTTCCTTATTATAAGTCTTGACTAAATCATGCTGCTTACGGATCAGTGTATTCATACGATCCGTGGCGCGTTCGAAGTCCTTAAGCTGATCAGCATTTAACCCACGGCGTATTTTCGCCAGCCGCTTTACTTCATTTTCAATCATTCGAATCTTGGTCTTGGTACCCTTATCTTCGAGACCGATATCGAAGATATCTACATTAGCTTTTTGCGTGTTAGAGGCACCCTTACCCGTGACGCTTGTCATAGCGTCATCGGCCTTCTTGAAGGCATCCTTTGTCTCGGTGATCTGCTTTTTGATGTCGGTCAGAGACACCTTTATAGCTGTCTGTACATCAGCAACAGTCTGCTTCAAACTGGCTTTGATCTTATCCTGCGCTTCCAGTTGCTGATTCAGCCAAGCATTATAGACTTTCTGAACTTCAGCAGTTGCCCGTAGACGCGCCCCAGCAATGTTATCCAGAGCCTTAATGATGCTTTCTTCCAGATTAACTATCGCGGCGCGATCATTCTTTATATCCTCGGAAATACCCTTGGACCACTCTGCGGACAGCTTCTTAGAAGCAGCGGTAGCTTGCTGTAGGTATAATACAACAGCAAACAGTGCGGCG
>Ga0075122_10000591_pt1 | contig 27948 bp, 23 predicted proteins | sample AntAceMetag02UKB_FD_69790 | JGI IMG/M metagenome (GOLD analysis project Ga0075122, IMG submission 69790) | Saline lake microbial communities from Ace Lake, Antarctica - Antarctic Ace Lake Metagenome 02UKB | ecosystem: Environmental > Aquatic > Non-marine Saline and Alkaline > Saline | place...
CTGGGACCGGGTCGGATTCACCACTGCATGCGCTGGGTCGGTATCATGAACCGCTGCTTTGATCTGATGTGCTCTTACGCCAAGAGCCGACGACGCACACCAACTCAGGTTCTGGCTGACTCAGATATTATTAAGACCTATATTGCCGACAGCGCCGCCGACATCCTTTCATCCCGTTTGATGGTGCTGAATACAGCCTATATTATCCAGGCCAGAGGCGTCAAAGATGCCATGAAAGATATTTCGATCATAAAGTTCCATGTGGCCAATGCCATGCAACGCGTAATCGATAGAGCTCTGCAGGTTCATGGTGGACTGGGGATGTCAGACGACACACCAATTGCCATGTACTACCGACAGGATCGAGCAGCCCGAATCTACGATGGAGCAGACGAAGTTCATAAGATTTCAGTCGCCCGTCGGATTCTGAAAGAGTATTAAAATATTATTCATAACCTTTGGTATCCCCCAGTTTGTTACCATTGGGGAGATTTTCGACTTATACACTCCAAACAACGAGGATTTTATGTCTTTTGAACCATCAGAAAAAACCCAGGCGATCCTGGATATGATCAATGAGTTTGTAGATAAGGAACTCATTCCCCTGGAAGCAGAAATGAAGAGTAAGGAGTTTAATGAGTTAGAGCCTGAGTTGAAAAAAAAGCAGCAGATGGTGAAGGACATGGAACTCTGGGCGCCTGTACACCCAAAGGAGTGCGGGGGCATGGGTCTGCCGCTGATGGAAACGGCCATGATCTTCGAGGCGCTGGGCCGCACATGGTACGGGCTTTATGCTTTCGGCTGTCAGGCGCCGGACGCTGGTAACGCCGAGATCCTGCACAAATACGGAAGCCCGGAGCAGAAGGACAAATATCTGAATCCTCTCGTGGAAGGAAAAATCCGCTCCTGTTTTGCCATGACCGAAGTGGAAGTGGCGGGCTCTAACCCTACCTGGCTGCTGACCACAGCCGAGAAAGACGGAGACGACTATGTGCTGAACGGACATAAATGGTACACCACTGCGGCAGACGGGGCTGAATTTGCGATCGTTATGGCTGAAACCAACCCCGAAGCTGAATCCCGTCATTTGCGCGCCAGCATGATTATTGTTCCTACCGCTGCCCCGGGCTTCAACCTGGTACGGAATATTTCTGTGATGGGTCATACCGGCAACGGGTGGAACAGCCACGCCGAAGTCAGTTTTCAGAACTGCCGGGTTCCCCAGTCAAATATTCTGGGTGGTGAAGGGATGGGATTCGTCCTGGCCCAGGACCGACTCGGACCGGGAAGAATTCATCACTGTATGCGCTGGATCGGGATCGCCAATCGATGTTTTGACTTGATGTGCTCCCACGCCAAGACCCGACGCCGTACACCAACCCAGGTTTTGGCCGATTCCGATATCATCAAGACCTATATTGCTGACAGTGCCGCGGATATTCTATCCTCACGTTTGATGGTTCTGAATGCCGCCTGGACCATTCAAAACAGGGGCGTCAAAGAGGCCATGAAAGATATTTCCATCATCAAGTTCTACGTGGCTAACGCTCTGGGACGGGTTATAGACAGAGCCCTGCAGGTCCATGGCGGGCTGGGCATGTCAGACGATACCCCAATCGCCACTTACTACCGCGGAGAACGAGCGGCCCGGATCTATGACGGTGCCGATGAAGTGCACAAGATCAGCGTCGCCAAACGCATTCTACGCGAGTATTAATCCAGACCCTTTAACCTGTGGGGGAGCGCCGATGACGCTCCCCCACGATCTCAACTCTGGTCGATTAATGGCGTTTTTTGTGATGTTTCAAAACCGTTTTCACCATTTTCCCAAACTCTTTGTCTTTATGCTTTTTCTCCAGATATGACATGTCATTGAAGGCAGCTTCCTTGTTCAATTTGACATAATTTTGATAGCGATCCTGAGAAAGACTTCCATCCGCCAGGGCATCCAGTATCGCGCATCCCTCTTCCTGAGTATGGGAGCAGTCACTGTAACGGCATTCATCCGCCAGTGCGATGATCTCATCAAACACCTCACTCAAACCGGATTCCGTACCAATACTGCCCAACTCCCGCATTCCGGGGGTATCGATGACCAGGGCACCTCCGCATAAATGGATTAACTGGCGGCGTGTGGTCGTATGCCTGCCTTTACTGTCTTTCTCTCTGACAGATTGTGTTTTAAATGCATCACTGTCCAAAAGGCTGTTTAACAGAGTTGTTTTGCCAACACCGGATGATCCAAGCAGGCAATAGGTCTGTCCCTCAACTAATAACGCCTCGACATTCGACAACCCTTCACGGTTCATATTGCTGAATGCCACGATCTGAGTCTGCGGCATAACTTCTAAAATCTCAGCTTTTTTCTCCTCCAGATCGGCCGGGGACAACAGGTCACTTTTGCTCAGGAGCACGATGGGTTGAATATTGCCCTCCTGGACCATAACCAGATAGCGTTCCAGTCGTCTGGGATTATAATTGCTATCCAGAGACTGCACAATAAAAGCGGTATCGATATTGGCGGCAATCAGTTGGAACTCTATTTTTTTCCCGGCTGTTTTTCGCTTCAGGAAAGACCGTCTGGGTAAAATATCATGAATGATGGCAAAAGTAGCGTCATCAAAATATTGGGCATATACCCAATCCCCAACTGTCGGGTAATCCAGGGGAGAATCCGCCGTGAACATCAGTTTCCCGGTGATTTCAGCAGAAACATCCCGGGGCCCGCTATTGATCACATAGCTGTTCTTATCAACCGCGATCACTCTCGCCAATTCGGTATCATTTAATTTCGAGGGCTCAACCTGCTCCTGCACCCAACTGTTGAAACCCAGTTTTTCTAAATTCATGGTTTTTATTTTGAGTTGAAAATTTCTAATGAATCAATCCGAAGTCGTGAGCGAAACATGGGCCTAGAGTATTTAAGTACAATGGGTACAAAACCCCTGAAACTAAGCGCTTATTCTATAGTCCAGGATGTGAGGTGACTTATCGAGGAGTTCTAACAAAACTTTTGTTGCCCCGGTCGGAATCCTTGAACCCTGTTCCCATTGTCTGACTGACGACAAACTCACATTCAACAATTTTGCAAAAACGCTTTGGCTGAGCTTTGTTTTCTGACGAATTTTTTTAATCTGTTCAGGAGTCATTGATATCTCAGGAATAGTAACCCCTAACTGATTCAGTTCTTTTTTTGTAAATGAGGACTTCAGTTCAGCATTAAGCATGTCTTGAACAGTTGCTCTAACAGCTTCATCAATTGATTTCTTCATGGTTACGCCTCCAGGTCAAGCAGGACTCCTTTCGAAATCGCTCATTTGAGCTTTATTGGATCAAGAGTTATCAAATCATGCCCCAGTTTTTTTAGATACTGTAGCTCAGATTTGTTAATGTTATCCTTCTCGTTTTTTCCAAAACCATAAATAAATATTGCTTTATCGCCAGATCTAAAAACAATGATGGTCCTGAAACCTGCACTTTTTCCACTGTGTTCTCTTTTAACCCGGACTTTATACAAGTTCCCACCCAAGTCGGACACCGATAATCCGGATTCTAAATTCTGTATTGTTTCAAAAAGATCTTGATTACTCAGACTAACTTTCCTTGACCATTTTTTAAACCACTTGGTTGAAAGCTTTTTCATAGGTCATCTATACCACATTGTGATACACCGAGCAAGCCTAAATTCTCTCATCAGCAGACTTGTTTTGGCGAACGTCTGAACGTCTTACTTGATCCTATTTATGCAAAACATACTGGTATACCTTGGGAATTCGGGGGACATGATACTTAATTCGACATGCATAAAGTCAGTACACCACCAAAATTCGAATAGAATTAAGTTTCGTGTCCCCTGAATTCCCCTTTTTTCCCTGCTTTCCACTTTAAGATATAATTAAGTATCCTGTCCCCGGAACTAGTTTGTTCACATACCGTGTAAAACAGGAGACCCGAAAAAAATATCATGTCCGCCGTTTTTCACTTTAACTCCAATCATCAGCCATCAAAAAATCGATCAGGTTCATGCGCCGGATGCCGTCCACGTCTTCGCCAATGAAGGTATCCAGACTGAGGACCATCTTCGGATAATTGTCCTTGATTTTTTTCAGAACGGAAAACTCCCTGTCGATAGTCGCCGGATGAGCCAGCAGGTAGGCCACCTGTATGTATATCTTCTGAGTCCCTTTTTCTGCGATAAAGTCAATTTCCAGATCACCAAGCTTACCGATGGCAACCTGATAACCCCTCCGTTTCAACTCCAGAAAAACGACATTCTCCAGTATGCCCGAGATGTCCTGCTCCCGGTACCCCAGCAAGGCATTTCTGAACCCGATGTCCCCCAGGAAATACTTTTCATGCAGCTCCAGCAGGCGCTTGCCCTTGATGTCGTAGCGGGGCACCTTGTACACCGCGAATGACGATATTAGATGGGAAACGTAGTTATGCACGGTTTCCACGGCGACGTTGATCCGTTGGGACTTCAGAAAATCGGAGACCTTCTTAGCCGAAAAGATGTTGCCGATATTATCAAAGATAAAACGGGTCACATTTTCCAGCAGTGAAATATTGCGAATGTTGTTCCGCTTGATGACATCCTTCAGCAGGATCGTGCTGTAGAGTGCATTGATATACTGATAGACGACTTCTTCATTAAAGTCAAAATGGTGCAGGACCGGTAGTCCACCGAAACGCAAAAAACGGCGGAATTCTTCCTCGGAGGTCCCTCGCTTATCGTCCCGGAATTGCAGGAATTCATTGAAGCCTAGCGGATAGATCGGGAACTCGATATAGCGCCCGGAGATCAGAGTGGATATTTCAGAGGAAAGGAGGTGGGCGTTGGAGCCGGTGATGAAAATGTCAAGATCACCCTCGGAAAAAAATGAGGTGATCGCCTTCTCCCAGCTTTCGATCTCCTGGATCTCATCCACAAACAGGTATTTCTTGTCCGTGATACCGGAAAAAACTTCTTGAACATGGTCATGAAGATCGCGATAGTCCCTGATGAAATCAAATTCCAGGGACTCCTTGTTGATATAGAGGATGTTCTTTTCCGGGACCGATTCGGCTATCAGCTGCTCAATGACCTGTTTGACGAAGTAGCTTTTTCCGGACCGCCGCATGCCGGTTATCACCTTGATCACCGGCTTGTTGATAAACGGTCGGATTTTTTCACTGTAAGAATTTCGGGTATACATGGAAAACCCCACAAAAATGTAAAAAGTTACGGATATATCTGTAACTTTTTACATTTTTGTGAAAAAGTCAAGGTATAACCGAAACTTTATGGTGAATTTTCTTCCTGCATGCTGGCCGGAAACTGGATATCCAGGTTTTCAACCGAGAGTTTGCCGGAGATGAGACGCGGGAGAAGCTTGTTTTTTGGGTGTGCCACCGGACAAGAACTTAACTTCAGATGCAAGATTGACGATCGGCCATTTAGCCTCCTCGCCTGCTGAAATAAAGCTATCATTCATATCAGCCAATTCCGCAATAAACTCCTCCTCCGTTTTCCCGTCCTCCTCAATCACCACCCCCACATAGCGTCCCGGATTAAGTGAATAGTCCTGCTCCTTGACCTCTTCCTGTGTCGCCAATTTACAGAGCCCGGTCACATCTTCGTACTCCGCTTTGGGAAAGCGTTCCTGGAGCCAGTAAATATGCTTATAATAGCTTTTGGCGTTTTTAACCTCTTTGTGGAGTTGCTCCAGGGCCGCTTTGAGTTTTTTGGTTTCGCGGTCCGTGGTCATCCGTTTACCGTTCGCTTTGGCGATTTCGGCTTTGGCTTTTTCCTGCCGGCGCACGCTTTTGTCCAGCTGCTTCAATCCCAGGTGCAGAGAGTCGAAAAAGGGATCGAAGGCCTCCCGCAGGGTGTGTTGGGCCTGGTTACGCTTTTTTATCTCAACATCTGTTTCAAGCTGACCGTCTGCTTTACCCAGATACTTCTTATAACTGCCTTGCAACGTCTTCAGGCCCTTCCACTGGCTGACCAATTCGTCCACTACCAGCTTCCCTTTTCCATTTTCCAGGACCTCCAGCAACTGCTCGCTCACCGGTTCAACCCGTTGCTTGTTTTCCTGTAGCAGTGCCATCCCCTTTTCAAAATATCTGTTCAGCAGGCGGATAAAGGCCCGCCGATTGTCCTTATGCAGTTTTCTGATGATGGCAATGTTCTGAATCTGCGCTTCGTTGAACTCGCGGTGGGCGCGATCGATCTGGGAAAAGATAATGCGGGCATCGATAAACAGCATGCGATCAGGGTGCGCCGGATATCGGCCTCGGAATGACAGGCATGATCGGGCAGGTAGAATCCGCATTTTTCGAGCGCAATTTCAGAAATCGGCTTTTCCCTGCGGCCCCCGGAGAGTTTGGAAAATTCTTTGTTGATAGCCTTTTCCGCCTGTCGGTAGCGGTTGTCCGCGAATTTCAGAAAAATCAGGCCCAGCACCGGGGTGGCATACTCAGTGGATTTGAGGTCGGTATTGGCCCGCAGATTGTCGGCAGCAGACCAGAGATCGGGTTCAAGCTGTTTCAGTTCTTCGGTGTTCATTCAGTTCCAAAATGGAGTAATAGCTTTCGGCGACAAATGCAGTCGGCGATGGACGTTTTGATATGAGAATCGTAAGTGTATGGGAGGATTTTGTACAATCAAAATGTGGAGATCAACTGATTTCTATAATTTTCGAAAACCTGGGTATTAAGCATAAAAAAAGGGGACACGATACAAGTATCATGTCCCCTTGCTGACTTCATGTTTCAACGTCCCCCTGACCCCCTTGAAAAGGGGGATTTTAACGGAGCGGATTAGTCCTGCACCATCGACTTGATGGTATCAACGACATCCGGGTTGGCCAGGGTCATGACGTTGCCCACATCAGACTTATTGGAGATGGCACCCAGCACGCGGCGCATGATTTTTCCGGAGCGGGTCTTGGGCATATCAGGCACAATCCAGACCTTACGAGGCTTGGCAATTTTCCCAATTTCGCTGCAGATGGTATCTGAAATCTTCTGGGCCAGGGCCTCAGTTGCCTCAACCCCCGGTTTCAGGGCAATGTAGAGATCCGGTTCCTTGCCTTTGACTTCGTGTGCCACCGGCACTACCGCCGCTTCTGCGACTTCACTGACAACCATCGCGGCTGATTCGATCTCCTTGGTCCCCAGTCGATGTCCGGAAACGTTGATCACATCATCGATGCGACCCAGTATGCGGTAATAGCCATCGTCTGCTTCCATGGCGGCGTCTCCAGTGAGATACGGCCAGTCGCGCCAGTCTTTGCTCTCCTTGTTTGTGCAGTAACGGGCAAAATAGGTCTCCACAAAACGGTCGCGGTCTCCCCAGATCGTTTGAAACATTCCCGGCCAGGGATTCTGGATACAGATATTCCCAGCACGTCCTTCTCCGCGAACGATCTCTGTGCCCACTTCATCGTAGATAATGGGATGAATTCCCGGAACTCCCGGTCCGGCGCTGCCGGGCTTCATCGGTGTAAGTCCGGGCATGGTGCTGCAGAGAAAACCACCCGTTTCAGTCTGCCACCAGGTATCCACAATGGTAGCCTTGCCTTTGCCCACCACTTCATAATACCACTTCCAGACTTCAGGTTCGATGGGTTCCCCTACCGTGGTCATATGTTTGAAATTGAAATTGTACTTCTTTGGCTCGTCGGGTCCAACTTTCCGCAACGCCCGAATCGTGGTGGGTGCCGTATGGAAAATATTCACCTCCAACTCCTGGGCAATCCGCCAGGAACGTCCCGCATCGGGATACGTAGGAACTCCCTCGTAAATAACGCTGGAGGCACCAAGGGCCAGGGGACCGTAAACAATGAAAGAATGACCGGTGATCCAGCCAATATCCGCCATGCACCAATAGACGTCTTCCGGGTGGATATCCTGCACATACTTGGACATAGCCGCCACATAAGCAAGATAACCGCCGGTACTGTGCTGGCATCCCTTGGGTTTGCCAGTAGTGCCACTGGTATACATCAAAAAGAGAGGATCCTCGGCATTAATGGATACCGGCTCCACACGCACACCATAAAACTCTTTCAGCTTTTCATTGACGAAGATATCCCGTCCGTCAACCATGGGGGCATCAGAAGAGTACTTGCCGGGATACCGTTGCCAGACCAACACCTTGTCCACAACCTGTCCATTTTTCTCTGCGATGGCGCAAGCCTCATTGGCCGCTACTTTATGATTAAGCCGTTTCCCGTTGCGATAGTAGGCATCCATAGTCAACAGCACACGGCTTTGTGAGTCTACTATCCGGTCCGCACAGGCACTGGCGGAAAAGCCCCCGAACACTACTGAGTGAATCACACCCAGACGTGCACAGGCCAGCATCGTAATAGGTAGTTCAGCAGACATAGGCATATGGATGGTGACCCGATCCCCTTTCTTCAATCCGGCGAAATCTCTCAACAGCGCCGCCATTTCGTTGACCCGCACGTATAATTCCTGGTAGGTGATGTGATCAATACGCTCCTCTTCCAGCTCCGGGACGAAGTGAATAGCAGTTTTATTCCGATTTTCGGCGAGATGTCGATCGACACAGTTATAACTGGCATTGAGCTTGCCGCCCACAAACCATTTGAAACACGGTGCATCGCTGGTATCCAGAGTCTGGTCCCAGTATTTATCCCAGGAGAGGAGTTCGGCAAACTCGTTGTAACACTCCGGGAAGTTCTCCAGGCTGAACCGCTCAAAGATACTGCTGTCTGTCAGGTTGGCCTGACCCACAAAATCCGGTGAAGGATGATAGTACGGCTCTTCTCCCCAATGTACCGCAATCTGAGCTTCTGATGTCCCCATTACCTGTTTTTCCGACATAGCCTGATCTCCTTCAATCAATGTGTTTGGAATTTAATCGCAACTTCACTTGCGGCCCGGACATTCCTATAAACGTTCCACGCCACAATCTAATTTGAAAATGAAATATGGGGACACATACTGAAATACATGTCCCCACATTTTACTTTTTGTCGTTGATGCCATCTAACCAGATTTTCCAGAGAAAGACAACCATTCAATTCCAGAGGACCCATTTCGAATTATGGGGTCGATTGGTAAATAACGCAGAAAACTAAGTGAAACGAGGTAAAAAACTGCGGTGACAAACAGAGTGGGAATGACCCCGGAAAGGGGGTCAGGCTTTGGTTTTTGGCTTATTATTAAAAATAAACCAATCAGCAAAGCCTGACCCCCCAATGACCGATCTAGAGTCCGCCGAAGGCTTCATCGGAAATGTCAATCGCAGCAGAAGACATATCCAGGATGGTCTCCATGCGTCCCATACTGGTGGGCGCAATAGTCCGGATAAAAAACTCAGCTGTCTTAATCTGTCCTTCGTAAAATGGGAGATCCTTTTTTTTGGGATTATCCGCCAATTTCTGAGTAGCAGTAGTTGCACGCCAGAGGTTCATCCAAGCCATGATAGTATCACCCATCACATCCAGAAAAGGCAGTGAATGGGCAAAAACGGTTTTATACTTCTCAGTCATGGCATTCTTGCCCAGGAAGCCAGCTACCTCACCCAGTTTGGCAAGCATTTTCTGCATTCTTTCCGCCAGATCAGCCAGTTCAGGCAGCGCTTTAGCATCGTCAATGGTTTTCTGGATCGCAGCCAGGAAGGTCATAAACACCTTGCCGCCCTGCATTCCAATTTTCCGTCCGAGAAGATCCATGGCCTGAATTCCACAGGTCCCTTCGTAAATGGATGTAATTTTACAGTCCCGCATATACTGTTCTGCCAGATAATCCTTGGTATAACCTGCACCGGCAAAAACCTGAACTGACTGCACACAGACCTCGTAGCCGCGATTGGCCAGGTAGCTTTTTATAATGGGGGTCAGGAGTTCGAACATACCATCGGCCAGGACACGCTCTTCTTCAGTATCTGCCAGTTTGGACAGCTCCTCTTGATATGCCATATACTGAAAGAAACTTCTCATACCGCTAACATATGATTTCATCCAGAGCAGGTTTCTTCTGACGTCTGGGTGCTTGATGATCGTGACCGGTGGTGCATCGTGGGGTTGTCCCAGTTCCCTCATCTGCACTCTCTCCCGGGCATAGTTCAATGCCAGCTGGTAAGCAGCGGAAGCATACGCCAATCCCTGCAGACCGGTCGTCATCCGGGCGTGATTCATCATGTTGAACATAATCTTCATCCCCTCATTCTCATTCCCCAACAAAAAACCCGTGCAGATTCCCTTGGCACCCATGGCCATGCTGCAGGTTGCGCTGGCAATAATGCCATGCTTGTGCTCGATTCCAGTACACCAGATATCGTTGCGGTCGCCCAGGCTGCCATCCTCGTTTACGAAAAACTTGGGGACGATAAAGATTGAAATCCCCTTTGTTCCCGCTGGTGCACCCTCGATGCGGGCCAAAACCGGATGGATGATATTCTCACAGAGATCATGCTCCCCATTGGTGATAAAAATCTTGTTCCCGGTAATGGTATAGGTACCATCTGCGTTTTTAACCGCACTGGTCTCCAGGGCTCCCACATCGGATCCGGCATTGGACTCTGTCAGCAGCATCGTGCCGCCCCATTTGGCATCGACCAGATTCTTGACATACATCTTTTTCTGCTCTTCGGTGCCATAGACCTGGATCATATTGGCTGTTCCAATACCCATAGCGGTGTAACCGTTCAGCGCAAAACTGGCCGCGGAAAAATACTCATTGACCGCAAATGAAATAAAACTGGGGGCGCCCTGTCCACCCATCTCCTCGGGAACACCCAGGCTCTGCCAATCACCTTCCGTCATCAGATCGAAGACTGGCTTAAAACACTCAGGCGTGGTCACAGTGCCATCCTCAAACTTCAAGCCGACATGATCCCCATCGGCCATCGTTGGCAGCATTTCCTTGATCGCAATTTTGCGAGCCTCTGTCAGGATCATATCGCAGGTCTTTTTATTGAATGCTTCATATTTTTCACTTCCCAGGAATTTTTCATTGTCAAACTGTTCCCATATCACAAATTCCAAATCCCTTTTTTCTGCTAATAGTTGTGCCATGTTTCCTCTTTATGGTTATTACTATTTTCTCTTAAAAAAAATTTAAATACTGCTATATTTGTTTACCACAGAGACACGAAGCCCACAGAGTTTAAAACAATCTGTGTAATGCCTTTTCAATCGGAATCTTCATGTCCTTCATGATACCGCAGTGAAACCCTTCAGATCCCCATTCCCCAAACCAGCGCCTTCAAGACCACTCCGTACAGGATACCCGGAGAATATAGCTCCTTATCAAGTTCCTTCTGATATGGTTGTTGCTCTGTTCAGCGAATGTTGCAAAATCAGTGGTTCAAAGAGTGAGCAATCGCTCGGTTTCTATTGAATATACATCAACCTATTTGATGTGTTTCGTCAACCGTTAAATTGAATTGACATGACTGGCGTGCAACCCCCATCCTTCAGTTTACCGGACCGTTTTTGACCTACTCCATTCGGTTCTGCAAACATTTATCTTTATAACGAGGATGAATTGATGAAACCTCCCTGCCGCAAGCGGCAGGATATTATACCCTATGGAGAGCTTCTTGAATCCTGCGGGTACGAAGTGAGGAAATACTCAAATATAATTCCCAAGCCGGTAGGTTTTACAAAGCTCACTCAAACAATAAGAGATCTTCTGGGGTAAAAAGACATAGCTCTCCTAAAAAATAGATCGTGATCTGCCTGACCTTTTATTTTAGAAGCAAAGAGCGAAAGGTGCGGGGAGAACCTGGTTGGGATCCAGGGTTATCACCCCCACGTCGTCGCCGGTTTCCGGAAACAGATCGAAACGCTGCAAAAGAATTCCGGGTAACTGGTCAACAGGTTCTTCGGCCAATGTCTCGATCAGTTTCTCTGGAAGGCAATGTAATTCAGCAAATCCGGAATTTTTTCGGATATTCAGAAAGCCATCCGTCGCCAATAGAAATCTCGAATCATCATAGTATTCGAATAGCAGGGTCTGGGCCAGTTCCTTTGTTCTGCCGACAAAATAGCGGTTGTTTTCCGAAATCTTCTCCGCTTTATGTTCTTGTCTTCTCAGGTGATACATGAGGCTGTCACCGCAGTGCAGCAACAGAGCTCTTTTTTGTTCACCGGTCCGATAGATCTGTATTCCAGTGAAAGTAGTGTTATCATAGTATTCGATCGAAGCAATCAGTTTATTTGTTTGTTCGATTAGTCTCGCAGCCGCTTCCTCGACAGATTTTGTACAACCACCTTCATGCAACCCATCCCGATAGTGTTCGTTCAGCATTTGAGAGAACTTGTGAAGAAAATCACGGGAAGCGTCCGGGCTACGATCCGGACTGTCGGCAACGGCAAAAAAATGATGCTTCAGGTCGATCAGTATTGCATCGCCACATTTCGCACCGCTCTTCGTCGAATTTTTACTCGGCCTGATAACGGCCCCAAGTCCTGCTACAGAATTGAAATGAATAGATCTTCCTTTTTTTATCGTTTGTATCATTTTAGTTAGTCGTTGTCTTTTACATAATAAACTTGGATAATTTTAACCCTCATTAGATCTATCGATACCAATTCTGGTAGCAATCGGTAAAGCAATGGGTCTCACAAGAAAGGGCCACCACCTCTTCAATCCGGCAGAGAATCCTCATGCAATCCGAAATAGGTCTTGCCTGATAATCCTGAAAATCGATAGACTGGATATCCACAACGCTTCCGAGACCCTGAGAGCGATTTCGCCGCCTGCAATGGCGGACCTGATTCAACCCTAAAATTGAGGAAGATTCACATGGTACTTTTATATGAGAAAAGAAACGGCATTGCATATCTCACTTTGAATCGACCGGAGGCCAGAAATTCGTTTGATCCAGAACTGCTTGTTGCCCTGGCCGAAGCCTGGCAAGACTATCGGGACGACACCAGTCTCCGCTGTGCGATTCTTTCCGGATCTGGAGAAAAGGCTTTTTGTGCTGGCGCCGACCTCGCCAAGCTGATCCCGCTCATGACAGGTGTCAAAAAGCCGGAAACTGAAGCCGACCACAAACTGGTTAAGGACATAGGTATCGCTAATGTAGCATTATTGAGAGAGTTTGACTTATATAAGCCGGTCATTGCAGCGATAAACGGCCACGCGATTGCTGGAGGATTGGAACTGCTCTATGGAACGGATATACGGCTGTCCTGTCCGGAAGCCAGGTTTGGTTTGCAGGAAGTTAAATGGGCAATATTCCCAGCTGGTGGCTCAACCGTCCATCTACCCCGGCAGATGCCCTATGCAAAAGCGATGGAAATGATGCTCACCGGGGAATTGATCGATGCTGAGGAGGCCCTGAGATATGGCTTTATTAATCGCATTGTACCCCATGAAAATTTAATGGCAGAAGCGGAGAAAGTTGCCGAGATCATCGCCAAAAATGGACCCCTGGCAGTCCAGGCGGTTAAACAATCCGTATTGAACAATTTCGGGCTGACCTCAAAGGAAGCTCTCGCAAAAGAGGTGGCGTTTGCCGGACCCGTTTTTATGAGTCAAGATGCCCAGGAGGGCCCAAGGGCATTCAAGGAGAAGAGGGAACCCAACTTTATGGGAAAATAGTCACCTCTTCATAGAGGCTAGAGAGCTCTGCAGGACGCAATCTCAGTATTTACCGAAATTGTCATCATCCAAACTAATTATTTTAGACGGTTTGACGACTTTCTCTTCTTGAACGTCCTCTTGCACGGAAACCGGAGCCTGAATTGATTCCTGCTGTGCAAGAGCCTGTTTAACCTGAAAACGTTCCATCAAGGCCTGCATTTCCAGCGCCTGGCTGGAGATTTAAAATCCAAAAATAATATAATATCACTCAAATACCTTCAGGATTTTAGCTTGACAACAAGGGGACTCGTTCTTATTATTGCTATATTGTTTGAGATATAACGAATGATTTTGAGAAATGAAATGGACAAAATCCAGGTTTTCAAAACAAAAAAAACTCGTCGATCTCTATCCCAGACCAAGTCCGGTTTTTCTGTTGGCGGAAAAATCTGGCTGGAGAGAAATGGAGAATTATATATCGGACAGGCAAGGGCAAGACTATTGGAACAGATTCATGAACTAGGCTCCATTGCTGCTGCTGCTCGCTCAATGAAGCTTGCTTATCGAAATGCCTGGCTGTGGGTTGAATCAATGAATCGACTCGCTATGTCTCCGTTGGTAGAAACAGTTACCGGAGGCCCTGGAGGGAGACATGCTGTTGTCACAAAAGAGGGTTGGAAGGCAATAGATGAATATAAAAATTTACGTACAAGGTTTATTGAATTTCTTGATCAACCCTTATGACAGGCATTATCCTGTCGTAATTATTTAATACTTCATAAGAACGTATTTTTTTGCCAAACGTTATATCGTAATCAACATAACGTTTGTTCGACTCAAATTCCACAGAAACACTGTTGCAAATTAGAATTTTAATCGAGATTAAAATGAAAAGACAACTTCTCTGTATAGTAGTCTGGATTCTGGTATTATTCAACGGTAAGGGGTTTGCTCAAGAACAGCGTATTGAACCACCTCTTGGTATTGCGGTGGAATATACCAACCATGCAGCCAGCGCCTATATAGCACAGAGTAAAGGCTATTTTAAGGAAGCAGGACTTAATTTATCTATTTATGAGAGTTATGCAACGGGCACCGCATTAGCTGCCGCTTTAGCTCGTGGAGATATTCAAGTTGCCTATATTTGCCTAGTACCGGCGATAAATGCTTTTGCCAATGCCAGGGTTCCTATAAAAATCGTCGCAGGAACTCACAAATACGGCTACGGCCTTGCTGTGAATCCGCAAAGAATTAAATCGATTGAAGATTTGACGAGGCCCGGAATACGATTAGGCTGTGTTCAGGTTGGTTCAGCTGCCGATGTTGTCTTGCATAAAATGATAGATAAGTTTGGACTGAGTCAAGCGGCAATACAAAAAAACATACGAAGAATGAACCCGGCCAAACAGATACTAGCAGCCAAAATGGGAAGGCTGGATGCTGTTTTTGTTCCGGAACACTGGACAACCCTATCAGAAACGGCTGGTTTTAAAATGCTATTAACTGCCAAGGATATCTGGCCGGGAATGCAAGGAAGCGTGTTGGTCGTAAAAGAGGATTTGTTGATTCATCAGCCGGAGACTGTGAGAAAGTTGGTGAACGTATTGAAGATGGCTACTGCCTGGGCACATGAAAATCCTGTTGAAGCCGCCGATATATTGGCAAGTAAACTTCTGCAGGCCAGTGATCAGATTTTACCTGCAGCTATGAAAGAAACAGCTAAACAATTCAGTCTATCTTCAGACATCATGCAGCGATCCATGCAGCGACTTGAATACACGACAGATATTGATCCAACGATGGTTCAAGACACGATCGATTATTTAGTACTGCAAGGTTACATTAAGAAGCGTTTCAATGCGGATACCATACTTGATTTAAGGTTCATGAAGTGATGAAGACTAAAAAAGCAAGCATCGGCTTAGGCTTTTTGCCCATTGTTGTCTTTCTCTCAGTATGGGAGGTTTCTGTCCGTCTCAGTGTTTTGCCCGAAAATTTCCTGCTCCCTCCATTTTCGGAAGTCTTGATGGAGTTTTACCATTTAAGCATGAATGGTGTCCTGGGAGAGAATTTTTTAAGCAGCCTTTTTAGAGTACTTATTGGACTTTCTGTCGGATCAGTTGCCGGGATCATTGTTGGAACTGGAATGGGATGGAGCAGAATCGCTGATAAAGCATTAAGTCCAATCATCAGCCTTTTTTATCCTATCCCAACCCTCGGATGGATTCCCCTTTTGATGTTATGGATAGGGATAAATGAGATGCTGCCGATCACACTCATATTTATTTGTTCTTTCTTCCCCGTCTTATACAATACGACCACCGGGATAAAGAATGTAGATGAGGACTATATCAAGGCCGCCAGAAGCCTGGGGGCATCTGATGGAAAAATATTGCTTACCGTTGTTATGCCTTTGGCACTTCCCAATGTATTTACAGGTCTTAGATTGGAAGCAGGGATGGCTTGGCGGGTTATCATTGCCGCCGAGATGGTAGCCATTCCTTCCGGTATTGGCGCATTATTGATGAAGGCGGAGAGTTTGATTCGAATTGATATCATCCTGGTTTGTCTGATTGTTTTGGCAACGATGTGCCTTCTGTTTGAAAAATTCTTCCAATGCCTCGAAAATCACATGACACGCAAATGGAGACCGAATGCCGTCCATATCCATTAAAAATGTCATCAGCCATACGCATAAAAACCTCAATATTGAGATCAGGGATAAAGAGTTTCTGGTTATCCTTGGGCCAAATGGATCGGGAAAAAGCACCTTGCTGAATGTAATCGCGGGTTTATCTGAGTATCAGGGAACAATCAAATTCAACGGGAACGCCATTGACCATTTGCCTGCCAATAAAAGAGACGCAGGCTATATGTTTCAAAACCTGGCATTGTTTCCGCATCTGGATGTCGCATCCAATGTTGCTTATAGTTTGAAGATGAAGAAGTGGCCAAAACAAAAAATTAATCGACGAATCAACGAATTACTTAGATTGGTGAATATCAGTCATTTGGCTTCTCGTTATCCGGCGAATCTTAGTGGAGGTGAAAAACAAAGAGCTGCGCTTGCCAGAGCTTTGGCAGCATCACAGACCTTATTACTTCTGGATGAGCCAATGTCGAACCTGGATGAGCAAACAGCTAAGTACTTGCGAATCGAACTACGGCAAATTCAAAAACGCTTGGGAATAACTACCCTATATGTAACCCATGATTTTATGGAGGCTATCAATCTGGGAGATCGTTTAGCTATAATTCTGGATGGTATAGTGGAGCAAGTTGATGAACCAGAAAGGATTCTTTTTTTTCCTAGTAACGAAAAGGTTTCTAATTTCATAGGCAGTCCAAATATTCTGGATTGTGAGAGTAGCAAATTTATTCAGAAGGGATTGACTGAAGTAAATTGTTCCGGATTAAAACTGATGGTTCTCAACGATGGAAGTGACATCCGCAAAATCACTATTTTACCCAGACACGTCTACATCTCTGATAGAAAACCTCGTGGGCGTGGCATAAACCGCTTTCAGGCGATTATATCGGATATCATTTATCGGGATGACCGGATAAGAATTAATCTGAAAATGGAAAACAGTACCCTGATGGCAGAAATATCGCGTCCCATATATGAGGAGATGGATCTATCTATTGGACAAAAGGTGTATGTTATTTTGAGATTGAAAAAAATTAGAGTATTGGAAAAGAACCGAATTTTTAGGATGAAATAGAAATTGATTGATTTTTAACTCACTACAAGAAGAGGTAGCATGGAAATAGACAAATTATTCAGTAAACTAAAAACTGATTTGAAGAATCAAATTGAAAAAAACAACCTCTCCGGAACAACAATTGACGTAACGTGTCGAGCGTTGTCTGCAAAAGAAGCTATCGGTACCCCCGATCATGACGATTACCCGATTATCAAGGGCAAGGAGGTTATGATAGAAGCTGTTTTCAAAGATGTCGCGGGACAAGCGTTTACTGATGATTTCAAAGACGCATCATTTCCAGTGGAAAAACTGATGGGAATTGATGTCAGTAAGACTGCTGAACGGGCCATATTTATCGCTGGTTTGAATGCCGTATATCGCTATCTAGGATCTTGTGAGAAAACAGTGCATTGTCGAAATGAAGAACCATTGCAATGTGCCGAAAATCTGATCACCCTGGGTGATTTCAAAGGGAAAAAAATCCTCCTGGCTGGTATGCAACCCCGATTCTTAGAATATTTAGTAAAATACAACGATGTCCGGGTGCTTGATCTTGATCTGGATAACATTAATCAAACACGATTTGGGGTCAGGATTGAACCTGCAAGTAACACCTGTGATGGAATTGAATGGTGTGACCTGATTTTTGCAACCGGTTCAACTATCGTAAACGGAACGATAACTGATTTTCTGGATCAGGGAAAACCAGTTATTTTTTTCGGAGTGACCATCAGTGCCGCGTCCACAATTCTAAACCTGAATACATACTGTCATTGTGGGCATTGATGCCGTATTTAAATACTGATTGATCAAGCGTATATCTACATTCTGAATATCCGTTCAAAATTCACTCTGCCAAACGCCGGATTAACATAAATAAAGTGAAAATGGGTATGATAGTTAGAATCTTACATCTGATTAAAATCTGAGATAACTATGATTTTCCCCACATCCGGAGTTGAAATTCATCCTTTAGTCCCATTTCTGGTAGCGCTTTTTGTTTCTTTCTTTACATCTATGGGCGGTGTAAGTGGAGCGTTTCTGCTGCTTCCTTTTCAAGTCAGCTTCCTTGGTTATACGTCTCCTTCAGTCAGTGCGACTAATCAAGTTTTTAATATCATTGCTATTCCGAGCGGTATTTATCAGTACATTAGAGAAGGAAGAATGTTATGGCCGCTTTCGAAATATATAATTATCGGAACCCTACCGGGTGTATTTATCGGCGCTTGGGTTCGTGTTGAGTATCTACCGAATCCTAGAAACTTCAAGTTGTTTGCCGGATGTATTCTTGTCTTTATTGGATACAGACTTTTTGTTGATATTGTAAATAAAAATAAACCAACAGCATCAGAACCGTCTATAATGACAGCAAATTCTTCGCTGGTTGTTGTCATGGAATCAAGTTTTAAAAAAGTATGCTTCGAATACAATGAAAATATATACACTTTTAAGCCATTACTTGTCCTGATTCTTTGCTTCTTAGTTGGAATCATTGGCGGCATTTATGGGATAGGCGGTGGATCTATTATTGCACCATTTCTTGTTACGTTTTTTGCTTTGCCTGTTTATACCATCGCTGGCGCTGCTCTATCAGGAACATTTGTGACTTCAATCGCAGGAGTATTGTTTTATCATTTTCTGGCGAAGTTTTATCCAACATTAGAGGTTTCTCCCGATTGGATTTTAGGTTGTTTATTCGGGATAGGTGGACTTATTGGAATGTATTTTGGAGCCAAAACACAACATTTAATCCCAGCAAAAGTGATCAAAGGGATATTGTGCTTTAGTGCCCTTTTTATTGCTGGGAAGTATATCATGGATTTTATTCAATAATTATTTTGCTTAAACATTCGCTCAACCGCTTCTGCACAACGTACATATCTCACTCTATCGTCAATCCAAATGGTCTTTACATGCTCTCCAGTTCAATCAGGTTCACATATCCGAATTCAACTTCAGCTATTCCTTGCACCCAGCTGAAACGTCAATTTGGACAGTTCATATTTGCGACCAGTTTCCAACATGGCTAAAAAATGCTCTTTTTTAGCAGCAGCTGGGAGATTGCATGCCGTTGAAAGGATGTACCCACCATCCCCACCAACCTCATCGATACGCTTTTTGCAATAAGTAGCAACATCTTCCGGTTTTTCCAGCGACATCAAAGTTGGATGGATATCACTGGCAATACATATATGATTGCGGAGTTGTTCCTTTGCAGCAAAAATATCAGTGCTTCCATCCAACTCGAGAATCCCAGACTTTCTAGGCAGTTTTTTGAAATAATGAATATTTTTTTCCCAGCAGGTATCCAGATAAAAACTGATATGAATTCCTTCGTCCCAGAAGGCATTGACTATCTGTTCGGTATACGGCCACCAGAAACGTTCGAATATTTCGAGGGGATAAAATTACCATTTAGAGTCGTCTCTAAAATTCTGATTTAATTCAAAAGCTAAACTCTCAAGATTGATCGATTTTCATTTTTCTCAATGTCAAAAATAATTTTTTGGCACATTTATGGATACCCTCTGAAAATATCCAGACAATTCTTTTAAAACATTCTTAAAAATCGAGAAGATAACCTTGACGGTACAATTTCAGTTTTTTATCATCTCTCTAGCATTAATCAAAATAAAGCGGTTTCCTGACGAGTGTTTATCAATCACAACCAAACAAAACATGGAGTTTATAATGTCGAAATCAGTCATGATTACAGGTGCCTCCTCCGGGATCGGAAAAGCGCTGGCATACGAGTTGGCCAGAAAGGGGTATTCCCTGGCATTGACGGCCCGCAGCATCGAGCAACTGGAAGAAATCAGGGACGATATCGCAAAGCTGGGCAACACTTCAAAAATTGTGGTACGAAAGCTGGATGTCACTGACACTGACGATGTTTTCACCGCCGTGGACGAACTAGCAGAGCAACTTGGCGGCCTTGACATCATGGTTGCTAACGCTGGAATTGCGTTTGCGGGAGCCGTTGGCCGGGGCAAGTTCGAGGACGCCAAGCGGACAATTGAGACCAACATGATAGGCGCTATGGCCACCATTGATGCGGCAACGGCTCATTTCCTGGCAAAAGGAAGTGGGCATCTGGTCGGAATCAGCTCGCTGGCCGCCCTGCGAGGGATGCCCAGAAACTCAGCCTACTGTGCCTCCAAGGCCGGAATCGCCATGTATCTGGAGGCTCTTCGCGTGGAATTGCACAAGAAGAAAATCGATGTCACGGTACTATATCCCGGCTATATCGACACGCCCCTCAACAACATGCTTAAGAGTCGGCCATTTCTGATTCCTGTCGAAAAGGGCGCTTCGATCATCGCCCGCCTGATTGAAAGGAAAGTCAAATCGTCAACAGTTCCCGTCTTTCCTTGGAATATCGTGGGACGGCTGATGAAGATCTTACCGACGGGCATTATCGCTAAGATGTAAAGCGTATTTCTCCCCCGAATTTTCATGCTTTGTTGTGATTGATAAATCATAAATAATAAAGGTACAGCATCGTGGTGTTGGGGGATCACAGAAATCAAAGAGGGAACCTACCGGTTTTAATTCGCAGTCGTATCTGCCACCTGTCGCTTCTCCTGCGGCATCCCCTCTTCCTAAATTCCCCCTTGCCAGCGGCTGGTCGTTAGTGTCATAATCCAATCGAATTATTACAATGGCTTACCTACAGGGAGGGTTCTTCTGATAAGCGTCAGGCCATGCTGGATGTAAACATCAGTTTACACCGGATCGCAATCGATCACCGATGAGTAAATGTAATGTCCTGTGACGTGTGTGAGGCAAATTCGTCACAAAACCGGAACTCAAAAACCACAGGAAAACAATGCAATATACTCTCAAGGGAATTAAAGCAGTCAAAATACGAAACATCTTTCAGAATATTATTGTTCTTGTCATCATTTTAAGTTCCTCATCAGCCATTTATGCAAACAGTGAAAGCCGGAAAGCCAGGCCCATTCAACTAGCTGCAGTCAGCGTGCTTGGATACGGTGCATCGGTTGGATATTACTTGTTTCCAAGGTTCTATCTTGGGTTCGAATCTTTTAGTTTATCCGATGAAGGGGCTATACTCGATGTTGAATTAAATTATAAATTTTCAACAAATCAATTGATCGGCCGATATTTTCCCTGGGATCAGTACGGATTTTTTCTGCAAATGGGTTTTTTGGCCAGAGATTGGGTGGTCGAAGGATCAAATGAAACATACGTCGGTGATGATACTGTTAAAAGAGATACCGATATTGATATTAAATGGTCTGAGACGGCTGTCAGTTACGGGATTGGGTGGTATTTAATCGGCAAAACAGGCCTGTCAGGGGGGTTTGGTATTGGGTTTATGGCCGGAGGTTCTCCCGAAGTGACTATTGAAGCCGTCGGTGCGTCATCGAATGATATTGATTTGGAACAGCGTGAGGCCGCGGAAACCCTAAAAAGCTACAATGTTTTTCCCTATACCCACTTGTCAATCGGCTATAATTTCTAGCCCATCCTGTCTAAAAACGACGATCAGCCATCACCGGCATTTATTGAACGGCGGTGGCCTGACCTTCCCAAGGACTTCGTTCTGCTTTAGTCTCCATTCTGCAGGAATTTAAGCAACAGATTGCTGGCAGCATCCGCTTCATCCGGGTGAGGCCAGTGAGAAGAATTATCCACTGGCAAGAGATCCCAAAAACAGTTAGTGTCAAAAAAACATTTTGTTAATCAGGGGGGTTACAACCATCAAAGGAGGAAGTGTGGAAACAGCAGCCAAGGAACAGGCTTTTCAACAGTATTTTTCAAAGTCGCATGACCTGCTGCGCAAAGCGGTGCGGGATTTCGTTAAAAAGGAGATCACCCCCCATGTCGAGGAGTGGGAAGAGGCGGGGGAATTTCCCCTGGATCTGTATAAGAAAGTCGGGGACCTGGGATATAACGGTGTTGCCTATCCAGAGGAGTACGGCGGATCTGACGGAGACTGGTTTGAGAACATTGTCGTCCTGGAGGAATTCTGCCGCAGTAGCTCATTCGGGATGGTGGCCAGCCTTTTCTCCCATGGTATCGCACTACCGCCCATCGTCAAGCATGGAACCCCGGCACAGAAAGAGAAATTTCTACGCCCGATCATCGCAGGAGACCGGATCGCAGCGCTAGGCGTCACAGAGCCCAGCGGTGGATCGGACGTGTCCAGCCTAAAAACGACTGCGGTGCGGGACGGAGACCATTATATCGTCAACGGCAGTAAAACCTTCATCACCAGTGGCGTTAATGCCGACCAGCTTACCTGTGCCGTACGGACCGGTGGCGAGGGCGCACATGGGATCAGTTTGCTGATTATCGAGAGTGACACCCCTGGTTATTCGGTATCTGATAAAATGAAGAAAATGGGTTGGTGGGCATCTGATACCGGTGAAATATACTTCGACGACTGCCGGGTTCCCGTCTCCAACCTTATCGGCGAGGAGAACAAGGGGTTTTATTATCAGATGGAGAATTTTCAGACTGAACGGCTGAGCATGGCAATTGAGTGCAACATAATCTCAGAGCTTTGTCTGGAAGAGTCCATCAAATACGCAAAAGAGCGGGAAGCCTTTGGCAAGCCCCTTTCCGGATTTCAGGTGACCCGCCACAAACTCTCCGAGATGGCTACGCTGCTGGAAGCCAGCCGGGAATTTACGTATCGGGTAGGAGCCATGGTCAATGCAGGCGAATACAAGGTCAAGGAGGTCTCCATGGCCAAGAATTTTGCCTGTCAGGTGTCCGATAAACTGACCTTCGATGCCACCCAGATATTCGGTGGCTACGGTTTTATCCGTGGGAATGTGGTGGAGAGGCTGTTTCGGGACAACCGCATCATGTCCATCGGCGGCGGTACCACCGAAATCATGAACGAGGTCATCTCCAAGTTTATAGTTTAAGAATAGACTGACCGGGGCAGGTTTCATAAACGCTAAGTTGTTTGAGCTCCTCGCTCTCTAACCTATGTCATTCCTGCACTGAATGCGCGAAACTTGCAGCGCAGAACAGGAATCCCGGTATATACGACTGGATTCCTGCTCTATTGGATCATTTTCTTGACCCGGCTCGAGACGGCAATCCGGCCATCGTTGACATAAGATTCATGGTTGAAAACGATTTTTGAGGGATTATACCGATAATTAACCATTAAGCCTGCCGACTGGCTCAGTCCTCTGAGGGAGAGGTCCGCTTCCCAATTGATCTTCTCAATCTCTGCCCCGTTTCCCAGATGAAACCGCGTCACCGGATCAAAGGGTCGGTTACGTTTCTTTTCCTGGCCCAGATACCGGGCACAAAGCAGCACAAGTTTGCTCTTCAAAGTTTGCCGAATCTTATCATCATTAAACCAGTCTTCTTTTTCAAGCAGTTTTCGCTCTGATTTAGAAAAGACAATTGATTCCCGCTTGAGATAGTCCTTATTCATCCACTTTAAGAAGTTTGGAATCGGGGAGAGGGTACAGTAATTTTTGATGTGAGGCATTTCGCTTTTTATGGAGTCGACCACCTGCTTAATCAGAAAGTTCCCGAAGCTGATTCCTTTGAGACCATCCTGACAGTTGCTGATTGAGTAGAAAATGGCGGTGTCGGGCACCGCTTCTTCTGTATCTGTTTTTTTTAAGCTAATCAACGGTTCGATATGACTTGCAACTCCCTTTGAAAATGCCACTTCAACAAATATTAACGGTTCATTGGGCAAAGCAGGATGGAAAAATGCAAAACACCTGCGATCCTCCGCCAGGCGTCTTCTCAAATCCGGCCAGCCCTTAATTTCATGCACGGCTTCGTGGGTGATCAGTTTTTCCAGAATCACCGCTGGCGTATTCCAATCGATCCGTTCGAATTGGAGAAATCCCCGGTTAAACCAGGATGTCAAGACATGGATCAGATCACTGTCCAGAGGCCAAAATATCTTATTCTTTTTGATCTCTTTCAGCAGGAATTCCCGCATATGTACAATGGCCGATGTCCCTCCCGGTGCGATATTCAGGAGTCTCAGCAAGTCCAGACGGGGGGTTTCCACCGCATGACTCAAGTTATTCAATGTTTCGATATCCGGTTTCTTTAAATACGCTTTTGCAGCCGCACTGATCACTTCCGGATCCGGACTAAAGTTTTCGGTCAGCATCATTAAAAAATCGGTTTTGGCAACCGGATTCATTTTGTTAAATGCATCGACAATCTCCTTGGCGAGGGCGGTTCCCGATGCCTCTCCTCTGCGGCTCAGCAAGGTTCTGCACATTTCTTCAATTGAGGCCAGGGAGTACTTCTTTCTGGGGTTCTCCAGATAAGTTCTCCCCAGGTCTGCCACCACCTCCAGCATCTGATTCATCCATTCATGAACAGCCATACAGACGTCTCATCTTTTCAATTTTATTTTTGGATGTTCTGTGTGTGACATCAACACCTAAAGAAGAAAATTCTAAATCTTGCCCTCAGCCTTTTTCCGTTTGAACCATTTCGTATCGCTATAGAGTGTTTCAGCACAATCAGGGCAAACGCTGTGACTGAATAGTGCTTCCGAATGGTGTTCGATATAGGTTTCGATTTGATTCCAATACCCTTGATCATCACGAATTTTCTTACAACTTGCGCAGATAGGCAGTAAGCCAGTGAGCGTTTTGATATTGTCCAGTGCAGCCTGTAGCTCAGCGATTAAAACTTCCCGTTCTTCTTCCGACTGTTTGCGTTCAGTAATATTCCTGGCCACGCTCTGGATCGCAAACGGTTCACCGTCTTTATACAGCAATGACGCCAGTGTTCCCACCCAGACATGTCCACCACTTTTGGTTTTCAGTTTATACTCATTGACTTTTTTTTGAACCCCGGTCTCCAGAACCTCAACGGCGCTTGCGGAAACAGTTGTCAGATACTCATCATCCATCAGCATAGAGTAGTTCAGTTCCTTAATATCCTCTTTTGAGTATTCCAACAAATCCAGACCCGCCGGATTGGCATCCAGAAAATTCCCGTCAAAATCGCTGATATAGACCGCGTCCATGGATCGTTCGAAAAGAGCTGTATACCGTTCCCAATTTTCCTGGGACATTTTTTCAGCTAGTTTACGTTCTGAGATCTCCTTTTGCAGACGTCTATTCCAGATCAGAATCACGGTCAGGATAATGATGGCGATCGAAACCACCAACAGCACCCATTTCAAAATATCAGTTGTCTGTATCCCATGTTCATACCTAACCGTCAGCCATTTGTTGCGAATGGCAGAACGCTGTTCCTGCGGTATGGCATCCAGGGCTTTGTTAATAATGCTTAAAAGCTGCGGCCAGTCTTTGCGGACGGCCATATGCAAATCATAGTTTCCGTATGTCGTCGGTGCCGCAATTTTAAGATTCGACAGGCCTTTTTTTTGAATGAGATAACTGGCAGCTGCCAGATTTTCGATAGCCGCATCTGCCTGTCCGAAAGAGACCGCTTCAAGTTTTGCTAGTGGCGTATTTACAAAATGAGGCACTATGTTTATCTGATCTTGTTGGAGCCATTCATAGGTTGACACTTTTTTAATAACCGCCACTTTTTTACCATATAGATCCTCAAGACCTCCGAAAAACGGCGCATCCTTTCTGCTGATAATCACCAACGGAAAAGAGATGTAGGGCTGCGAAAAACTGAGATAGGCTTTTCGGTCGGTTGTGACTGCAGAACAAGAGATCAGATCAAGATCGCGGTTTTGTGCTCTTTTCAGAACTTCCGGCCAGGGCAGGTCTGCCTGGATTTCAGCTTCTACGCCAAGGGATTTTAAGATGATACGAATGTAATCCGCAGACATGCCCTTCAATGCACCGTCTTTCTCAAAATAATGAAACGGCGGAAACGAGCGCGGACCTGCAATTCTTATTTGCGGGTGATCCTGCAACCAGCTTATTTCCTGTACTGTCAGCGCCACATCGATTTTCAAAGGGACTATTCCCTGCTCTGCCAATGCGCTCCCGGTATTGGCAAAAACTGCAAGCAACACAACAAACATGCAGCTTGAGGAGATATTATGCATCAAAAAATTCGGGAAACCCGGGAAACAAGTTTTTTTCTGCATCATTTTCTATATTTTCTATTTGGCGGGGAAACGAACAGGATCGTTTGTTTCCGAATACTTAGTGATTTTTTCAATTTACTTTGTTAACCAGTATAATATCAGATTTACAGGAACATCTCAAAGGCTTTTTCCTGCTTTCAATAAAACGCACATCTAAATAAATTCTAGCGATTTATGCGCCAGACTTCTTTGACGGCACCCCCGGAAGAGGTGGAAGGGGGGTTCGATGAGGATTCCCACTTAAACATTTTCAATTCTTTATCTGTTTTCATCTCTGATTTTGTTTTCAATTCTAATCACTCTTTTCTCGTTTCTCATCCGTATGTCCTGACCACAAAAACTGCAGGTTCCGATGACATAGATACTTCTGCAAACCTGGCCACAATCACAAAGGGTGTCTTCGAGAATCGCCGTTTTCCACGTTGTGGGATTGCAATCAGGGCAGCCTGGATCCTGACATTCACATTTATCCGTCATTATTAATTCTCTTTTGTAATGATTTTACTCTCTTTTCCCGCTATACCACGACAGTGAAGCCAGGCGATCAGGCTTTAAGATAGATGGGTACCGCTTGCCCCTGATGATCCAGGTGGGGTAGGCATTGATTTTTTCCCTGAAGCATGCCGGTGCCTTAGGTCCGCTTTTACCCTGGGGAGAACACTCGACATAAGGGAGTCTTTCGACTGAAGCTTCGAACAGATCCTTCTGCTCCTCACAGGCCGGTCACCAGTATGCTCCATACATGACGGCTTTCTCCTGGGTCAAATGTTCAGCCAACCCCTTGAGGTAGGGATCTTCAGGTCCGGCCTTAGGGTCGAACACACCGCTATAATGCAAATGCATGCCACCCACCATAATCACTGTGATGATGACTGTCTGCCGGGCAAAGGCAGGGAACTTCGATTTTGATATTTTCTGTGACCGCTGGAGAGTGACCACTGCAAAGATAGTGGCCATAATGGCAAAAGAGGTGATGCAGTAGAAACAGACTTCTTGGATGACAAGTATTGCAATGGCCATCAAGTAGATACTATAGCCCAGCCCTACCATTGATACCGTCCAGGCAGATTTCCAATGAGTCCCGGATCGGCGAACCTTAACACCGATATAAAGCAGTGTACTGTACACCAGAAAGCCCCAGAAAGTGGTGGGCATTCCCAAAAAGGTGCCCCATCTGCTCTGCTGGACAAGATCGCACGAACTTCCGTCACTACAAAGTAGCGGAGCTTCACTTAACCAGCCGGCAAGAGCCAGATAAGCCGTTAGTATCATCCCCAGTGACGCCAGGCCGGCCAGGGACCAATTTGGCTGGGTCATCTTCTGGGGTGATAACTGCTTTTTCTTTTTCTTACTCAATCTGTTTCCTCAGCGTTATATTTTAGTGAGCATCCGATAGGGAAAGGCAAAGATCAAAATAGTGATTCCTATTATAAAGATCGTCCTGCTAAATGACAAACACTGAAATCAATTCTCGACATCTTTAACCAGACACCGGTTCCGGAAAGGCAATGGGGAACGAGGGGACATTCTATATTGGTCCTGTAAAGCAAAAAGTGAAGAAAATATTCTGGCAATAAAAACAAACAATTAAAAATATTACAGATATTTAGGCATAGGTCTCCCTTTAAAATGTGTATG
>Ga0075122_10000593_pt1 | contig 27934 bp, 28 predicted proteins | sample AntAceMetag02UKB_FD_69790 | JGI IMG/M metagenome (GOLD analysis project Ga0075122, IMG submission 69790) | Saline lake microbial communities from Ace Lake, Antarctica - Antarctic Ace Lake Metagenome 02UKB | ecosystem: Environmental > Aquatic > Non-marine Saline and Alkaline > Saline | place...
GTTTACAAGTTGCGCAGAAATACGGAGTTAATTTTTTCGAAGAAGACTGGAAGAAAAAAGGCCGCCAGGAGAAGGCGACCAAATTAGTTGATGAAAAGGGGATTTATCGGCAGGATTATTGTGGTTGTGTCTACAGCTTGACTGATTAAATGTTTAATTATATAATATATCTATAGTTATTAATTTCTAAATATTAGAATATGTTTAAAGAAGGAAAAAAGTCTCACGATAGTGAAGTAAACCCAGAAGATATTAGACAAAAAATCAAGGAGGAACTATTAGCTAATTCAATGGTTCGAATACCAAAAGAAAAATTACAGCGTATTGCTGAAGAAGAATTGGGAATTAGTAATTATGAACCAACACCTAACTTGGCTAAGCTTGATCTATTCGCCAATATAGCTAATTTGCATTATGTCGATGCTGATGGTAATTTGTGTAAGTCCTATATTGACCATAAGAGACACGAGGGCTTTGCCGATATAAAAGAAAATACTCCCAATTTAGAAAATAAGAGCGCTAGACTTCTTAGGGTTATGAAGGATGATTTGGGATTAGTTTCTAATTGGTGGAGTCAAGGTAGTTGGAGAGATGAAAATATGGAAAAATTGTGGAGGCTTACCATGAGTGATGTTGTTGAAGATGAAAGAGGTTAGTTCAATTTTTAGTTTTTAAAAATAGCCTACAAGTTTGTAGGCTATTTTTTTATTTTTATTCTTCTTTCATTTTTATCAACATGTTCAATTTTTATGTTGAGTACTTTTTTATTTTTGAGTAAACCCTCAATTTTCTCCGGCCACTCTATAATACAAACAGTATTTTCATCTCCCAAATAATCCTCAACACCAATCTCGATTAAGTCTTCTTCATTTTCTAATCTATATGTATCGATGTGTGCCAATTTTGTTATTCGATGTCTGTTATCTGTTATCTGATATGTTTGCATTAATGTAAACGTCGGGCTAACCACGTCTTCAATACCAAAATAACTGGCAATGCCTTTTGTAAGTGTCGTTTTGCCAGCTCCGAGGTCGCCGTATAACAAGACAATATCACCGCCTTTCAAATCAGCAGCGATTTTTTTGCCCAATTCTATCATTTGTTGTTCAGAAGATGTTTTGTGATTCATGTTAGGTTAATTCAGGATACAAAGGAAACTTCTTAGTTAATTCTTTAACTTGTTCTCGTACTTCTTTCAGAATTTTTTCATCTTCATGGTTCATGAGAACTCTCTCAATCATATCGGCAATAATTTCCATTTCAGGTTCTTTCATTCCGCGAGTAGTTAGAGCGGGAGTTCCTAGTCTAATTCCAGATGGATTCATTGGTTTTCTAGGATCATCTGGGATCATGTTTTTGTTTACTGTAATACCAGCTTTGTCTAAGGCTAATTGAGCTTCTTTTCCAGTTACTCCTTTGTGGGTAACATCAATCAGTAGTAAATGATTATCAGTACCATTAAACATCAGTTTGTAGTCATATTCGTTAAATTTTCTTTCTAGTACTTTTGCATTAGCTTTTATTTGCTTAGCATATTCTTTGAAGTCAGGTTGCAAGGCTTCTTTAAAAGCAATTGCTTTTCCAGCAATATTGTTTTCATGAGGTCCACCTTGAAGGCCTGGGAAAACTGACTTATCAATTTGCTTGGCAAATTTTTCTTTGCACATAATCATACCACCACGAGGCCCACGTAGAGTTTTGTGAGTAGTAGTAGTCACCACATCAAAAATCGGTACAGGATTATTCATTTCACCACCAGCAATTAACCCAGCAATATGAGCAATGTCAGCCATTGTCATGGCACCGACTTCATCAGCAATGCTTTTTATTTTTTCATAATCAATTTCACGTGAGTATGCAGAATATCCAACTAGGATTAATTTTGGCTTAAATTCAAGAGCCATCTTACGTAAATTATCATAATCAATAGTACCCTCGGCTGTGGTTTTGTATCTAACAAAATTAAATATTTTAGCCATCCAAGTAATAGGGTGTCCATGGGTCAAATGTCCACCATGAGATAAGTCCATTCCTAAAATAGTATCACCTGGTTCTAATAAAGCGGAGTAGACAGCAATATTAGCAGGAGCACCAGATAAAGGTTGTACATTTACATGTTCAGCACTAAATATTTCTTTGGCGCGATCAATTGCTAGTTGTTCTACAATATCAATAAATTCACACCCACCATAATAACGTTTACCTGGATATCCTTCGGAATATTTATTAGTTAAAACTGATCCCAAAGATTCTAGTACTGCCAATGAAACAAAGTTTTCTGATGGAATCATTTCTAGACCGTGTTCTTGGCGGTCTAGTTCTTTGTTTATAGCGTTTTGAATATCAGGGTCAAATTCTGATAGTTTTTGTTTATTCATAAAAAATAGGTTATGTATAAATAATCGTCAAGTTATACCCACAGGGCATCCATCTTCGGGGATAGGTCGTGAAATTACAACATATTTTTGTATTCTTCGATTATTTTATACACATTTGGAGAGCAATCATCAGGTAAGTTGTCAATATCAAACCAGCCATATTCTACTACACCATCACCAATTTTGATTTCACCAATTCTTTTTGCTAGAAAATGATGCAGTGTCCAATATGTTCCATCCTTTTCTCGTTCAATTGTACTCAATTGTTTTATTATTTCTATCTCAATATCAAGTTCTTCTTTAACTTCTCGTATGCAAGTTTCTTTTGGTGTTTCATTACCCTCTTTTTTGCCACCAGGAAAAAGCCAGTTAGTTATGCCGTAACTTTTCTGTTCTTTATCTAGCAGAATTTTGTTATCTTCAATTATAACTGGGCCTGAGGCGATCATGGTTTTCATAGTAAAATCTTCTTAAATATGATAGTATATTAGCATATTACTTATATAATTTCAAATGTTATGTTTTGGGTGGTTCTGGCGGTTTCTGCAAATTTGGTTTGGGCATTTGTGTCCATAGGGGATAAGTATATTATCTCCAAAAAGATGAAGGATCCATATGTCTATATGGTTTGGTTTGCTATTGTGGGAGCATTGATGTCGTCTTTTATTTTATTTTTTATAGATTTTTCTATTCCAGGTTTAAATACTATTTTGTGGTTGGCCTTGTCTAGTGCTTTGTATTTTTATGGTGGATTGCCATATATACGAGCTCTACAAATAGAAGGGCCTACTAGAATAAATATTTGGTGGAATCTTGTTCCAGTATACAGCCTTATTGCCGGTTGGTTGTTTTTTTAAAGAAGGTTTCAGTGCATATCAGTTAGTTGCTTTTGTCTTTTTGGTTACCGGAGCTTTTGTGGCATCTATTCATTCAAAACGCGGAAAGTTCAAATTTTCAAAGGCACTTATTCTGATGGTTATTGCTTCATTGGCTTTTGCACTCTATGCAGTGGTATTTCACCATGCAGTAAAAAGTATTTCATTTCTAAATGCATTTGTTCTAATACAATTTTTGATGCTTGGTTTTTCTCTTACTTTGTTTGTATCGCGTAGTTTTAGAAAAAGTTTTAGTAAAGAACTAAAAAGATTAGATAAAAATTTAACGGGTTTAGTTTTTGGTATGTCTTTTTTGGATAATTTTGGAATGCTATTAAATCAGTGGGCACTAGTATTTGGCACTGCAGCATTGGTTTTTGCCTTTGAGGGTTCTCAGACTTTGTTTGTATTCATTATCGCAACTTTATTGTCAGTATTTTACCCAAAGATTATAAAAGAAGAATTAGACAAGAAAAATATTTTATTAAAGATTATAGCACTGGTTTTAATAATAGTAGGGGTTTTGATTTTGAATTTGGCTTGATAAAATTTTAGTAAGATAAAATAAAAATCTGTCTTAAGTGACAGATTTTTTTGTTACGTAGCATGCTACGTAACATGCTACGTAGCAAATTATTTTTATAAAAAATATAAAGAAACCTATTTAGCGGATTTTTTTGTATTTTGAAACTATGTGACCCCGGCTGGTGTTAGAGTACACACAGCCGAGATCCAGCTCCTTCTCTGGATCATGTTGAGGTTGGGTCGATCCCAGCATAGAGACAGTAGTAATCGGCGTTTAAGTCCTCTTGGGCTTCCAGCAAACGCCAGATTGTATACATGCAGGATAGAAGAAAGAGTGACATGCCTAAGGTGCCTTTGAGGTACATGTTCCATTCCAGCACATCGCCGATCGAGAGGCAAGCAATCTCCACCATGATAGGAATGGATGTCCCGAGGAGGATGAGGAGAATCTGCTGAAGGGAGTGCATGATTTTTTTGATACGCATTGTCTCCGAGCTCCTTTTTTTGAGTTTTGATCCAAAGTTATGTTTATTATAATATTTTTACGAAATAAAAACAACCTTTGGGGTTGTTTTGTGGTTTTTGTTTAATTTTATTTTAATTTTTTAGTCATATAAGTCTCTTTTTTTCTGTACCCCAACTTCCGATAATATCCTCTCACCCCTACACCCGAAATCACAGCTAGTTTTTCAAAATTATTTTTCTTTGCAATACACTCAGCTTCTAGAACAAGTTTTTTGCCCATACCTTTGTGTTGGCTGGCTTTTTTGTCTTGTTTTCCGACATCGAGGAGTTGTCCGTAAGTGTGTAACTCCCTTATAAAGGCGGAGTCTCGGATTTCAGGGAGTTTTGTGTGCAAAGTTTGGGATTGCTTCGTTTCACTCCCTCCAGTGTGGCGGGCAGGCGCAATGACAGCAGGAATGCGCAATCTCAAAAATGCAAAAACGACTTGTCTTTTACTATCTTCAAAACTTAAAAAGTATTCTGTGCCACCAGTAGTTTTGTATTTATCAATAAAAAGTTTTGGTGTCAACTTGCTAACTTGCCTGCCCGCCGAATTGGAGGGTACGCTTGCCAACTTGCTAGCATGGCCTACCTCTCGACATCTCAAACACACACACTTCAAACCTCGCTTTTTCATCTCAGCAGACAAATATTCACGCAAGTTAGTGATCATGTTTCCAGCTTCTATATCTGGGGTAGGAATGTCTCGGACTAAACGTGAAATTCTGCAGTAGCGAGGAGTGGCTGACTTCATTTCAATTATTGCTTCAAATAATTTTTTTTCTGGATATGGTTTGTATTTTTTATTTTTTAGCCATTTATAAAGCGGAGCAGATTTGATTACTGTGCAAGGATAGATTTTTATCATATCAGGCTTAAAACCTGGATCAGAAAAAATTGATTTATACATTTCAACATCGTGTTTTGCGGTGCTACCAGGTAAGTCTGGCATAAAGTGTAAATCAACCTTAAAACCAGCACTTCTAAGCAGGTACATGGCGTTCTTAAATTGTTGCACTGTATGTCCACGCTTTGTAAGTTTTAGAATTTTATCATCAGGAGCCTGTAGACCAAGCTCAATTCTAGTACAACCCATTTGACGCATGTCAAAGATTGATTCTGGAGTAACTAAATCGGGGCGAGTTTCTAGAGTGAGGCCGATTATTTTGTGTTTTGCTTTTTTGTCATTATATTCCTGTTCTTTTTCAAGATTAGTTTGTAAGTTTTTGAGTGTAGAAGTTTGCGGATATTTTTTTTGTTTTTTATTACGAGTGAGATTATTGCAAGCACGAAATGATTCTAAAATAAACCAATACTGATATTTTAAAGGGTAAAAATTCCATGAGCCACCCTTAATAATATATTCAATCTTATCGGTGGGATGAGAAGATTTTTTTAGCATATCAATTCGTTTGACCATTTGTTCATATGGATCAAATGCCAAATTTAGTGCTCTGGCAGCTGCTGGCTCGGAAGACAGATAGCTTTTTGGCATGCGGGCTTCACTTGGACAGTAGACACACTGACCTGGGCAGGCATAGGGTTTTGTTAGTGAAGTAACTATCACCACACCAGATAGAGTTCTAATGCCGGCTTTACGCATGAACAATTCCAATTGCTTATCAGTCTTTACTCTTTTCTTTTTCACTAAATTTTGATATGATTGTAGTAGGTTGCGATTTGATGGTTGAGTTGTTTTCATCTTGCCACATACTTTTCTACGGATATCATCAAACTCAGCCTTTGACTTAGGCTTTTTATCAATAATATTTAAAATAATTTTTTCAAATTCACTCATATTATGTCAGTATATAATAATTTTGCTCAAGAATTTAGTAATACCCGTAAATATCTTTGGGATGATCTCAAGCCCTTGGCTAAGTATACCAGAGATGGGGACAAAGTTTTAGACCTTGGTTGTGGGAATGGTAGATTATACCAGCTTTTTGAAGGTGTGTCAATTGACTATGTCGGACTTGATCAGAGCGAAGAATTAATAAAAAAAGCCCAAGAAAAATTTTCTGAGGTTGAATTTGCGGTGGGAGACATGAGAGAACTACCTTTTCCAAATGATAGTTTTGACGTGATATATTCAATTGCTGCTTTTCATCATTTGGCCAATGCTGAGGATAGATTGAAGACACTGTATGAGATGAGGCGAGTCCTAAAGCCTGGTGGGCATCTTGTAATGACTAATTGGAATTTGCTTGGGAAATGGGGGAGTGAGCAGGTAGAAAAAGGTAAGTATAAACGCTTTGAAAAGGATTTTACTGTGCCATACAAAAATCCAGAAGGAAAAGTTCTGGGTGAGCGCTTTTACCATGCCTTTGATTTGGATGAATTAGAAAGTTTATTTACCGAAGCCAGATTTAAAGTAGAAGAAAATTATTATATTAAAAAAGGTGAGAAGAGCGATTTGGAAAGCGGGGAGAATATCGTGAGTGTGGGTATGTCTTTATAATAATATAATTTTAAAATAAATAATTTATGTGTTACAGTAAAGAAGTATCTTTAATTGTCGGTTCAGTCATAGCTAGTGGCTGTGGTTATTCTTGGTGGAAATATGTTTGGGGTAGTACCAAGACCAAAGTAAAAAAAGCTTTAGCAAACAAAAGACTGATTTCTTTTTTCAAATATATTATAATTGGTTATGCATGTATAGCTGGTCATCAGTTGATGGAATTTTTTGCAATATCAACTGGAAATCATATAGTTTATAAAATAGGTCTAATTACTTCTATCTCAGCCATGTATTTTTTTATGAAGGGGCTAGAGATTTTGACCAAAATAAATTTTGGTAGTAAGGTTTTTGCTGTTCTTATTTCTATTGTTGGTATAAGCATGTTTTTGTCAGATATGACCTTTGAGAACTATCATTTTTGGGTGAGAGGTCATTCACATTTTATTTGGGCAGGTACTTGGATGATTTTATTTATCTATTGGAATGTCTGTGTTTTTTATGTCAGGCGCATTAGTCCAGTACACGAAAATAAAAAATTATTATTGTGGGCTACTTTTGCTATTTTGAATATTTCATTTTTACTGTCTTTGTCATATGCTTTTTTGTCAGCACTAATAAACAAATCCGGTATTGCCTGTTCACAAGATATTTTGACTAGCTTCAATGTTTTACAAGATAGCCCATCTGTTTGGTGTGTGTTTGCTGCTATTCAGGCATTTTTTATACCACACTTATTTTACAAAATGAAAAAGGGTTATGTAACCAAGATTCCTTTACCAATAAAAAGTTTATCAAAAAAGACAAGCTTTAGGCTTGTCTGGATTGCTATTATGATTTGGTTAATTTTATTTTTGGTCTTACCTTTAGCTTTTAATGTTGCTTGGAAGATGGTGGCACACTAATTACATTCCCGTCACCAAACAGACAGCAACACCATCATCCCAACTAAAGCCACTATCAGTGGCTTTTTTTAGTCCTGCTACAGATAAGGCGCTGTTGGTAGAGATTTGTAAACCAGTGGTTTGTTTTACTAGTTTTTGTGCTTCCTTTATTTCTTCATTGGTTACAATCCAACCAGCACCTTCGGATTGTTTTATTAATTCCACGACTTTATCTTTACGATGAGCAACTTTATCAACTATGGCACCAGCAATTGATTTTATTGAATCAGTTGGAGATGGTGATACTGTATTTTCTTTTGTAATCATTGAAGCGATTGGATTGCAGGTGGTAGTTTGTATAATATGAATTTGAGGTTTTTGGTGTAGCTTTAAATAACTTTCTCCCAAAAAAGCCTCTGCCAGACCTTGGGCTGTGGTCCCAGAAGATGTTGGGACGAATACAGCGGATAAGTTTGGGATACTGTCTAGTTCTTGGGCTAGCTCATAATAACCGAGTAGAGCATTGTCATCAGTGGATTGGCGTAGGTTTTTGGCACTTCCTTCTTTGTCAATTTGAAAAGCAACTTGCTTTGGTCGTTCTACTTGTTCAATTTTTATCTTTGTATCTACGATAGTCTTAATCAGGTTTTTCATTTTAGTCGGATCAATATTTTGACCAACCAAAACAGTCAGTTTTATTTTTTCTGGATTATTATGATTGTGAACTTGTACGGCATGGACAGCTGCGAGAGCTGCATTACCAGAAGAAGAAATTACAAAATTACGGACGTCGTCTTCTTTGAAGTATTTTTTTATCATGACAGGAATAGATCTGCCTTTGTGCGAGCCGTATTTGTGTTGGTCCTCGCGCTTGAGATAAACATCTTTTACCCCCAGAGCCTGAGCCAGCTTGTTATACGGCATTTGAATTGTTTTCATATATTTGCAAAATTTACTATTTTATTGTACTATATTATCAGCTTACCGCGTAAAGGAGTTCTCCCACGCGGTCTAATATTAATTATATTACTATGAAACTTATATGTCCAGAGTGTAAAAATGAAGTTGATCTAGCTCCTTATGCAGATTTGGCCAAAGACCAGGTCGTAGAATGCAATGTTTGCGGTATTTCTTTGCTTGTTACTGAGGTTGGCGATGAGATTCAGACAGAGATTGTGGATGAAGGGAAATAGACGCGGATTTACGCTGATTTATTAGCTGATAAACGCAGATCGAGAGGTCTGTGTTTTTATTTTAGACGGTACTATAGTATGGTCTAAAATTACCTACTGAGGTACCTCAGTAGGTATTATTTTTTAAACAACTTTTCTTTTAGTTCTTCTTTCTTTTTTTCATCAAGCAATGCTTCGTATATTTCAAATTTAAAATATATTGATGTTGCACATAGTTTGTTACGAAACATGTTTACAAATTCATCAAATGTAGATAGCTTCACATTTATTTTCTCACCGCTATCTATATTTTGTTCGGAAACCTTTTTACAATTTTTGGCAATAAAAATATATTCAGGAAAATGTATTTTTGATGTTCCTGAATACTCCCTGTATAGTTCAAATGATTTTGCAGTATAACCAGTCTCTTCCAAAAGTTCTCGAGCTACAGCTTTTACTGGTTCTTCACCTTCATCAATTCTTCCCCCCGGTAGACTAGGGTACCAGTCTTCTCGGGTTGGTTGTTTTTGCTCAAGTGTAATTATTTTATCATCAACAATTGCAATGCATTCAACCGATGGTGCACGATGTATTCTCTCAAATGTTTCAGTGGTTCCATCAAACATTTCTTGTTCCCACTGATATGTATCAAAAATTACTCCGTCAAATACTTTCTTTGCTTGTTTTGGTATTTTCATAATTTTTTTCGTTGTCATCCCGACTGAATCCGACGACGAAGTCGGGTGAGTGGAGGGATCCCTTTGTAGTGTGATTAGTTTGTATTATTAAATGCGAAGTACGAAGTGTTAAAAGGGATTCCTCGGCTACGCTCGGAATGACAGTGCGGACACGAGTTCGTCAATCATTCCACGAAAGCCATGGCTACCCAAAAATACAACCACATCATCTTTAAATACAACCACATCATCTTTTTTAGTATTTTCTAATAAATAATTAATCAATTCTTCATCAACATCTATATATTTTACACTGCTGTGAGTTTTGGAAATTACTTCAGTAAGTTTTTTACCATCCAACGGCGCCGGTTTATCAGGGTTGCGTTTTATATTAGTGAGGCGGGGGATTATTACTTCGTCAGCTTTTTCAAATTTATTATCATAGCCGGTTATTGCTTCCCCCTGTCTGTTTCCAGAATTTGGTTCAAATATTGCAATAATCTTTCCATTATAAATTTTACTTAGTGTTTCCAAAACTGATTTTGCTTTATCAGGTGAGTGAGCAATATCATCGAAGACTGTGACATCACCATCATGTTTCTTCTCTAATCTTCTTTTTATATTTTTAAAACTTGTCAAAGCTTTTATAATTACGTCTGGTTCAATACCGAGTTCATGTGCCATGGCAAAAGCACCGGCCATGTTGTCAATCATATAGTCGCCCAATACTTGGGCTCGAATTTTAAATTTTAAATTATCAGAGGATACTGATGCCCTATGGGTATGAATTTTGATTTCGAATTCTATACCATCTTTTATAGACCCTACATTGGTATATTGATAATCATTATTTTCGCTTGGGCCATAACTTACATAATTTTTAATTTTCAGTCTTGAGTCTTTTATTTTCTCGCTAGCCACTATCATTCCACTTTCTGGCATCTTATCAATCAATTCCTGAAACGCATTATAATAACTTTCTTCTGTGGGATAAACATCTGCATGATCCCACTGGCAAGATGTTAAGAGTAGATGAGTGGGGTGGTAGTGAAAAAATTTTGCTTTGTTGTCCCAGCGGGCACTCTTGTATTCATCTCCCTCTAGAATATTATATTTTGAATCAGTTAAGTCGGCAGCTGGAATATCATTTAGACTAATTCCACCAAACATATAAGTCGGATCAAGTTTAGCTTCTTTTAATATCCAAGTTAATAAAGCAGTGGAACTAGTTTTACCATAAGTACCAGCGGTTACAATGGAATTTTCTTTTATAAAAAACTTTTCAATTAACTCAGGATAAGAGACATATTCTAGATTATTTTCTTGTACATGTAACCATTCAGGATTTTTGGATCCAGCCACATTTCCAACAACAACTAAATCTGGAGTGCCTTTCGCAGTCATTTTTTCAGGATGCCAACCAGTATAATAATCAACACCACTTTCTTTTAAATAAGTTGAAATAGGTGGATATATTCCTTTGTCACTGCCAGTTACTGTGTGCCCGGCTTTTTTCATAGCCAAAGCAAGAGCTGACATGGCAACTCCACAGATTCCGATGAAGTGAATATGTTTGATTTTTGATTTCAGATTTTTGATTTTAGAATTTTATATACCTCCCCTACATCCAATAACCTTAGCTTTTTTGAATCTCAATTTTGATACAGGAATATATTCATCTGCTGTTATATCTTGGGCAGTTTTACTGTTAATAATATTAATCCAGTGGTCATCTGTAGTAACGACAATGCATCCACTATTGGAATGTAAAAGAAAAATAAAACCATTCTTACGAAGAATCAATACGATACTAATAAGTAATGTTAAAATAAGCGAAGTTATTATTAAAATTTTTTTAAGATTGTTTTTTATATTCATACTTCTTAATTCATACTCCTTAACTTATCTTTTAACCTCTCCAAATCCTCACTCCACTTTTTACCATCAAACCATTCCAGTCCTTTGAATTGGAGTTTGTATTTGGCTTTTTCATCTTTGGCTGAGCCGAGGTAGATGTATTTCTTACCTGATTCTTGAGCGTATTTTATAGCTTGGATCATCATCGACATTCCAGTGTTGGGATTGAAGACATAAGACTTAGGACTTAGGATGTAGAAAGGGTAGGAATAGTGGAGAATGTCTTCATTTTCATAACATATACAGTAACCCGTGTTTTCTTTATTGTTATTGTAAATAAAAAGTTTGCTAAAATTATGTTTTGTGGTTAAAAGTTCCTTAATTTTATTGGCCGAAAAAGTACCATCACCAAATTTTTCTGTATAGAAATCTTTACCTATTTTTCCTATTTTCCAATTATATTCAGAATAAGGTAGATCATATGTCCTATGTCCTAAGTCTTCTGTCTTTTTCAAGATACGTTTGTTCTCACTTGAAAGTTCAAACTTACTCAAATCAATCCGCAAGCTTCTGGTTTGGTACATCGCACCCTTACCATTGCGCCCAAACAAAAAGCCCTGATCGTATAGGGAATTAATGTTCTCATCAGAGAAGTCGGAAATAGTTTGTTCTTTCCATTTTAGATACATAATTTTCAATGTATGAAGTTTCAACTGTTTTATTTTTATTTATTGTTTCTCTTTATCAAATAAGTCTAACCAACTACCCCAGCCATCGTAATGTCTGTCGGGGTGACTAGGCCAGTCTAGGTGTTGTTTTTGTGATTGTGTGTATGATCTGGGCGAATTCACCCCAGCAGCTTTTACAGCAGCTTTAAGTTTTTCTAGGGTTAAAAGGTTGGCTTTTTCTCTACCAAATAAATCCGTCCAACTAGTCCAATTACTATAGTATGTATTAGGATTACTCGGCCAGGTTGGTTGTTGTTTTTGTGATTGTGTGTATGGTCTTGGCGAATTCACCCCAGCAGCTTTTACAGCAGCTTTAAGTTTTTCTAGGGTTAAGAAGTTCGGTTTTTCTCTACCAAACAAGTCTAACCAACTACCACAGTTATCATAATGTCTGCTTGGATTACTTGGCCAGGTGGGTTGCTGTTTTTGTATTTCAAGATATTTATCTTTTGAATCTACCCCAGCAGCTTTTACAGCAATTTTAAGTTTTTCTAGGGTTAAGAAGTTCGGTTTTTCTCTACCAAACAAGCCTAACCAACTAATCCAATTACTATAGTGTGTGTCAGGATTACTTGGCCAGGTTGGTTGCTGTTTTTGTTCTTTTCTATATTTCTCCACTGAATCCACTCCAGCAGTTTTTATAGCTACTTCGAATTCTTCTAGGGTTAAGAAATTGGGTTTTTCTTTGTTAAACAAGTTTAACCAACTGTCCCAGTCATCATAATGTCTATCAGGTGCACTTGGCCAATCTGAGTGTTGTTTCTGCTCTGTTCTGTACTTAGGTTCTGAATCCACTCCATCAGCTTTTACGGCCTCTTTTAATTTTTCTAGGGTTAAGAATCCAGATCTTTCTTTCTTGTCAGTTTTTTCTTTTTTATCAAAAGTGGTGTTGGGGTCTGTTAGGGCATCTAGTATTTTTTCTTGCCATTCCCCTTCCTTTTTGGACCAATTAATTTGATTTGCTACTTTTGTATGTGTTTTTAGCTCGTCCTTAGTTAATTCGTAGTATTCTTCCGGATTTGTTGGTAGATCGCGTACTACAAAAGTAGTGTTACCGACTTCATCACAGACTAAAATCATACTCTCGAGAGATGGAATAATAACTAGAGCATAGCTTTCTTTACGCATCATGTTGGGCTTATTCTTGCCTTTTAAAATTGCGTATTGTTGGCTTTGGATACCATTTTCATGTAAAAAATTTATTAGTATTTTGGTACGTTCAATAGTTTCTTTTTGTTCAAAAGGTGTCTCGCCTTTTCCCTCTTGGGGTCCTCTAGACGTACCATCTGTGGGTACAAAAGTTTCACCAATATTTATTATATCCAATTCAACATCATCATTCTTACGTTTAGGATCGGATTTTTCTTTGTCAGGTAAGAGTGCGTTTACGATATCGAGAGGTCGGAGTTTTCCGTCTAAGGATATCTCAGTATCAAATTCATTCATAATAGTTTTCATATCATCTAGACTGAGATCTAGAGAAGATATCATTTTTAAAAGTTGTTGACGTCTCATTTTTCGATCTTGTGGGTCATTACTTTCTTTTACTTTATCCAAAAAAGATCGTAGAGCCTGGATACGTTTTTCATCCATTTTTTTATTAAACTCATTCATGAAGTTCTGGTGTCTTTCCATATGTTTAGATGTTTAATACAAAGCAATCCAAAGCCCTAAAAGTACTATAGCCGCGTGTGCAATCCAGAAACGCATAACAGTCTTTTCTTCGCTCCAGTTTATTCTATTTCTTCAAATTCTCCAATTTTTTTGTTTTTACGAACGTTATCCCAATTAAAATATTTTCCATTCATAGAAATATACACACCTGCTGGTAATGTTTGAACAAAGGCAAGTGAGCTTCCCAAATTAAAAAGACCATCAGAACTGCCAAATTTGTAAGGAATCATAGCACCCGTCAAAACAATAGTTTTGTCTTTTATTTTTTCGGAAAGTAATTTTGCTGTCTCTACCATGCTATCAGTACCATGAGTAATAATAATTTTAGTGGCATCCGTCTCTAGACAGTTTTGAGCTATGTTTTCACGGTCTTCTTCGGTCATGTCCAGACTATCAATCATCATCAAGGTTCTTAGATCAACATCTATACGAGATCTACCGAGTTTTAACATTTCAGGTAGGTGTGTCTCTTTGAAAAAAAGTTCTCCGTTGATTTCATTATATTCTTTGTCAAAAGTTCCTCCGGTCAAAAATATTTTAATTTTCATATCTTTAGTTAAAAATTATTAATTAATATTTTATTAATACAAAGCTATCCACAATCCCAACAATACTACTCCAGCATGCATAATCCAAAATCGCATAACAGTCTTTTCTTCGCTCCAGCCCCGTAATTCAAAGTGATGATGAATTGGTGCCATTTTGAAAATCCTTCTGCCCAAAACATGTCGTCCGAAGACTTGGATAACTACACTGGTCAATTCTATATAAAAAATAAAAGCGAGAAAGGGGAGTAGGAGCATTTTGTTTATAACGATTGCATTTATTGCCAAAAGTGCACCAAGCCCCAGCGACCCAACATCTCCCATCTGAAATCTGGCTGGTTTGATATTGAAATATGTATAAGCAATTAGTGCTCCGGCAGTGGTAGCGTTTAGAATTGCAATTTCATTATAACCATTTAGCCAACTGAGGATTGTTAGAGCGCCAAAAGTAAGAGTAAGTGACCCACCAGCTAGACCGTCCATTCCATCGGCGACGTTCACTGCATTGGCAGTAAACATAACAAAGAAAATAATAAGAGGAATAATCCACCAGCCAATATCTACATAGCCGTCAAAAGGAATGTGGATCTGGCGCCAGTGCTCGCCAAGTTTGAAATAAACCCACCAAGCTGTGATAGCACCGGCTGCAAATTGTAATAAAAGTTTTTCATGGACATGCACTCCTTTACCAGGATGGCTACCAAGCCACAAGGAGCTTCGTTTAAAAAATGCCCAAGGCAAACCAAGTGTGAGCCAGATTCGTTGTTTCCAGCTTTTGTGTACGCGGATTAGTTTTAAGATTTGTCTTAGTTTTCTATTTCTTCTTTTTCTTCCAAAAATATTTAACAAGTCATCCACACCACCAAGAGCAGCAGCCAGAAGCATCACACCAATAGGCACCCAAGTAAACTCACGCTCCCAGTTGAAAACAAGAGTTATAACTGCGACAGTAGCAATAATAAGTATTCCACCCATAATTGGTGTACCGACTTTCTTTTTTATATTGAGAGTAGCATCAAATTCTGATCTACGGGTGACTTTGTATTTGTATAAAATCTTAATAAGAGCTGGTGCCCAGAGAAAAGCCACAAAACACGAAAATAAGCCAAATCCAATGGCTGTCTTTAGTAGGTTTAATGATTCTGTAGGTAGTACCATAGCCTACATATAATACCAAAAAGTAGTGAAAAAATCAAGTCATTGACTTTTTTGTGTTTTTGGGGTATATTGGGTTGGAAATCGAACCCAAGAGGAGGGGAGATATGGCGCGTAGAACAGTGTGTGCTTGTTGTAGTGACAAGGGAGAGATTCCTTGTGTGAGGGCTAATGGAGGCGTTTGCACCCGTGATTCTAGTTGTCCGATCTGCAAAGGTGCTCTTTATGTGCCTTGTCATATCTGTGGTGGTAGTGGTTATCTGCCTAGTTCAGGAGCAGAGGAAGTTGATGTTAATAGGTAGATAGATGACGAGATCACCGAGGGTGTGAAGGTTCTAGCTGATAGGGCTAGTTCTGGTCCGATGGTGCGTGCTTGCTGTATCATATTGTTTGCGCGAGCCTCTGAAGGGAAGCAATAACATTCGGTCGTTCAATCAGAAGTTCTTTTTCAGGGGGTATATACTAGCACAAGGAGGGAGTGATGTGCCACCAACATGCGGCTTTCGAGCCATTCAAGTTCTGCTTCCATTGCGGTACTAAATATCGCGGGAAGCGTTGCACTAAGTGCGGGGCGATTCAAGGAAGTTGATGTTCTTTTACAGGAGGGGGGCGGTCTGCTACGGCGACCAAACTTCTTAGATTATCAGGTTTGGTAACTTGAGAAGATAAAAAAATTACGTAATACATTACGTAATTTTTTTATTTATTCCCAGAAAAGACTGAGGAGCTTGCTCGTCGGTGTCTCGTTTATGTTAGTTGGGGTAGAGACCCCGTCAGCTTGCTGCGGGGAGTTTCATTTATTTTTTAAGCTGGTTGCATTTGACTTATCTGTCGTTCTAATTTTTCTACTCGTTCTTTTAGATCTGAATAGTCCTGCATATTAACTTGCGAATCTTCCTGTGTTCTTTTATCAAGAGTATCTATTCTAGCATTTAATTCGGTTTTAAGTTCAGTTATTTCAGTGCGAATGCTGGCAAAACCATCTTCCATTTTTGTCTCTAATCTGTCAAATCTATCATCAATACTATCAAACTTTTTATCAACATCATCAAACTTTTTATCAACACCATCAAATCTTTTGTCTACACTAGTAGCAAATTCACTTATGGCATCTAGAATTTCTTTTTTGCTTATATCCTCCATAGATTTAATATTATTTCTACTTTTAGTATAGACTTTTTAAAATCGTCTGTCAAATTTAGTTTTTCAGTCTCCCAATCTTCAATTCTTTTGCCATCTTTGCATGATTAAACGTTTCAATCTCACTCCATTCTTGCTCTAAAATATTTTTATTAGGCTTTGTAATTTTTATTTCACCTTGTTTTATACCATGATTATACTGTCCATCAGTTGTAAATTGAAAAGAATGAGAATATTTTATTAAACTTTCTGATACTTCGTGAACTATTAGAATATGATGCAGGTCATTCTTCAAACCAGTATTCATCATGACGATCATGTCTCCAGGCTGTACATCTGACAATTTTATTTCTGTAGTATTTACGTCGTTATTAAAAGTGCTAACGCCAGTGTTTTCTACAACTCTAAGTTTCGCAATTAATTTTCGTAATGGATTTTTTATCCAAGGATGTTTTAAATGTTTTTTGAGACCACCTAATTCTGCATCTAAAATATGATAAATAAAACCAGAACAATCAATTCCTAAATTATGATATATTAAAAACTTTTTTAATTCCTCTTCATTTAAACTATCCAAATCAATTTTTTCACGTAAAGCAAATAATACTGCTTCTTCTTCAATTTCTTGTGGTGTACCTTTTCCAATCAAAACTCGAAGAGCACCACGAACACCAGATCGGCGATTATTAAAATAAGGACAAAGGATTTTATGTTTGCCAATAGATAAATTTTGGTAAGAATCTATTACTTGCAAAGCTTCGTTTGTGAGTTTTTTTGTGGACATAGAATTTAAAACATAAGACCTAGGATTTTTTCTCCAAGCTCATTAAATTTATTATGTGATTCAATTATAGAATTTTTACTCTGAATTCTTAATAAGTCTGAACCTATTTTGGTATTGTCGTATTCAGTTAGAATAAAACCTTCTTTTTCAAGTTGCTTAATTGTTTCAGAATTGATATATGCTATGCCTGTCCCGTCGGATGACGGGATGACACGTGAAATTATCTGCGCACCATCTTTGATTTTAATTAATTCATGATTTGACAAATCAATATTAAGCAAGCTAGCTAGATGAGCCTCAAAAGTTGTAAGTGAATTTTTTTGTAGCTGGCTTTCAAATGTGGTGCTCGCTGGTTGTCTAGCGTTGATTTCTACTAGATATAATTTGCCAGAAGACTGTTCCACTACAATATCTACGCCAAATAATCCTTTCCAACCATCTTCGCGTAGTTTGTCACCAATGTCTGTTACAATTTTTTTATACTGTTTAAATTGTTGCTCACTTAAATATTGATGTGGAAAACCCCAATCATTTCCAACACTAGCAAAAGGTCTATCAGTAAAAGGTTTTAATCCAGTGATTTGATAATTTATATTTCCAATTAAAATTTTATTTTTTGTTACAACATTATTATTATTAAATAGCGGACCATCAATATATCTAGCCAGTCTAGCCTCACGCTCTGGAAATTTATTTTTTATTTCATCTAATTGTTCGTTTGACTCAATCAACATTGTGCCACTGCCTGTGTGTGAGCGATTGAATTGTAAAATAAATTTTTCGTTTTTCCACTCTATATTTTTGCAAAGTTTTACAGAATAGTCTGGTAAATATTTTTTCAAATCGCCAAGCCAATCTAGTTGAGAGATTTTCTCTTCAATTTTATTTGATAGTTCTGCTGAAGGATTAAGTAGCTTCCAATTATTTTCTGCGCAAATCCTTTCAATTTGTTTGGTTGGTTTGAAGACTGCAAGATTAGCATTTTTCAAATTATTTATAAAATCCTTTGTTTTTGGGTTTTGCAATAGTTCCCAAGTGTCTAATTGCTTATCTTCTTTGATCAATAAAACGTTGTTATTATCCACAGGCTTGAAAGATTCGTTGAAATTTGAGATAATATAGTAGTTGGGGGTATTCAAGTCTAAACCCAAAGCCCGCTCAATATCGCGGGTTACGTAGATTACTGGAGTTTGTTCTAGTTGTTTAGCAAGTTCCTGCATAGTAGAGAGATTATAACTCAAATTAGGTATTTTTGCAAGTATTAATATGGATGAAATTTATAAAAAACTTAAGGATTTTGGCAAGGTGAAATTGAATGAACCAATGTCAAAACACACTACTTTTAGGATTGGTGGACTGGCCAAATATTTTGTAATTGTGGATAGTACTGATAAGTTGGTTGAATTGTTGAATTATTTATCAGGAGAGGGGGTAGAGTACTATATTTTGGGTGGTGGGTCTAATATTTTGTTTCAAGATGACGAATATGATGGGGTGGTTATAAAAGTCAAAAGTCATAACTTAAAGATCTCAGTTCAGACGATTGAAGTAGAGAGTGGGGTATTACTCGGACAAGTTATGGGGTTGGCTATGCAAAATGAGTTGACTGGCATGGAGTGGTCGGCTGGGATCCCTGGTACAATTGGTGGGGCAGTGCGGGGGAATGCTGGTGCTTATGGTCAGTCAACTTCAGATTCCTTGCAAAAAGTAGAGGTTTGGAAAGACGGTGAAGTGGTAGAATTTACAAAAGATGAATGCAAGTTTTTTTATCGTGGTAGTATTTTCAAAAAAGATAAAAATTTAGTAGTTTTGCGGGCTTGGTTCAAATTTAATCCAGGCGATAAAAAAGAAATCCTAAAAAAAGTTCAAGAAATTATAAAAGGACGACAGGGAAAATTTCCACCATCACCATCCGCAGGTTGTTTTTTTACTAATGTTGAATTAAAAGATTGGACAGGCGACAAGACGGAGTTACCACCACTTTTTGTAGAACGAGGAAAGGTTCCCGCTGGCTGGATTATTGATCAGCTAGACTTCAAAGGCAAAGAACTTGGTGGTGCGAGTGTAGGAACTGAACACTGCAATTTTATTGTTAATAAAAATGATGCAACCCAAGCAGATGTAGTCAATTTAATGGAAAAGATCAAAGAAAAAGTGTATAATAAGTTTGGTGTAGAGTTACAAACAGAAGTTGAAATATTTTGACAGCAAGTAAGCAAACTAAGCAATAAGCAGATTAAGTTATTTTCTATGGGGGAGATTAAAACTTTTAAGGATATTCTAGCTTGGGAGAAGTCTCATGAATTGGTATTGTTAGTCTATAAAATAACAGAAGATTATCCTAAGCATGAGTTATTTGGTCTAACTAGCCAAACAAGAAGATCTGCTATATCAGTCCCTGCCAATATTGTTGAAGGTTTTAGGCGTCAATCTCTCAAAGATAGTATTAAATTCTATAATACGGCAGATGCATCATTAGAAGAATTAAAATATCATTTATTACTTGCAAAAGATTTAAAATACAATAGCTTAGAAAGATATAATTTCATTTTAGAAAAATCAGAAGAAGTTGGCAAACTACTAACTCGTTGGATTCAAAGTCAGCGAAAGTTTCTTACTTAATCTGCTTATTCTGCTTAATTCTTAATCTGCTTTTCTATGAATATAAACATACAGGTAAAAGGGATGGACGCAACTGATGCTATAAAGCAATATGTAGACGACAAAGCCAATGACCTGCTAACTTATTTTGATAATATACAGGGTGTTGATGTTATTGTTGGTATGGACTCTCATCATCATAATAAGGGAAAAATTTATTTTGCAGAATTTAATCTGCAGGTTCCTGGTAAAAATATTAACATAAAAAAAGAAGCTGTGGATTTGTATAAGGCCATTGATAAAGTAAAAGATCATTTGAAAGTTGAGCTAGAAAAATTAAAAGGCAAGATGAGAGAAATTGATAAGGAAGAGTTAAGAAATATTAAGGGGTACCATGTCTAAGATTGATAAGTTATAAAAAAATTGTTACGTAGCATGTTACGTAGCATGCTACGTAGCAAATAAAATCCCCCCGACGTTGTGTCGGGGGGATTTGAATATAAGGGGACCGACTGTGAACTATGCCCCTCCTCTACAGTTTTTCGTCGGTTGTACCTCCTTTTGTGGGGTTGTTGTTCGTTCAATGCATTCTAGGCAGTTGCAGTCAGGTGAAGGGAAGCCTCCATTAACTGTGTGACTGCAGTTGTCGCATTCTTCGCCGTATTCGCCAATGTGGGACATGTCTTTGGTTCCACAAACAGTACATGTTTGCGCGCATTCCTCCTATTTGGACTTAAACTCTATATGTACAATAACTATTAAATCGTCTTTTGTCAACTATAGACAAACAGACTTTTATTTGCTATAATAGCATCCGTCTATAAAGTCATTTAATTATCCCCGAAGAAGGATGCCCTGTGGGTATTGAAATAACTATAGACCTAAAATCTAAATACCTAAAAAATATGTCCCTATATACAAAAGTATTTGGTGATCCCAATGTAAAGATTTTGAAAGAAATCCAGCCTTTGGTTGTAAAAATAAATGGATTAGAACCTGAATTTGAAAAATTATCTGAAGAAGAATTAAAAGGCAAAACAGCTGAATTTAAAGCTAGATTAGCCAAAGACGAGACTTTGGATGACATTCTTCCAGAGGCTTTTGCTGTCGTTCGAGAAGCATCAAGGCGCGTGACAGGAATGCGTCATTTTGACGTTCAGCTGTTGGGTGGAATTACGCTTCATCGCGGACAGATTGCCGAGATGAGAACTGGTGAAGGTAAGACTCTCGTTGCTACTCTGCCAGTCTATCTGAATGCTCTTGAGGGTAAAGGAGTACATCTAATTACTGTCAATGATTACTTGGCCAAGCGTGATGCTGTATGGATGGGGCAAATTTATGATTATTTGGGGTTATCTGTTGGAATTATTCAAAATCAACGTATTTCCTATCTTTATGATTCCAGTGTTAGTGGTGCAGAAGAAGGTGGAGAATTGGATAAAGAACGCGACGAAGAAGGAAGTTTCAAAGTAGAAGAAGAATTTTTACGTCCCTCTTCACGTCAAGAAGCTTATAGAGCCGATATCACTTATGGAACCAATAATGAGTTTGGTTTTGACTATCTTCGTGACAACATGGTGCAGACAATTGAAGAGATGGTAATGAGGCCAGGAGATGAAATGCACTACACTATTATTGATGAAGTTGATTCTATTTTGATTGATGAGGCTAGAACTCCACTGATTATTTCCGCCCCAGCCCAGCAAGCCACAGAACAATACTATCAATTTGCAAAACTTGTCAAACAATTAAAAGAGGGGGATTCTTCAGATTCTGAAAATGTTTCAGAGCAGGGAGATTATAATATAGATGAAAAAATGCGTAGCGCTGTATTGACTGAAGAAGGGATTGCAAAATTTGAAAGATGGCTTAATGTTGAGAATCTTTATGTGGAAGGTGGAATCAGATTGGTGCACCATATTGAGCAAGCCCTGAAAGCTGAGGTGCTATTTAAAAAGGATAAAGACTATATTGTAGACAATGGCGAGGTTGTTATTATCGATGAGTTTACTGGTCGTCAGATGCCTGGCCGTCGTTATTCTGAAGGCCTACATCAAGCAATTGAGGCCAAGGAAAATGTAAATATTCAGCGCGAGTCTCAGACTTTGGCTACAATTACTTTTCAAAATTTGTTTCGCATGTATAGTAAACTTTCTGGTATGACTGGTACAGCTGTGACAGAATCAGAAGAGTTTATAAAAATTTATAATTTGGAAGTCGTAGCAATTCCAACCAATCGTCCAGATGCCAGAGTAGATCAACAAGATAGAATTTACAAAAATGAAAGAGGAAAATTCAAGGCAATAGTTGAGAAAATTAAAGAGTGCCAAGCCAAAGGACAGCCAATTTTGGTTGGTACAATTTCAGTAGAAAAAAATGAAGAATTGAGTGAATATTTATTAAGAGAGGGAATTGAATTCGAGGCTTTGAATGCAAAAAATCATGAACGTGAGGGTGAAATAGTGGCCCAAGCCGGTCGTCCTGGTGCTGTGACTCTAGCTACCAATATGGCTGGTCGTGGTGTGGATATCAAGCTCGGTGGTATACCAGCTGATCCAAATATGCAAGAATTAGTAAAAAGTGCTGGTGGTCTATTTGTTCTTGGTACTGAACGTCACGAATCACGTCGAATTGATAATCAGCTTCGTGGTCGTAGTGCTCGTCAGGGTGATCCTGGTGAGACACAGTTTTTTGTTTCGACTGATGATGATTTGATGCGTATTTTTGCAGGAGATAGACTGAAAGGTATAATGGAACGTCTAAAAGTTCCTGAAGATATGCCAATTGAGCAGAAAATGATTAGTAATATGCTCGAGAGTGCCCAGAAAAAAGTTGAGGGGCATAATTTTGATATTAGAAAGCATTTACTTGAATATGATGATGTTTTGAATAAACACAGAGAAGTTATTTACAAAAAAAGACGCGAAGCTTTACAACTAAGCAAGGAGGCTGGTAGTGAAGAATTGAAAAATAAAAATGTAGAATTCAAGTCACTAAAAGAAATGATTTTTGATCTCGTGGAACAAGAGACTGAATTTGTGGTTTCATTTCATACTAATACAGAGGATCGTAAAGATTGGAATTTGAAAGAAGTGTATGAAACAGTTCGAACAATCCTTTCCTTGTCACAAGAAGATAGAGACAAAATTTTGCATATGGGTTCTAATGGCGATAGTAAGTTAGAAGATGTAGAAGCAAGAGAAAAATTAGTTAAATTTATATTAGAGAGGGCCAAGTCTGAATATCTTGAAATGGAGACTCAAGTAAAAACTATGGCACAGACGGAAGAAGAGGGCGAAAAAATGATGAAACAGATTGAAAAAAGCGTGATGCTTCGATCCATCGATAATCTTTGGGTGGAACATCTAGTTGCCATTGATTATCTTCGTACAGGAATCGGTTTGCGTGGTTATGGTCAGCGAGATCCTTTGGTGGAATATAAAAAGGAGACTTATGGTATGTTTAACCAGCTCTTGGCTGGAGTGCAAAAAGAAGTGGTCTACAGTATTTTCAAAGTAACAGCTGGTTTAAATTTAGCACCTACTATAATGGCAAATGACAAGATGGTAATGAAAGGTGCTCAAAAATCAGCCAGCGACACTCCAGGTTCTGTAAAAGGTAAAGAACGCAATGAAGAAGGGGATAAGGTTGGGCGTAATGATCCATGTCCTTGTGAATCTGGAAAGAAGTATAAGAAGTGTCATGGTGTGTAAAGCATTAATTTTGCAGATTACGAATTGATTACATAGAAATAAAAAACCGTTTGGTGTGAATCGAGCGGTTTTTTTGTTTGTAGAATGTAGAATATAGAACATTAATTCCCCCTTACGAAGGGGGAATATACACTTGTCAAGCCGTAGCTTTAGCGAAGGCTGACGAAGTGATTAGGGGGGTTTTCGATCGTGGAATTTTAGAATCTCGTTACCTCTACGATAAACCCCGCCCCACTACGTGTGTTCCTCCCCTTCGTAAGGGGAGGTCAAGAGATTGTACTATTGTACTAGTACAATAGTACATAGAATCATCACCACAAACAAAAAACCACCCGCATCCCCCTACCTAGAATCTAGAAAAATCTAGAGCCCAAGTAGTGGAACGGGTGATTCTCGCTCGCACTACTACTTCTTTTTGAGTGTTTCACTTCTTCTTTTCCCCATCCTTCTTCTGTAGGTATGTTTCGCGTAGGTATTTCGTCAGCTCTGGGTTCCCCTCACAAACCAGGTCTGTTACGGGTGGCCTGCTATATTTGACAGGATCTAGAAATACGTTTGTGCATTCCCCGCAACTGAATTTATCTTCGCTATTGACAGATGAATGGAAAACCGTTTTGCCTAAGTTAGAACAATGACCACACTCAAAATGCGTGGCTTCGACGGCAAATTTGGCATCTATGCCCTGACCAAACCTATTACCAGTTCCCATGAGACCTCCTCCAGAGTTTCTTTTAGTAGGCTGAATTAAAAGAGCTATTGAGATGATTATCTCAAAAATATATTCGCCTGTCAAATTAAAATTAATTTAGACCATACCATAGACCATACTATGGTATGGTCTAAAAGTTTTTCTGTGTTTATTTGTTTAGATGTTTGTATAATATGGTGGTGGTTTGGTTAAATCCAAAGGTTTGGGTTACATTATTCTATTATGTGTATTTTGTATTTTATTAAGGGGGAGTGGACAACCCCCCTTGACTCATTTTCACTAATATTGTAAAATAAGCACCACTATTACTTAGATAAATTATGAAAAAAAATAATACAAGATCACAAATTAGAGCCAAGGTTCGTTGGGGGATTGTCGGAATACTCGCACTTCTTTTATTGGCAGGTTTTTTTGATGCTCCAGGTTATTTTAATCGCGCTATAAACAAGGTAAATGCGGTTACTTACCTAGGTTTGCCAAATATACCAGAAAAGAATTTCAATCTCGGCTTGGATTTACAAGGTGGAGCCCATCTAGTCTACCAGGCAGATACTAGTGGATTAACTGGTGATGAAAAAGGCCCTTCGGTTGAGGGTGTACGAGATGTAATTGAACGTCGTATAAATGGAATTGGTGTTAGTGAGCCAGTCGTTCAGACTACCAAAGTTGGTGAAGACTATCGTATTATCGTGGAAATGCCAGGTGTTACTGATGTAAACGAAGCAATTAAGATGATCGGAGAGACTCCAATTTTAGAATTTAAAGAACAAAATGATGAGCCATCTAGAGAGTTAACTCTAGAAGAGAGAGAGGGAATGGATGATTTTAATAAAGAAGTAAAGACAAAAGCAGACGAAGCTTTGCAAAAAATTAAGAGCGGGTCTGATTTTACAGAGATAGTAGCGGAATATTCAGAGGATTTAGTGAGTAAGAATAATGGTGGATATATGAATTTTGTTGGCGTAACTTCTCAATATCCAGAATTGTACGAATGGGCTGGTGGTCTATCAGAAGGAACTGTAAGTACTGCTTTGGTAGAATCCTACGAAGGTTATAATATTATAAAACGCGGAGCCGAAAGAGATGGTGAGGGCCAAATTTCAGCTAGTCATATCTTGATTTGTTATTTGGGTTCAGAAAGTTGTAATTCTCCTCTTTATACTAAAAAAGAAGCACTAGAAAAAGCTCAAGAAATTTTTGAACAGGCTAATGCTGATAATTTTGCTCAGTTAGCAAAAGATAATTCGACTGATTTTTCTAATAAAGATGAAGGTGGAGATCTTGGCTATTTTGGTCGTGGTAGGATGGTACCTGAGTTTGAAGAGGCTGTTTTCAATGCTGAAGTTGGTCAGATCGTTGGTCCGGTAGAAACACAGTTTGGTTATCATATAATTTACAAAACAGACGAGTCTGCTAGTAAAGAATATGAAATGTGGCGCGTAATGCTTAGGACAAAAAAAGAAATTGATATTTTACCACCATCCGATCCTTGGAAGAATACCGACTTGTCTGGTAAACAACTAGAAAGATCAGAGGTAGTTAGTGATCCACAGACTGGTGCTGTGCAAGTTTCATTAGGTTTTGATAAAGAGGGTAAAGAATTATTTAAAGAAATTACTACTAGAAATGTCGGATTGCCTGTTGCCATTTTCTTAGATGGTCAACCAATCAGTGTTCCAACTGTCAATGAGCCTATTTCTGATGGTAGAGCGGTTATTTCTGGATCGTTTAATTTACAAGAGGCTAGACTGCTATCACAAAGATTGAATGCTGGTGCTTTACCAGTACCAATAGAGCTAATTGCTCAGCAGAGCGTGGGTGCTAGTTTGGGTGCAAAATCATTGAATACTAGTTTGAAGGCTGGGGTGGTTGGTATCTTGATTGTAATGTTATTTATGTTGTTGTACTATAGATTACCAGGCTTGCTATCAGTAATTGCGTTGACACTCTATGTCACGGTTACTCTAGCTGTTTTCAAATTGATTGGTGTTACTCTTACTTTGGCCGGTATCGCAGGTTTTATACTATCAATAGGTATGGCAGTAGATGCCAATGTGCTTATTTTTGAACGTCTAAAAGAGGAGTTAAAAGAAGGTAAGAGCCTAAAAGCTGCTGTAGAAGAAGGTTTCCTTAGAGCTTGGACTTCAATTCGAGATGGTAATATCTCTACTCTGATTACTTGTGTGCTGCTTATCTGGTTTGGTACAAGTTTTGTGCAAGGTTTTGCTATTACTTTGGCTATTGGGGTATTGATTTCAATGTTTTCTGCCATTACAGTTACTAGAGTAATGCTTAGATTTGTGGCTCCGTGGTTTAAAGAATATGGTAGCCCTCTTTTCTTAGGACATAAAAAACAATAGTATGATTGATTTAATAAAGTACAAAAAAATTCCATTTGTGATCTCTAGTGTGTTATTTGTAGTTAGTTTAATATTGATTTTTACCATAGGCTTGCGTCCCGGTATTGATTTTACTGGTGGATCTCTTATGGAAGTTACATTTAGTAATGAACGTCCATCTATTGGTCAAGTAAAAGAAAGTTTAAGTCAATTAGATTTGGAACTTGGTGAACCAGTTATTCAGCCTACCGGCGAAAAAGGAATGATAATTAGAGTACAATACATGGGAGAGGATGAACATCAACAGGTTTTGGGAAATTTGAGAAATAGCTTTGAAACATCTGCTAGTGTGGAATCCAGTCTTATGGAGATTGAAGGTGTTGAAATTCAAGAAGTTTTAGAAGCTGAAGTCGTGGGAGAGACTGGGATTGTTGAAGAGCAAGTTCAAGTTGTAGAAGAAAATAAAGTTTGGGAAGAAAGAATTGAGACAATTGGCCCAGCTATTAGCGCCCACCTAAAGAGTCGTGCTATCTATGCTGTTATTGCTGTTGTGTTAGCTATTGTGGCATATGTTGCTTACGCTTTTCGTAAGGTTTCTCGACCAGTTAAGTCTTGGAAATATGGTATTTCAGCCGTTGTTGCTTTGGTTCATGATGTCACTCTTACTATGGGTATTTTTGTATTGCTTGGTAAATATCTAAATGTAGAGATTGGAATTCCCTTTGTTGTGGCACTGCTGACAATTCTTGGTTATTCTGTAAACGATTCAATTGTGGTATTTGATCGTGTTCGTGAAAATTTAATTAAGCGTACTGCTGATAAATTTGCAGAGATGGTTAATTTGGGCGTAAATCAAACTTTTATTCGTTCTATCAATACTTCTGTAACCACATTGACAGTTTTGTTTGCTCTATTTTTATTTGGTGGTGAATCAATCAAATATTTTGCTTTGGCTCTTATAGTTGGTATTGCCTCTGGTACATACTCTTCAATTTTCTTGGCTAGTCCGCTCTTGGTTGTTTGGGAAGAGTTGACTCACAGAAGAAAGTAATTTTACATATATTTTACAAGACCCCCTTTCGGGGGTTTTTTATTTATGCTATACTACATTAGTATCTATATGTAGAATATAAATTAATAAACCTTTCTTATGAGTGACAAATTCATTCGTCATTTAATTTCATTCGTTGGTATGCTGGTCTTCCTACTGGCTTGG
>Ga0075122_10000597_pt1 | contig 27841 bp, 31 predicted proteins | sample AntAceMetag02UKB_FD_69790 | JGI IMG/M metagenome (GOLD analysis project Ga0075122, IMG submission 69790) | Saline lake microbial communities from Ace Lake, Antarctica - Antarctic Ace Lake Metagenome 02UKB | ecosystem: Environmental > Aquatic > Non-marine Saline and Alkaline > Saline | place...
TCTCCGTTTTTTTTTCTTTTAAGACTTCCGCGACACCGGTAATCGTCCCGCCTGTACCTATCCCCGCCACAAAAATGTCAACACTCCCGTCTGTATCTTCCCATATCTCTTGCGCAGTAGTTTCTCTATGTATCCTGGGATTAGCTTCATTCTCGAACTGTTGGGGCATAAAAGAGTTCTTGGTACTTTTCACAAGTTCTTCAGCTTTTTCGACCGCTCCCTTCATTCCTTTCTCTCCGGGCGTAAGAACAAGCTCCGCACCTAATATTTTTAAAAGAGCCCTTCTCTCCATGCTCATAGTGTCAGGCATGGTAAGGATAAGTTTATATCCTTTTGCCGCGCAGACAAAAGCAAGAGCTATCCCCGTATTCCCGCTGGTAGGCTCTATAACAACCGAATCCTTCCGGAGACTCCCTGTCTTCTCAGCATCCTCTATCATCGCCACACCAATACGGTCCTTAACACTTGCTAACGGATTAAAGAACTCAGCCTTTACAATTATGTTTCCTGGCAAGCCTTTGCCAACCTTATTAAGACGTATCAAAGGCGTTTTACCCGTTGTTTTTGTTATATCATCGTATATCTTCATACTATCTCCTTTTTTCATATAGGTTACAGCATATTTGACCATTGACTATGGACAATTGACTATTGTCTTTTTAAAATTTTTCGAAGAAAAATTTTGGTCTATGGTCCATTGTCAATAGTCTATAGTCCAACATCTCTTCTGTCTCCTTAAGCTTTCGCTAATGCCTGATCCAGATCCCTGATTATGTCTTCCTCATCCTCTATCCCGATTGATAGCCTCACGAAATCTTCGGTAACACCGGCAGTCTCCTTCTCTTCTTTCGAAAGCTGCTGATGAGTAGTTGAAGACGGATGTATAGCCAAACTTCTGGCATCACCGAGATTGGCTAAATGGCTGAAGAGTTTCAGCGAATTTATGAACTTTTTGCCGGCTTCCGTTCCTCCTTTTATCCCAAACCCCAGAATTCCCGAATACAAATTATCCTGAAAATATTTTTTTGCCAATTCATGTTGCGGATGATTTTCCAGTCCCGGATAATTAACCCAACTGACCTTTTCATGCCCAGCAAGAAATTTCGCTACAGCGGCGGCATTCTCGCTATGCCTCACCATACGCAGATGCAAGGTCTCAAGACCCAGAAGGAACAAAAATGCGTTAAAAGGACTTAAACATCCGCCGGTATCCCTCAAAAGGCATACCCGTGCCCTTATAGCGAACGCAATGTTCCCCGCTCCGGGGACATTACCAAAACTTTCAGCAAATTTTATGCCATTATAACTATTGTCCGGCTCTGTAAATTGCGGGTACTTCCCAGTCGACCAATCAAAATTTCCGGAATCTACCAGAACACCTCCAACCGACGTACCTGCCCCTCCTATATACTTTGTCGCGGAATGAATAACTATATCCGCACCGTGACGTATAGGATTTACTAGAAACGGCGTTCCTACAGTATTATCAATTACGAGAGGCACACCGTTTTCATGAGCTATCTTTGCGACCTTTTCTATATCCAGTGTGTCGAGTTTCGGATTTCCAAGAGTTTCCGCATAGATAGCCCTGGTCTTTTTGGTTATGGCCTTCCTGAAATTCTCAGGATCCGTAGAATCGACAAATTTGACGTTTATTCCGAACCTTTTAAAAGTGGAACTAAAAAGAGTATAAGTTCCTCCATACAAACTGCTTGATGATACTATCTCGTCACCTGACGAAACAATATTAAGCATTGCAATTGTAATAGCAGCCTGGCCTGATGCGGTAGCTAAAGCTGCAACTCCACCTTCAAGTTCAGCTACTCTCTTTTCCAGAACATCTACGGTAGGATTCATTATACGTGAATATATGTTCCCGAACTTTTTCAAAGCAAAAAGATCAGCAGCATCTTGAGTATCCTTAAATACATAAGATGTCGTCTGATATATTGGTACAGCTCTTGCTCCTGTAGTTTCCTCGGGAGTATACCCTCCGTGTACCCCTATAGTTCCTTTCTTATTTCTATGTTCACTCATTTCTTCCTCCTCTTATTACTGCCAAGCTACGAAAAATCCTATATCGTATAGCTTAACCCTTTCTCATTGACCTTTTCCTTAACAGAAAGTAAAAGATCCTTTATTTTTATATCTTTGAACTCTTGTGAAATTTTTTCTTCCATATCCATATTTATATCTTCGATTATTTCATCAATGACTTTCCTTCTTGTTTCCGTATTAAGTGGCATGATATCAAGTTTTTTCCCCGACATGTATAGTATGTCCAGCAAAGTACTTTCAGAGACATCAGCCAGCAACCGGTATCCCCCATTAGGCCCTCTTTTACTCGTCAATATCCCCTTATTTTTGAGCAGCAATAGTACCTGCTCAAGCACTTTTTCGGATATATTCAATCTCCCGGATATTTCTTTTATAGAAAAAGAATCTCTCTTCCCGAAAGAAAAAAATAGCACAATTTTGAGTATGTAATATCCCGTCTTACCAATAAGCATAATTCTCCTTTTTCTCTATAGACAATGTGTAGAATACTATGTGCAATGTATTTTGTCAATAAAAAACAGGGAACAGTTCCCATTTAATAAAAGGCAACTATCCCCTACTTTGGCTTTACAAACTTTCTTAAACTATTCTTATTGAGTCCAATATTCCCTGTCATTTAACCCGGAAACTCTTAAGGGTTCTATCTTTTTATTGGTGCCCACAACATACCCGGTTCCATAAAAGTTTCGGATCCAATAAACGGCTTCTTTCCAAAAATAATATGTTACATATTCCCAGAAAGGTGGAGATATTTTTCTTACTTCATATGTAACATAATCATTGTTCACCATAACTCGCACATAATGCAGAAATCCCCCGTCTTTTTCAGGGATCTCTATAAGCATTCCCCCTCCTCCGGTAACAATATGTTCTACCCCATCAAATGTTTCCGCTTTGAACATATGTTTGTGACCGGAAAAAGCCATATCAACTTTATATTGTCCGCAAAGCTTCCTAAATCTATACGCCCATGGACTGTTATCCATATTATACCATTCCTGCTGATATGGATCATAAGGCGGCTTATGCATAGTCACAAAGATGTGATCATATTCCTGACCCTCAACAAGTTTTTCTTCAAACCAAGAAAACTGTTCTTCGGAAAGATTCCCTTCTTCGTTATCCAAAACTATGAAAAAAGAATTCCTGTTCACAAAAGTAAATTCTTTTTCTCCAAGAAATTCCTGAAAAAGTTCCCTGTCATCATGATTCCCTATCGCAGAAACCACAGGATACTTTATAAGGTCTAAGATCTTCTCGTAATCCTTAAAATGCCGTCTGGCCCCATTAAGAGTAACATCCCCGACATTCATAGCAAAATCTATCGGGATCTTACGAAATCTATCTTCGCGGTTCATGTGCCAGATCTCTTTTAATGTCGCAGCATCATTGAATATCAAACCCGAGTGATTATCTCCAAACACTATGAATGAAAAATATGAGCCCTCATTTTTCCCTAGTTCCTTTATTACCTCGGAATTCTTTTCCGTTTTTTCAGGACGTGGAGTTATCCAGAACCTCACTATCGGAAGAAAAGAATACAAGAACATCACAACGAATGTCCATACTATTACTTTTTTATAATTGATCCTTTGTAACATTTTTCCTCTCTTTTGCTGCTGCGGGATGACCCGTATCAGCGCGTTATCTCTGTAATTTCATACTCCAATATCCCCGCCGGCACCTTAGCGTTTACAACGTCTCCCAACTTGTGTCCCAGCAGAGCTTTTCCTACGGGAGAAGTAGCTGAGATCTTGTCCTCCTCAAAATCAGCCTCTTCCTCGGCAACAAGTACGTAGCAACATACCTCGCCGCTCGCCTTATCCTTAACCGTCACTGTAGCGCCAAGAAGAGCTTCATCTTTTGGCATAGATTCCTCATCAATTATACGCGCTCTCATAAGCGTATCTTCTATCTGTGAGATCTTTTTCTCAAGCATAACCTGCGCCTCTTTTGCGGCATCGTATTCAGCGTTCTCACTAAGATCTCCGTGAGCCCGGGCTTCAGCTAAAGCTTTAGCTATCTCTCTTCTTCTGGGACCTTTCAAAACTTCTAGGTCTTCGCACATCTTGTCTCTACCCTTACGTGTAAGATTTATATAATCACTAGCCATTTTTTCCTCCTGTTGGATAGATTATACGGAAATACATCCCTATTTACAAATAGAATTTACTATTCCCATCAAAACTATTTATTAAAATATTCCTTTTGTTAAATATTAAATAGCTAGCTCCCATATCTTGCTTTCCGTAGTTTTACGAGTAAACTTACTAATAGCACTATTAGTTCTTTAAAAGTCTCATTTGATCGATAAGGGCAAACTATTTGGAGCCGCGCATTGTGCTCCTCTTTGCTATTAAGCAAAGCGAAAGAATAGGGCCGCAAAGTCTTGAGCCTACCTCCCGCCTATAAAGGGACATGGTTGTCGGACTGCCGAAATTAGAGTGTAAAGGTATTATTTTACTTTTTATCACCCTATTTGCAATAGCTTGCCTGGAAGTTCTTCTAATAGGGAGATAAAATGACTTTTACCATAAGACATAATACTACTAGAATACTGCGTTCCCTCATAATCACTATATTCCTTTTCAATTTTATTCTTACGCCCTCTTTCGTTTATCCGGAGGTAGCCTTTATTGCTCCGCAAAAAGGAATGTGCTATATAACCTGGGATCGGAACAGGTTCGCTTCGCAGTACTCCGATGAATCTTTAAAAAAACTTTCTACAATGGGAGTGGAATACATTTCAATCTGCCTCACCCATTATCAGGAAAAACATAATTCCACCAAGATAAAGTCTACCAGCAGAACTCCAAGCAGAAAAAGCCTTAAGCATGTCATAAAGAAAACGCATGACCTTGGCATGAGCACGATGCTAAAGCCTCATATTGACCTCATAAGTAAAGGTGAGGGCACCTATTGGAGAGCCGATATTGGTTTTGCGTCCGAGCGAGACTGGCAGAAATGGTTCGCAGAATACGAAAAATTTATCATTTCTTACGCGCGTATAGCTGAGAAAATGGATGTCGAGATATTTTGCATCGGAACCGAACTTTCTTTTGCTTCTCAAAGAACGTCGGATTGGAAAAACATCATTTCAGAGATAAGAAAAGTGTATTCAGGAAAGCTGGTATATGCAGCTAACTGGGACAATTTTAAGAATATAGAATTTTGGGACGAACTCGATTATGTCGGAATAGACGCTTATTTCCCTCTGACCTATACTACTAGACCTACTCTTGAAGACCTAAAGGGCGGCTGGACAAAGTGGAAGAACGAGATAGAAGCGTGGCACTCAAAAATAAACATACCTGTACTCTTTACAGAGATCGGATATGCCAGCACTGCAGGTGCTCCTTATTCTCCCTGGAAAGGAGGCTCTTTCGGAAACGCGGACATAAGCATCCAGGCATTATGTTACAAAGCATTTTTTGATACAATATGGAATGAACCGTGGTTTGCCGGTGTCTACTGGTGGAAGTGGGATACAAACGTCCGTGCAGGTGGAGCCTATAACCGCCAGTTCACCCCACAAAATAAACCCGCACAGAAAATAATCGAAGCTAATTATAAAGGACTAACAGGAAACAGAGTTTATGCAATGGCTAAATAAATCCCTCTACTTTCTAGTTTCTACCCTCTGACTTTCGACCTTCAGACTTTCTGACCTTTAGACTGCTCACAAATCCTGATGCTCATTCTCCGATAGGTCTTCCCGGGAAATCAGTTTTCCGTCGTTATCAAATACCAGGTATATTTTATCTTTTGTAGAAAAAGATTCGGCTGCAGGTTTATATACCCACCTTTGTCCCTCTTTTTCTTCAAGCTTTATAACCGGCGCGCCGTATTTTTTACGCACTTCTTCAGACGTCTCGCCTTTTACAAGTTTTTCGGAATCCACGCCTTTCTTAATTTTAAGATAGTTTTCAGTTTCTATATTAAGTTCCCTGACCATGTAGTCCCGGCTCTCACTGATCTCTATCATGTTCTTCAATCCGCCTTTCACTCTTTTGTACTTAACCTTATCTTTTCCTTTTGTTTCGGCATAAGAAGAAAGTGCGGCGCTTCCCATGATCAAGATCACGGCAAATATCAATAGTTTTCTGCCTCTTGTTCTCTTCATAATTTTTAAGTCTCTTCCGGGTCTAAAGAAGTTCCGCTGCCAAAGATGCCAAAGGACTTCTTTCACTTCTGGCTAAAGTCATATGTCCGAATGCCTTTTGCCCTTTCATTTTCTCGACGCAATACGTAAGCCCGTTACTCGAAGAATCAAGATACGGATTATCTATCTGATAAGGATCTCCGGTAAGAACCATTTTTGTATGATTACCCGCGCGGCTTATAACTGTTTTTACTTCATGAGGAGTCATATTTTGCGCCTCATCAATGATTATGAACCGGTTCGGTATGCTCCGCCCCCTCATAAAGGTCATGGCTTCCAGTTCAATAATCTTTTCTTTCATATATTTTTCTATACGGCTCTTTACCTTTCCGTCCTTATCTTTACTTTCCGCGTTGAATATATATTCCAGATTATCGAATATCGGCCCCATCCAACTCTCAAGTTTTTCCTCTTTTGTCCCGGGAAGATAACCTATATCTCTCCCTAGAGGCATTACGGGTCTAGAAATAAGCATGCCTCCGTATGAGTTGTCCCGGACAACCTTCTGGAGCCCCGAGGCAATAGCTAGCAATGTCTTCCCCGTACCTGCCGGACCGACTAAAGTAACCAGACTAATATCATCATTAAGCAAAAGTTCCATAGCCATCGCTTGTTCCTTATTCTTTGGACGTATAGACATTACGTGAGTTTTGTTGAATATAAGAGGCATGAGTATATCAAAATCCTTTTTATACCTCCCTATTGCGGTGTGTTTTGGGTCGTTCTTATCTGTCAGCAAAGCGAATTCATTGGGGAAGAACTTTTCTGCCTCAAGCTTGAGTTCCTTGGTCGAATAGAACTGATCAATAGTTGCTCTGTCAGTCTCAACAGTATGCCATCCTCCGTAAAGCCTTTCTAGATCGACTTTTTGTTTTTCAAAATCTACACTCACGATTCCGACAGCATCTGCTTTAATTCTCGCGTTTATGTCTTTAGATACAAAAATTACCTGCTCGCCCTTTTCCTTGCAATCATACGCGGCCAGAAGAATTCTATTGTCTATCAAATTTTCCGATAGTCCTAGCTTCGCAGACCTTTTCTTGTCTACCCATACAACTATTCTCAAGAGTCCTCCGTTATCTAAAGAATACCCTTCTCCAGGCTTGCCTTTTTCCCGCATCTCGTCGAGCATCCTGATGGCTACCCGGGCATTCCTGCCGTTCTCATCGTGGTTTCTCTTGAATCTATCCAATTCTTCCAAGACCTCTATAGGCAAAAGAACTATATTGTCCTCAAAAGATATAAGCGAATTAGGATTATGCAAAATAACGTTAGTATCCAATACAAATGTTTTTCTCAAGTCTTCCTCCTCTCTTTAAGTGGATCACCTGCCGCGTCTTATAATTTTTTAACCAAGCTAGCCGTACGCACGCCAAGCTCACGGCACTGCTTTTCTGCCCTAGCATCAGGCGCACCTATACTAACTGCCCCATAGTGATCTCCAGTATAACTACCCTGCACTACCATGCCGTGAATAAGCATCGCATTAAGTATATCGTTGATAGTCGTCTCGTTTCCCCCACCTATATTTGCGGCTGAAGAAAACGCCGCACCTACCTTACCTGAAAGTTTACCATGGAAACTTACTGAATCGTCAAAAAATTTCTTTATCTCAGCTGCCATTGAACCGTAATATGTAGGAGACCCAATTGCTATGGCATCATATTTGAGCGCCGCTTCGGGAAGGAAGTCCTTTATGTCGAACATCTCGACCTTTATATCCCCTTCCTTCTGCGCCCCTTCGGCTATTATTTCGGCCATCTTTTTGGTGTTACCTCCACGCGAATAATATACAACAGCCATATTTTTCATCTAACCCTCCTTTTTCGTGATTCGTGATTCGTGACTCGTGATTCGTGACTCGTCTCTCGTCCATCTTCTTTCTTCCTTCTAACCTCTACCCTCTAACCTCTACCCTCTACCTTCTATCTTCTAACTTCTCGCATCGGTCATTCTCTGTCTATAGTCAATGGTCAATAGTCTATAGTCTTCTCTTACATTTCGTCCTCATCATTGACCAGGTTTATGTAAGATTCAAAACTTGTACCGCCCGCCACTACTCCCTTAAGATGAGCTATGCGTTCGGAAACATATGGATGACTTTTGCCAAAAAAATATTTCATTCTAGGGGCTTTACTTCGAAGTTCGCGCAGTGTTTCCAAGGCCCCAATAGTTCCTCCTGGATCATAACCGGCTCTTTTCATGTATTTTACTGATAATTCGTCAGCCTGCTTCTCATCCTGCCTAGAATAAGCGGCCATAAGATGTCCTATAGCTGCCCCCAAAGACACATTCGTCTGTTCGACCTGCATCTGTGTCCCCAGCAGCATTAAAAGCGTCACACCTATATTTCCCTGCATCCTTTTAACGGAATGTTTAGCTTCTACATGCGACATCTCATGCGCCAGTACTCCGGCTATCTTTTTCTCATCCTTTAGTTCTTCCACAAGATCTGAAAAGACATAAATATAACCGCCCGGAACAGCAAAAGCATTATAATTCTTTTCTTTTCTCTTTTCTCCCTCTTTACCTTTCAGCACCCTGAAACGATACACTATATCTCTGCGGTCTGTCCCGGATGCTACCTTCTCTCCTATTTTCTCGATCCTTTCCTGCATCAAGGGATCCACGGGCATGTCGTAATGTTTGCACACTTTCTCGTTAATAATGCGGCCCATACTCCTTTCTTTAGCAGCAGGGATGAAGATCATCTCCTCCTCATCAGTAGCAGGATTAACTGTCATCAAATTCCCCATCAAAAAGGGCACAGAAAAAAGTACCGCAATTAAAAGATATTTTATTTCTTGCCGCTTCCTCATGAACTATATTATAATCTAAACATAAACAAATCTCTATAGTAATATGAGAGGTGGAGTGTTTCCGACCTCTCATCCTGAGTGAAACGAAGGATCTCTTATTTTTAATCTCTAACTTATGGAGCGCAAATGAATACATTTAAAGAACTGGTCAAGTCAAGAAGAAGTATCCGTTCCTACTTAGGGCGCAGGATAGATCCCGAAAAACTTGAGCTATGCGCTGAAGCTGCGCTCTATTCCCCTTCAGCATGTAACTCCCAGCCCTGGAAATTCATCATAGTTAATGATAACTCGGCCAAAGAAAAAATGAGAAGTTCCGTTTTCTCAGGACTTTACAACATGAACTCCTTTGCGTCAAATGCCGCAGCGTATATTGTTCTTATATCCAAAAAAACTAAACTCCCGGCAAGTATAGCGGGATATTTAATGCGTACGGATTTCAGGCAAATAGATCTTGGTATAGCCTGCTCAAACATTGTACTACAAGCAGAGGACCTAGGTATAGGATCCTGTATTTTAGGATGGTTCGATCAGAGAGCCGCAAGAAGAATACTTAATATCCCTCGCTTGGTTAATATAGACCTTATTATAGCCTTAGGATATACGGACCAGGGACCCTCTTCGGAAAGAAGACTGAAGGACCGCGATGAGACCGTTTCGTACGATAGGTATTAGGGAGAAGCTAGAGGTTAGAAGGGTAGAGAGAAGAAGGACGAGGGACGTTATTAGACTATTGACCATTGACCATTGACCATAGACTGGGAATGCCCGATGTGAGGACAGTTTTAAAAGTTAAAAAGTTTTAAAGGGTTAAAGGTCAGGTTGGACTGATGGGGGGGAACAGTCCAAAAGGTAGAGATCGACTGCTGTGAAAATTGAAAGGTCAATAGTCAATCGTCTATGGTCAACAGATAACTGTTTACTACCATTCACTACATACCCTGTACCCTAACATAAAAAAAGGGCGTCACATTTTATTGTGACGCCCTTTTTTTTATGAAGTTTCAATAATTAATCTTCGGGATACCAAAAAGTCGCTATCTGCCACACTCCACCAACAAATCTTGCTATACCCCTACCCACATCGTCATTAGTTGCACTGGTACAATCAGAGAATGCAGGAGTTCCCTTAGTATTGGTCTCATTCATATTGTCGGGCACTTCTAAATCACCGTAAACAACATTATCCAAACCAGTTCCGAGTTTCTCTAAGGGTTTATTAGTAGAAGCAAAAACACAAGTATTTGACATTACCGTTAATATAACCAAGAGTATTAAAACCTTTTTCATACACACCCCCTTTTCGCCTTTTGGTGAAGTATATCCGATAGGATAGCGATTGTCAAGTTTGCGGCATAAAAATCATATCTTTTTTCTGATCAGATCACGCCCACCATGCTTAAGGCCGCTATGGTCTTAGAATCATTTATACGGCTCTTCCTGAAAAGCTTCTTGATATGGCCTCTATCAAGAAGTTTCGTTTTTATAATTTCGTCCTTTTCCTTCTTGGTTCTCCCCTCTTTAGAACAAACCGCCTTAAATATATATATCTTCTCGTTACAAAATCCGGGAGTGGTATATATGTATCCGGCTCTCTCTATTTTCTCGGCTATATACCCCGTTTCTTCAAGTAGTTCGCGTTTAGCACATGCAAGAGGAGACTCTTCTGGGTCAAGTTTACCGGCCGGAAGTTCCCAAATATACTTACCAATAACGCCCCGGTACTGCCTTAGGAACAATATTTTCTTCCCGACAAACGGTACAACCAAAGCTGCTCCGGGATGTTCAATCTCCTCAAAATAACCTACCCGTCCCTGCGGAAGGGCCTTCCTCGAACGGAATACCTTGAGAAGCTTACCATCAAAAACACTTTTTTTATAGGTCTTCATTTTCATCCTTTCCTAGTCAGTATATACAGCATGCCCTTTTTTGTCCAGAGAGCATTTTCACGCAAAAAAAAAGGACAGTCAATATCTTCTGATATGACTATCCCTTGATTGAAAGCAAAGTAACTTATTTTTTAATATATTCTAGAACGGCTTCCGCTTTCTTCTTATTCCATTCCTCTTTAAATTCCTGCTTGTCTTTCGTCTTAAGTTCCGGTGTAACGGTATAGGTACTTTTAAATGCCAATCTCTGTGACATTTTACCGGTTTTAGCGTCTTCAACTGGTACGAACTTAATAAGAAGGGCAGAAAAAACAAGAAAAGTAACAGCACAAACAGCTGTATACCTTTTCATGCGATGCGACCAGATAGAAACTGTCTTACATTTCATCTCAACGCCGAAGTCGATTTCGCCTTTAAGATAGTCACCCGCCATATTACTGGCATCATCGGAATCAGCTGCGTCACATAAAAGCTCTATAACTGTTCTGTATTTCATTCTCTCCCCTATAGAAGTAAAATCGCCCCACATTTTTTGTCTCTTACATGAATAAGTTTACCTCACTTGGATAGCTCTGTCAACTAACTTTTTGAAACACTAATGTTAAGCATGGACTTTTCAGATTATCCTTGTTTTATATGAAATTGCTAGCTTTTTATATACTAACGAAATAGGAGAGACGACGAAGTCAGAAGCTAGAGGCTGGAGGCTGGAAGGTAGAGGTCAGAGGTTAGATGTCAGTCGGTAGTAGTTAGTTGAGAGGTGAGATTGCTGTGGGATGTGATGATTTTTAAAGATTTAAAAGTCCGGGGCGGACGGCCAAGTAAATAAAAATATGTCATTTCGAACGAATGACCGGAGGGAATGAGTTGAGAAATCTTATTAAGATCCCTCGACTCGCTACACTCGCTCGGGATGACAACTCGAGAGGCCGAGAGACGAGAGCTATGCGCTTTGTAATCAGCCATTAAAAAGTCAATAGTCAATTGTCTATCAAGACCGTTCACTCTTCACTGCCCTAAAAGGGCTATCATCTCGTCATGTATAAGTCCATTGGTTGCCAGTAGTTGCTCATCGTAAATATCAAATTTATCGCCACCGAAGCCCGTTACTTTTCCCCCGGTTTCTTTGACCATTAACTGTCCGGCAGCAGTGTCCCACGGAGAAAGATACATCTCCCAAAACCCGTCAAACCTACCGCATGCTACATAACAAAGATCTATAGCCGCCGATCCCGGCCGTCTAACTGCCTGGGCATTATTCATCATAGTTTTAAAATTTTTAAAATTTTCTTCTTTCTTTTTTTTATCATATGCAAATCCCGTTGAGATTAGGGATTCGTTAACCTTCTCGCAACCTGAAACCCGGATTGGATTACCATTGATTGTCGCTCCTTTACCCTTCTCTCCAACAAAAAGTTCTTTCCTAGTAGGATCATATACAGCTCCCACCGCGACCTCTCCGTCAATAGCAACTCCTATTGATACACAGAAAACAGGAAATCCGTGAGCAAAATTCGTTGTTCCGTCAATAGGGTCTATGATCCATTTAATACCGCTCTTATTCTCACTCATACCGCTCTCTTCAGCAAGTATGGAATGTTCCGGAAATTCTTTAGTGATCAGATCTATTATCATCTTTTCCGAAGCTTTATCCGCATCGGTTACAATATTATTTATACCGCCTTTATGCTTTATCTCTCTTATATTGCCTACACGACTAACAACGTATTCTCCGGCACTTTGAGCGGCCATAATAGCTACTTCTTTGATCTTTGTAAGGTTATCCACAAATTTTCCTTTTTTTATTTTTTTAATTTTTCCCGCGGCATTTTGGTAGAATTATACATAGAGGACACTTTTCGCACAAGGGTTTTCTCTTTCCGCAGAAATTTTTAGCCGTTTCCACTAAAAGAGCATGGAACTGATTGTACGTCCTCGCCTGTTTGGGCACACAGGAATGCACTACGCTCTGCACATCTTCATAAGAAGCTTCATCGTCCGTAATGCCATGCCTGGCAAATATCCTCTTTGTGTAAGCATCCACCACAAATACCGGTTTCCCGGCAGCATACAATAATATAGAGTCCGCTGTTTCAGGTCCCACACCATTAACAGATAAAAGCATCTTCCTTAATCTTTCAGACTTCATACTTTTCATGTTCTTTATACTTCCCTCAAAATTTTCAATGATGAATTGTGCAATAGTCTTAAGTCTTCTCGCTTTCACTCTGTGGTATCCGGACGGCTTTATAAGCTGTGACAATTCCTCTAGTTTCACGTTCTTGACCGCGACAGGGTCGATCATATCTTTTTGTTTCAGACGTTCTATAGCCTTCTCAACATTCTTCCAAGAAGTGTTCTGCGTAAGAATAGCCCCTGTCACTACTTCAAAATCAGTTTCTGCCGGCCACCACCCAAGATCCCCAAAATGAGCCTCCAAGAGAGCATACATCCTATTAAGTGTCTTCTTAATATTCATACGGTGACCTGGTAACTGGTGACTACCCTTCGTCCCTCATCCTTCGTCTTTCTTCCCTCTATCTTCTACCTTCTTCCCTCTAATCTCTACCCTCTATCCCTCAAACTCCTCCCCCATCCGTATCCTCTCAGATATAGGAGGATGATCATAGAGAAACACTTTTCTGAGTTTTGAAGGATCTGTATCGGCAAGATTCATCTCTGCGAGTTTTTTCATCACAGAAACAAAGTTTTCACTATTATCGATCGCTTTTAGAGCAAACATATCTGCTTCTCGTTCAAGTATGCGCGAAAAAAGATTTTTCAGTGGCAATAGGATTATCCCCATTAGGAACATAATCCCGAAAAAATAAGGGAATATAATAGGATCATCCGCACCTGCTGCTCCGCTTTCTGTAACTATCCTGTTTATCATGAGGTATGCCGCGTAAAAAACAAGAAAAGTCGATATCCCTGAGAACAAAAGGAGTTTATGTATATGCCGATATTTCAGGTGCCCGAACTCATGTGCTACAACAGCTTCTATCTCTTCATTTGTAAATTTTTCTTTCAGCGTATCAGAAATGATAACTTTACGTGTTTTTCCGAGCCCCACCAGAGCAGCATTGGCCTTACGTGTTTTCCGGCTGAGGTCGATAAGGCTGATGTCTTCGATATCTACACCCTCTCTATTAGATAGCTTAATTATCTTTTCCTTGAGAGATTCATCTTGCAAGGGTAAGTATTTATAGAACAGCGGTATGATAAATACCGGAAGAATGCGCGTTAATCCTACTGAGACCATTATCCAGGCTATTGCGCAAAACAGCCACCATAATTGCTCAAAATTACGCAAAATAAAATATAGTCCCGCTATACACGCAAATGTCAGAAGAGACGATAATATTGTTGATTTTACTTCATCCTTTATCCAGTCAGAAAGAGACTGACGTGAAAGATCATAGGCATGTTCGATATAAAACGAACCGATCATTCTGAGAGGTAATTGAACCAGATAAAGATATGTGAAAAACGCGGCGGCAAAAACAAGACGTACAGCGTAATAATTACTATACGCCTTTCCTGTAAAAGATGCTAAAGGGCCTGCGAACTGTATCTCGAAAACTATAAGGGCGCAGGTTACCAAGAGAAGGTTAACGAGAAATATTCTGCTTTTTACAAGTGCATATTTTTTTCTTCGTTTTGGGTCCCCTTCTCCTTCGTTCATTTTTTCTTATCCACCTCAACCATAGCTTCCTTAGCCATCTTCCTAACTTTGGTGGATTCTGCCTCCAAGAGACCTTCTAAAACAGCTTTGTCGCTACTCGTACCCATTTTACCGATCGCGTATATTGAAGCCAATTTGACTGCCATGTACTCATTATCAAGCCGCCCCCTGGCTATCTCAAGAACTTTTCCGCTATTTCTGTCAGCCAATTCAATTATCGCTCTGGAAGATACCTCTGGATACATATTTTCTGTAACTTCGATTAACGCAGCTTCTGTATTACCTTCATTAATGTTACCTATCTCTTCTACAGCAGCTATCTTTATTTCCGGTACTGGGTCAGATGTCGTCCATATCAGAGTCTGCAAACAATCTGCTGAACCTATCTTACCTAACGCTCTTACAAGTTCCATACGAACTTCGGGATCCGGGTCACTAACCAATTTAGAAAGTGAAGGAACGGCTTCTTTAGCCTTAAGTTTCCCGAGTGCTATTACTCCGAATTTACGTATTCTTGGATCATAATCTTCAATAGCGCTGATAAATATATCTTTATCCTTTTCCCTTGCCATACTCGACATCGCTCTTACGGCATTGTACCTTACATTAGGAGAAAAATCGCTTACCAGGAGCTTTCTTATCGCGTCTATAGACGAATCTTTTTTTCCTATAAATCCTAATGTCCTTGCCGCTTCCTGACGTATTCTGTGGTTCTGATCCCGAAGAAGAAGTACGACTGTGTCTTCGGCGCCTTCATCTCCAGCAGTCGCCAAAACGCGGAGAGCCGCTATACGGGCAGCGTCATTACCCTTTTTTTGCAGGATCGGTATCATATATTCCGTTACTTCAGGACCATAGCTGGAAAGTCGTCTTTGCGCATCCACTGCCTTTTTTCTGTCGTTGAGCTGCGAAACAAGTCTTTTAATCTTTGGATTACCTTTTGACATCTCCGCATACGAAAAAACGTGCACTGAAGATATAGCTATAACTATTAGCAATAACCATGCTTTTTTCATAATACCGCCTCCAAGCCTTTTTGAGCACAAACTTATTTCTTTTTTTTGGGTTTTTTAGAAATGCTATTAAGCTTCTTCTTTACTTTTTCCCCTTCACAATTTATTTTCTCTATCTTCTTTTTGAATTTATCCAGGTTTTCAGCAGTTAATGACCCTTTTGAAAGCTCCTTCGCTACATATTTTCCTATTTCATGATACAGTTTTTCTTTCTGGAGATTTTTCATCTGTATCTCTACATGTACTTGAGCCACCTTATACATCTTAGCTACATCTTCTTCCGCGGCTTTCAGAGCCCTTGACAACTGTTCCCCGGTCTTTTTGACCAAAGGCTGGTACTTCTTAACTAATTTATCCATCTCTTTTTTTTCCATGCTATCCTCCTTAAATTGTTATTTAAATATCAGATCAAAAGAATTCTTCTTTATTGAACCTAGCTTTACATATGCCTCTTTTAGAGTCCTCTATAAACTGGATAAGATGAGCGATTTCAGAAGAGGAGGCTCTTTTCTTTATTTCAGTAATGGCATCTTTTGTGGCCATTTCAGAAAGAAAAAGGTCTTTATAGGCATCCTTGATCTCCCGAATTACTTCTCGCTTTAAACCGGCTCGTCTTAAACCCACAAGATTGATGCCTCGTATAACCGAAGGACCTCTTACCAGCATAAAAGGCGGAACGTCCTTATTGACGCCTGTAAAACCTCCGATCATAGCGAGCCTGCCTACACGGCAAAACTGATGAAATACTACATTACCCGAAATAAAGGCTCCATCTTCCACTAAAACATGACCCGCCAAAAGAGCGCCGTTAGCTATGATAACGTTATTTCCTATGACACAATTGTGTCCTAGATGCGACTGTACCATTAAAAAATTGTTATCACCGACAACTGTCTCTGACCCTTCGTCCGTGCCTCTGTGTATAGTAACGTTCTCTCTTATAACATTGTTCTTACCTATCACTGTACGGGTTGGAGCGCCTTTATAGGAAAGGTCCTGAGGTTCGTTACCTATTACCGCTCCCTGATGTATAACGGTATTTTCACCTACTTCCGTTCCTTTATGTATATATGCGTTCGCGAGTATTTTTACTCCCGCATGAAGCCGTGCCCCTGGTTCGATAACAGCGCCCGGTCCAATTTCCACTGTAGGATCTATCTCGGCATCTCCTGAAACTATAGCCCTTTTATCTATACTCATCTAGCTTCCTTTCTTTCCTTCGAGCTGTGATACCAAGTCATTTATAACTCCGGCTATGGGCGCCAAATCATGATCTCTGTTTATTTTTAATCTTACCGAATAATCGCCTTCATCTATTTGCTGGATATCTTCTTCCAGCCTTTCGAGCGGTGCGATAAACCGGAATGAGAGTATTACCGCCCAGGTCAGAAGAACAAAAAAGACCACCGGAAGACCTATCATTAAAATAGCGTTAATGCTCTGTATAACAGGCATGAGATCTCTAGCTATCATGTCCGGGAGAGCCAGTCTCTCGGCCATGACTGTGAAAATGAAATAATATAGGCATCCACCTACAACTACAGTAGGTATTATCATAGAAAGGATAAGTATAAAAAGGTATTTAGATTGCAGGGATCTGTTTAAATATCTGATGACTCCTCCTTACGTTCATCGCCCAAATAACCTAGCTCAATATCAGTATAGTACGCAACGGCTCCCGAATCAGTACTGTCAGAATCCGTCATGAAAGATACCGCCATTACGTCTTTTTTGGGTTCAGCCCCGAATAGGTTCTTATAATCCAGGTTTATGTCTCTCTGTTCCCTCTTCCAAACTCCGGGTTCGCCCGACTCTAGAACTATAACTTTAACGTTCTTTGTATAAGGACTGTCACAGGCCGTCCCGCTAGCTATATCCTTAGACCATACATATTGTATAGCTTTCGCGCTGGGGAGAAATCTGGCATAAAAAACAACATAAACTTGCGCGGCAAAATCAAACTGTTCCTTCTTCGCAAGATTATCTTCTTTGTCCGTATCCGGAAATTCCTCAACAAGCCAATCCCAGCTTATAAAAGGATTGTTTCCGCGAGATAGCCTTTTTTTGTAGAACATAGTGGACGCAGAATCCTCACTTACAGCTTTCACGCAAAAGCGGCCCTCACGCTGCATCGTTTCATATCCGGTCCTCTCTCGTGACAGTATTTTCTCCTGCCATTCGTCCATTTCATCAGGACTGGAAAACGAAAACCTCTCTAATATTTTGCTTTTTCCTATATCTAAAGGCCTTTTCGTCCTATAAAAATAATAGGCTCCGATAATGATCGCTGCCATCAGAAAGGCTATAAGGGAAACCGCAAAAAGATGTACTCCACGTCTTTTCACTTATTATACCTTCCCCTATATCTTTAAATTTTCCGCCCAATCACCTATTATAGGCATCTTCCATTTCCTGCCCATAAGCACCTGAACTATGGCCGCAAGAGAAAGAATACCGCAAATAAGCATACCAAGAGTATAAATTATCGTACCGAATATAGGGAGTACGCCTACTATCCATATCCCAACCTCTAGGATAAATAGCATTAGACCCTGACGAGCATGAAATTTAATAAATTCATTCTCTTTCTTCATAAGGATGGGAACTAAACAGAAAACCGAAAGATATGACAGTGCGCTGTAAAGGTTATTTTCCGCATCTTTTGAAGATGCGACCTTCTTATCTTGTTCTTCTACCATGAGAGCCTCCGTTCGTTAAAATTCCATCAACTAAATTTAGATTATATTTTAGTCTATATATAATAAAAGTCAATAGGTTAGTGTCTTGAATGTATCATTGCGCCTGCCCTTGGTGAAGGCGGGAGAAGTAGTGCGAAATAGTAGACGGGGTTTAAACCCCGTCTACTTAAGGGTAACCTGAATTTCTCAACACATAAAAAAGCCCCGATCCGTTTTACCGGATCGGGGCTTAATAGTCTCAAGCTCTATGCTTTATACACTTAGAAGCTTAAGCTCACAGTACCAACAACATCTGTTGCTATGTCGTCGAGCGGATCAACAAAATGATTACCCGGGATGAACCATCCGGCCAAAAGACCGAACTGTACATCTTCCGTGTAATCCCATGTGAGCTGGAGATCAATTTCGTCTCCAATATTTTTGTTAGAAGTAGCAGCACTAAACTGTTCTGCTAACCAGAAATGACCGTAAGAAGCATCGAATGTCAAGCTATCTGTCGGTTCCAGTGTACCTCTTAGGAGAACCTGGTGCTGGTTAGTGTAAGAAGGACTGCTTGCCTGTGCTGTTGTATAGTATACGTTCTGGAATTCACGAATAGCGGTATCAAATTTACCTCTAAACATCGGATCCCAACCTTCATAGTCACCGGTTGTTGCAGCGGTGTCTGTACCTAGGTTATCGTCACCTGAATAGAATATGTATTCCAGGCCGAGTACAGGTTTCCACGCAAAGTCATCCTGCCAGTAGCGGCATTCTAGTAAAGCGTCAAACGCCCATCCTTGTCGGTCTCTTTCATTTTGCTGATTTGCCAGCATGTATGCGCCACCCTGATAAGCACCTTCAAGAGCTATTGTCCAGTCTTCGATCGGATCGAAGCTACCGCGCATACCGAATGTATGAACGTCGTTACTGTCGTTACCGATTGATGCGAGATCTATACCGTTTACGCCTGTGCCGCCCGGATTCCTTGATTCTTTCCAGAACCAGTATGCTTCGGCTTCCGCATTGTAGTCGTCAAATAGATAACCGACATTTACACCGTAAAGATTGACATCATCATTAGATCTTCTGGCATTCTCTGCTATCTTCGAATAAACAGCGTCGATAGTCCAGGGATAATAATCAAGTGTCGCGCGGATCGCGTCAAAAGATGTGACAGCTGTATACTCATCTGCATAAAGACTGTTCTGATTGTCCTGAAGCTGTGCTCCAATGATGAAACCTTTACCGAACCAAAGATCCTGTTTACCAATTTTCAATGTAAGCGGTGAATACAGGAATTCTTTCAGTTCTATGTAAGCAAGATCAACATCAACATTGAACGCATTGGCTCCTGTAATAGCAGGATTTGTTACCGTACCATTAGCATCAATTCTCCTGAGTTCGCCCGCGTTCGCAGTACCATTACTCGTATAGTTAAGGTCGCCCCATACTCTCTGGTTCACAAGACGGATAACACCGGAAACATTGTCTGTAAGATCAGCATCTACCTGTATCTCGGCGGTGCTTGTAAGATATGTCGCCCAGTCCGAATTTTCTGTGCCGGCTGCAGCGGGGATATCATTACTGTCCAGGTCATAATTATTTCTTGCCATACCACGCATTGTGATATCGCCGCTTACTTTCACACTCTGCGTTTCAGCAAATGCAGCAGTCGAAACCGCAAACATAAGTGCTATAACGCACATAACTTTCAATAACTTCATCTTACCTCCTTAAGGCAAAATTTATAAAACAATTCTAATTATTTAAACGAACGGATAATTTCCCGTTCTTTGTTTCTCTATATAGGTATCGCCTATAAGTCGCAGTCCCGGCAGTGATTATTCAAAAATTTATTTCCTCCCCCCTTTCTTTGCCTGATTAGGTACTGCTCCGGCGGTACTGACCGCTATTCTCATATCAAATAACAACAACACCCTTACTTTTTTCAAAGTAAGAGCAAAATCTGTTTGAAGTATATCATGTAACAGGCTTATGTCAAGTTTTGACATTTGAATAAAACGATGTTAAGAGAACTAAACTTTAAGCTTTTTTAGTATGTTTTCCGAGTTCTGTAATATCTTCTCTATTTCCTCTCTTGAACCTGTCAATTCGCCCAGAACTAGGTCAATTTTCTCTTGTGACATAAGATCCTCCGGAGTATGGGCATCCGTATTAAACACCAATTTTGCTCCGGATATAGCAGCTGTATCAAATACATGCCTATTCCCGCCTGAATGTCCGGTACGAGCGGTAATCTCAAGATATACCCCTTTTTGCGCCGCGAGTTTCGCATCAGATGAACTTATCTTTCCGGGGTGCGCAAGGATATCAACTCCGGCTTCTATTGCCGCTCGGTTGGTGCCTTCAAGAACCGGCTCAACCGGTGACTCCCCGTGACCTACCACAATAAGCGCTCCTTTTCGACGCGCGCGTTTTACAAGTCCTGCATAACTCTCAAGCGGCACATGAGTGATCTCAACCCCGGGTATCACCTTTATGCCCCAGTATCTGTTTATCACTTTCGCGGCCCGTACTATGCCGGGGATCACAATATCTATATTCGAGTGATCAACATGATCGGTCATCGCAATAGCCTTATATCCGGCACATTCCGCCCTCCGAGCAAGTTCACTGGGAATAAGCGCCCCATCACTGAATAAAGTATGAGTATGAAGATCAATCACTATAATACCCCCAATTTCTTTCTGGCGTTTTCTAACCACTTATTTAGTTCCGAAGAGAATCTTGTCAGATTTCTCTTATCGGATAAAGTGTATGCACTTGTTTTTTCTTTAAAAAACTTTTCTCTCTCGGAAATGGTATCATGCACAAACTCTTCCAGCGGCTTAACTGCTAGCGCGGTATTTGATAATCCGTCCCATGCAAAGTTCACCGAAAATCCTAACCTGCTCAACTCATCATCCCATGTGGCGTCCAGAAGTATCCATTTTGTTCCGATGAATGCTTTACAGGCTAGATGATATGTTATCGGCAATTTTTCGGCTAGAGCCTCTAGTTCCTTATTCTGCGACGCCGCAGTATCTTTCCACAGGAATGCATAAGTATGATACCGTACCCGTATCCCGAGCTTACCATAAAGATCTCCCAAGAAATAATGTTTAGGGGTGCAAAAACCTCTGTTTTCTTCAAGCATCAGCCCCGGCCCTTTTTCTGGATCAAAATGTCCTGGAACTATGCAGTAAGGAATACTTCGGATATTATTAAAAACATTTATCCTTTTTTCTTCCTCGGAAAGGCCTGATGTCCATTTCTCAAAAACGTTGTCTATTTTATTAGATACACTTTTCACTTCGCCTCAAGCATTTCTTTTAATTTTACAGGTTCACTTACAGGTCTATCACATTTTCTGTCCCTGCACACATAAACCGTGCTAATCCCTTCTTTAGATACTTTTCCCGCAATCCACGGCACAAGGTTTTCCAGATCTTCTCTTTCTTTTTCCTCTCTTGGGATAAGGACAAGTGTTTTATTGGGAAGATACGTCTCGTGTATCTCCGTGAGAAGCTCACCGGTCAGAGGTCCGTCTTCTCCCTGAACCACAGCTATCTCCCTGTCCGGGCCCAGAACAAAATCAATAGAGTTCATCATTTCCAGATAGTTTTCGGGACTCCGGGTCAATACGCCTGAAAATGCCTTCAGAACTTCTCTGGCCTTCTTTATATATTTCTCGTCAGTTGTAAACCCGGCTATACGAGCCAGATCCATGACAGCAACAGAATTCCCTGAAGGAACGGCTCCGTCGTAGACTTCTTTATTCCTAAAAACAAGTTTTTCAGCTTCGTCAGATACAAAGAAAAAACCACCTGAAGCATCGTCCCAAAAAAGATCTATCATCTTATCTGTAAGACTTTTTGCCTCTTTCAAATATCTGACATTAAAAGTAGTTTCATACAAATCAAGCAGAGCCTGCACTAAAAAAGCGTAATCTTCTATCATTCCGTCAATGCCGCTCTCCCCATTACGATATCTATGAAGAACTTTTCCTTCTTCAGTTACAAGGTTCTCCAAAAGGAACACAGCCGCCTCTTCTCCCGCCTTTATGTATCTTCCCTCATCAAGAACCCTGCCTCCTGTAGCCAGCGAGGAGATCATAAGACCGTTCCAATCCGTTAGGACTTTATCATCTTTTCTCGGATGTTCTCTTTTTGTTCTTTCCTGACCCAGGATATTTTTTGATGCCGCTAGTTCTTCATTAATCTTATCTTCATCTTTCTTAAAACGTGTAGCGACCGCGTCCATGTCTTTGGCTACATGTAAAACATTTTTACCCTTGAATTCACCGTTAGTGTTATCCATAGCGTTCCCTGCATCTTCTATCCCGAATCTGTAAGAAAACATTTCACCTTTATCCGCTCCTAATATCCGGATAATCTCTTCCTTGTTCCATAGGTAATAAGCCCCTTCTTCTTCCTTTGCATCATCTCCATAAATAGAATCCGCGTCTTCCGAAGAATAGAATCCTCCAGAGGGAGATTTAAGTTCTCTCATTACATAATCTAAAATGTCTCTGGCCCATACGGAGTATTCTTTTTTCCCTGTCACTTGATACATTTCTACATAGGCCCTTGAAAGCAAAGCCTGATCATAGAGCATCTTCTCAAAATGAGGGATTTTCCATTGCCGGTCGGTAGAATATCTATGCACGCCTCCGCCGATCTGGTCAGTTATTCCTCCTTTTGCTATTTCCGATAAAGTCTTCTCAGCTAGTTTTAAAGCTTCTTTGCTCCCGGTCCTTTTCCAGTAACGCAGCAGGAATGAAACAGAATATGCCATAGGAAATTTAGGAGCTTCCCCTATCCCCCCATAACGCGTATCCATTTTTTTTATTAGATTGCTATAGGCCACCTTTAATAGTTCCTTTAAGTCCTTCTCGGATATATCTTTTTTCTCTTCGCCGGGCTCTTCGCCTTTCCCCGATATGGTTTCCAGAAGAAGTTCGCTTGACCTTACAAGGTCATCCCTCTTATTCTTCCATGCCTCTATCACTGAGGTCAGTAGATTCGTCATCCCCGGAAGACCATAAGTATCCTTAACAGGAAAATATGTTCCCCCATAAAAAGGCTTCCCATCGGCTGTTATGAAAACAGTAAGAGGCCATCCTCCGGACCCCGTCATAGCGGTAACAGCATTCATGTACAGATTATCTATATCAGGCCTCTCTTCTCTGTCAACCTTGACCGGCACAAAATGTTCGTTAAGTATTTTAGCGACCTTTTCATCTGAAAAAGATTCTCTCCTCATAACATGACACCAGTGACACGCGGAATAGCCTATGGACAGAAAGATAGGTTTATCTTCCCTCTTGGCTTTGCTGAACGCTTCTTCTCCCCATGGATACCAATCAACCGGATCATGGGCATGCTCCTGAAGGTAGGGGCTGCTCTCTTTTATTAAACGGTTTCCTTCCATCAACTCACTTTCCCCTATTGCCGGAGAGCCGGGAACAAGAACAAGGAATAACAATAAAACTGTCAGTGCGGATGCTTTTATCATCTGTCTTAGGTTCTTTCTGTTAAATTTTATCCAATGATGTCCTTTTTCTCTTCATCCCAAAGAAAGACCTTATCTTTCGGACGCACATTGAACGGCAGCTTTATCCCTACTTTTTGTCCTTTCTGAGCAAACTCGACACGGCCATGTTCAATCTCCATTTCTTTCACATTAAAGAATTCGGCGGGCGTCTTTTTCCCTGTTATCAATATTTTTTGTCCCGCCTTTAGTGATCCGGTTCTCAAGAATATTTCCGCAACATTTATTTTCTTGTAGAACTTCATAACCTCACCTAAATACGTCTTTTCATAATCTCTCTCAGCATCCCCTTCACCGTTCCTCGGGATACCGAAATAAAATCCGTCCGTAAAACCTCTATTAAAAGTTTTAAGTAATCTTTTCTCTAATTTCTTCTTTTTCTCTAGAGATAGCTCCTCCTCATAGAAAGCGTCAATAGCCTCTCTGTAAACCGATGTGACTTCACTAACATATTCCGGAGGCCTGTTCCTCCCTTCTATCTTAAACGCGTCTATCCCGGCCGTTATGAGCTCGTCAATAAATCTTACAGAACACAGATCCTTTGCGCTTAATATATAGTCTTCGCCTAATGTGTATTCACATTCATTTTCTTTATCCTTGATCACAAATTCTCTGCGGCACGGCTGTATGCACTCCCCTCTATTAGCGGACCTGGAAAAAGATTCGTGCGAAAGCAGGCATCTTCCTGAAACACTTAAACACATCGCTCCGTGCACAAAAGTCTCTACTCCGCATTTTATCCCTTCTTTCTCCGCTCTTGATATAATGTTTTTTATATCTTCCAAAGTGTTTTCCCGGGCAAGCACTATTCGTTTAATGCCGAGTTCGGAATAGAACTTAAATGCTTCAAAATTGGATACGCTTGCTTGAGTTGACAGATGAACATTAAGACCCATTTCTTTCGCCATGCGTAAAATAGCGGCATCCCATAGCACCACCGCATCGACTTGAGCCTCTTTAGCGGCTCGAAGTATATCCCGCGCCTTGCCCAGCTCGTTATCGTAGATCATAGCATTAAGAGCCAGATATCCCTTCTTCCCTTCTTCATGAAGAAACTTCATTATCTTCTTTATCTCCAGGATATCAAAATTCTCGGCTCCCTGGCGCATATTGAACCCTTTCACACCGAAATAAACGGCATCGGCACCGGCGCGACAGGCGCTGCTGAGGCCGCTCCAGTTTCCCGAGGGAGCCACCAGTTCAGGTCTTTTATTTAGTTTAGATTTCACGCAGGATACGTCCTTTTACTATTGGGCCGGATATATGGTCTTCTTGAAGCTTTCTTCTATGATTTATCGGCAGGCGCCGAAGATTCCGATTTATTGACAAGAAACGTTTTCTGTCCAAACACCTCTTCGTTCGCGAATATCCTGAACTCATATTTCCCCGGATGCAGAAATTTTAGACCGACCAGGTTAAAAACAAGATCATGTGTAGCCAAAGGATCGTTAACAGCGATATTTTTGGGGATATCACTTCGTCCTACAACAGAACCGTTTTCTAGATCTATGAGCTCCAAATGAAACTTATATTCACCGTTAGCATCGGTGAATTTTATGTAAACGGATAAAAAATTATGAACACAAGGAAATTTAAACGTGTTTATATTCCCAAATATCCCTATTAAACTTTTCTTGTTAGTATGCGCTTCTGTTATGACCTTATCGCATATAAGCATAGCGTTCACTATCGGTCTTGCGCTCTTACCCATACTTCCTCCTGGTTATTAATAGTGTGAAAGAAAACAATTAACATTCGTTTTAATACTCTACAGCATTCTTCTGATCCAAGTCAAGTGTTTTAGAAAGGTCCTTCATGCATCTAGATCCTTTTGACATAAAGAATATTGTGGGTTCTGTCGGATAGGCTCATCTCGGACAGTACGGAGCCTTTGAAAGTAGAAAAAATATGTTCAGCAAATCCTTCGAGAGAGGATACATTTACTTCGCTAAGTTTCGCGTTATCAAAGTACATATATTTCCCGTCTTGTGTAAAAGCGCATATGGCATGACTCTTTCCCCTGTCCCCTAAAGCAAGTACTTTAGGAGTATATCCCAGTACTTTAAGTACTGTGGCATTAAGGAAAGCATAATCTTCACAGTCTCCGTAACCTCTTTTTAAAGTCACATCCGAATCTGACCATACATCAAGCTTTCCGTCCAGCTTATATTCAACGCTGTTCGATAACCATTCGGCGTAATCTTTCAAGGACTTTATATTGTTCCGCGCTATTATGCGCACGATCTCATTATCTACCTCAACGGGACGAGATACCAGTACATGCCCGGTATGTTCGATTTCCTGCCTGACATTATAACTCCCCGATAGGGGCGCATTTATCCCTTCCGTAGCGAACAATACAGTATTATTGAGGACCAAAGACACTATTATTACCGATATCATCCTGCCAATTACTTTTCCTTTTCTCTTGACCAAGGCTCGCATTCACTTCTCCCTTTCAATACTTTTACAATACGCACCTCTAGCGTAAATATCGTGTTATTAATTTATTGATTTTTGTTATTTTACCCTAATCTCCATGCAAATATAAAGCGTTATATCACAACCATTTACAAACTAACAATGAATTCGGCAAAAAAAATGGCGGAGACAAACTCTTAATTTTGCCTCCGCCATGATACTTCCCAAAGCTTACTAATCTCTTTCCTCAGCTCATTAATTTTCGGAAAGTTTCTTGATCTCTTCGGATAATCTTTGCTTATCCTGAGTAAGACTTTGTTTTTCCTTAGCAAGCGTCTTATTCTCTTCAGAAAGAGTCTTGATTCTTCCTTCCATTGCCTTTGCCGCATTCTCAAACTGCTGCTTTTCCGTATTTAGACTCTTGATCTGATTTTGAGTCTCTTCCTGGGTCTTTTTGACCTGTTCGTTATATGCTATTATTTCGTCCTGCACGCGCGCATATTTTTCTTCAAGTTTTTCATGTTCGCTTTTAGGCACCCCACATCCGGTAACGATCATGAATGACAGTACTAAAGCAGAACAAAGAACAACGCTTAAAACTTTTTTCATACCCCTTCTCCTCCTTAACAATAACTGTTTACAATTCTTCGTTATTCAACTCCCTTTTATATTGCACATACTCCGTCTCAATAACATCTTCAGCAGCCTTCTTCCGAACAGTCTCTTTAGTAGAGGCGCCTTCTTCCTGCGGCTCACCGCTTTCACTCGACTCCGAACCGGAAAGAGCGCAACATCCCTCACCCGCAAAAACCCCTGTCCCGAACACCGCCACAACTATCAAACCCGCCATGAACAAATAAAATATTTTTTTCACAACACTCCCCTTTCTAGAAGAAGTCTCACTGACATATTATATCTTGTTAAGAATATATGCAAGCAATTTATACGGGTGCAGAGTGTTGGGTTTAGGCATAAAGTGAGCAGTGAGCAGTGAGCAGTAAACAGTGAACAGTATAATTGACCGAGAGTCTCTAGGGACAGTTGTGAGAACATCCTTCTTCGTTCTTCACGTTCCCTGCTCGCTGGTAGAACTTCGAAGGGATAGTTCTTGCAAAGCAGAACACTTTCGGAAACGTCCCTTACGACCACATTTGAGCAAAGCGAAAATGTCGTCCCCAGGAGCGCAAACGCAGCCGAAGCAAATGAGGCTGCCGTCCCCGAGAGGAAACCGTGTTACACTTCCCCGCTACACCTACAGGTTCCCTATCGGGGACGATGCCGTAATGAGGTTTAGTTAAAGAGCTTGCTCTTTTAACTAAACCGAATGGAGGCATAAAAAAAAAGACATCCTTGTGGATGTCTTTTTTAGGCCGTTTTTCGCAGAAAAATGGCGTCCCCGAGAGGATTCGAACCTCTGACCTACGGCTTAGGAGGCAGTCGCTCTATCCAGCTGAGCTACGGGGACATTGTTCTAATATCTTTTTCAAAAATTCTTTACCTACTCCTGACTTCAATTGCTTCTCTCTTTTTCTTGCAGTTTCTCTATTTTTCAATCTTTCTTTA
>Ga0075122_10000604_pt1 | contig 27631 bp, 33 predicted proteins | sample AntAceMetag02UKB_FD_69790 | JGI IMG/M metagenome (GOLD analysis project Ga0075122, IMG submission 69790) | Saline lake microbial communities from Ace Lake, Antarctica - Antarctic Ace Lake Metagenome 02UKB | ecosystem: Environmental > Aquatic > Non-marine Saline and Alkaline > Saline | place...
CGAGGATCATCTTCAGCAACAATATCGTCTTCTTTATCTTCTCGCTCGTAGTAGCCAAATAATTGCTCGGGATTCAGGTTATACTCATGTTCGAACTTCCTCTCAATTTCACTTAATCTACTAGATTTGTTTTCACGTATTGATTCTTCAGCACTTTCTTCTAATCCACTACTTTTGTTTTCTTTATACCATTCACGTAACTGTGGCTCAAAATTCTCATTCAATGCTTCTTGCAGCTGTTCCCAATCTATCCAGAATGGGACATCTTCTTTCGGCAACTTCCCAAAATCTTGGCTGTGATGATAACTATCTACACCCCGTTCGATAGTTCCAGTCATCACTTCTGTAGTCATTTCGGAAATCTTATCGAGAAGTGGTTCTTCGCTTGCACCAGGATCATCATGATAAGTCATATAAGTTTGTACTAACTCTTGTAGCATGCTCTCATCAGGTGCGTGCCCAACAGCTTTATTACCTTCCATCCACCGTTTTGCTTCGCCCATCAATCGGTTGAAGAGCCTCCTGGATGTACCTGGATTCTCAAGAAGCTGTTCAAAGTTGAAAGCTGCCCGATATGCTTCTGCCAAGTCGTCGTCAGACAGAAAATCCAAGAACTGCCACGTCGGTGACCCTCTTTCATTACCCTTATCCTTAAAATCAAACTCCTCCAAATACATATCGAGATCCCTATCAACCTCATCTTCTAGTTCTTCTTTACTAATATTATCCTCGACAATATTGTGCTCACCTATTCCCCACTCGTCAAAGATATCGTTAAAATATTTTCTAATCTCTTGTAAATTTTTGACTGTTTCGGCGGGACTACGACGGGATTCTTGCAGTTCAGGCATATCCCATAAATAGCCCTGCCCAGGAGCATCCATATTTGATTTTTCAACCATGAATTTCTGTAATGTACGCAGATCATTCAAGGTTAACTTGAAACCTGGGGCGGGCTCAGCATCCATTTGTGCCAGTTTAGTCAGCCAATTCATCGCGAACTTCTCCCTATTCCTAATCATACCGGGAAATGCACTTGCTATCCTCCCCTATATACAAAAAGAGCCCACAGCGATCTGTGGGCTCTTGGGAAAGAGAGAAAGTATCAGATTAACTACCGGTTGATCCAAATCCTCCATCACCTCGCTGAGTATCTGACAACTCGTCGGCCCAGGTGTATTCTGCATTCTCAGTTTTACGTAACACGAGTTGGGCTATTCGATCACCCTTCTTGTACATAATTGGATCACACGATTGACGTGGAATAATTTTGAACCGACATATCAACAAACCTCGATAATTATTGTCTACTATTCCTACTGAATTAGCTAAAATTAGGTCAGTCTTTGTTATTGAACTACGAGGAAAAATTTCGACATGCCAATTGCGTTCAATCTCAATTGCGATACCCGTCGAATATTCTACATATGTGTCTTTGGTAACACCATTGTCAATCGCAACTAGGTCATAACCCGCATTATCGGGATATATCGATACTGGTAATTGTGATTCAGGATGCAATCGTTTCACCTTAATCTTAGTTAATTTACTTGATGGAGTAACCTTCTGCATCTTTCTATCTCCTTACTAAAACTTTCCACAATTTCTGCTACATTGTCCGAAAGTTGCCGCGAAGCTGCATTTTGCTTATGCACATGCAGTCCAGGCACAGTCTATGCATTTCTTGCATCCTTCAGATCGCACGATATTAGTAGACCCACATTCTGGACAATCAAATCCTGTTACTACACAATTATCGGGAATATACTTCTTAAGTACGCGAGCAATAGACCTTGCAAAGTTATGCAAGTCACCTGGAACTCTCTCTAACACGCTGACACAATGTTTTATATCAGCACCATGTCGTAATGACAATGAGATAAGGCGAGTTACTGCTGCCTGCTCATCAGTGATATGTTCACCAATGCTCGCAATTACAGTTTCATCATCTAGCAAAGCCTCATAAGCACCACGAGTACGCTTAGTGATCTTAGCCTTGTTGACTCTTTTACTTATGAAACCATTTTGTCCTGCAAACACTTCATATGGCTCACCTTTCAACATGCCTACCATAATGAAGTACAATTCACCTTTGACAGTGGTATGGTATACGTCAGCAGTCAGAGTCTTAGACCGCTTGGGAGCATCGGTCTTATGGATAATGTCTTCATTATCAGAAGATATGAGTGGCTGTCCTTCTCGACATCCATCAACATAAATAGTGCAACCTTTACATCCTTGTTTATAAGCTTCCGTATATATGTTTTTAATTACTTCTGAAGTTGTTCCAGCAGGCATATTCATGGTATATGATATAGAATGATCGATCCATTTTTGTATCGTTGCTTGTAGCTTAATTCGCTGTTTCCAATCTATTTCATGAGATTCAACAAAGTACCTCGGCAGATTAATCTCAGACATATCATTAGTATCAAGCTTGATCCCTTTATGCTCAAAATACTGCTGAACATTGTGGTGAGCTACTGTGTATTCTTGCCAGAATTCGCCCATCTTATCTTCAAACAGTTTTCCCTTCGGGATAGAGATTGCTTCGTTGTGAGTGATTTTACGCCGGCGAGTATAAAAGTTGCGAAAGACAGACTCGGTACCTGATGCAGTTTGACACATGCACGACAGTGATCCTGTCGGCGCGCACGTTAAGCATGCAATGTTGCGACGAGGCTTGCCAACGAAGCCTATGCGCTCAAGGAAGGGGTTTCCTTTTTCTTTCTTTGCATCGAAAATAGGGAAGGCTCCCTTTTCCTTAGCCAACTCAACGGAAGCACCATAAACTGTTTTGGCATAGAATTCATACAACTGATCCACAAATTCCACTGCCCTGTCTGAGCCATATCGAATGCCTAGATTAGCCAGAGCATCACCTAGCCCATTTGTACCCATGCCAATACGTCGTCCCTTGGCAGCAACATCTCTCTGCTTCTTAAGGGGCATGAGCTTGAGATCAATTTCTTTCACATTGTCTAGGAATCGAACTCCTATCTGGGTATCCTTCTTGAATGATTTGAAATCAAACTCAGCATCTCGGGTAAAATTGTTACGAGTATACTTTGTTAGGTTCATTGATAACAGGGTACACGCATCGTATGCCGGAAGGGGAATCTCAGAACATGGGTTTGTCGTAAAAGTTCCAAACCCGTCTTCAGCATAACAATCGGATGGTGACTCTCGTAAAATGGTGTCCCAAAATAGTATTCCTGGCTCTGCTGTGTTAGTTGCTGTTTCAACAATCAAGTCCCAAATATCTCTAGCGGGCATTTTATGGCAGAGAGTTTCATGCTTTGTGTCGAAACTCATTTCCCACTCTGTACCATCCTCTACTGCCTTCATAAACGCATCAGATAAACGCACAGAGATATTCGCCCCTGTAACCTTAGTTTTATCCTTCTTAGAGTTTATGAAGTTCAGTAGGTCAGGATGCGAATCTGAAATGGTTATCATGAGTGCTCCCCGCCGTCCATGTTGTCCAATGAGGCGGGTTACATATGAGTAGAAGCCCATAAAGGACCAAGCACCTGTAGAAGTGCGAGCCGCATTGCTAACTATTGCACCTTCAGGTCGTAACATCGAAATATCAATACCTACACCACCACGATAAGCATAAGTTTTAGACATTTCTTTTGCACAATCAAAAATCCCCTCCAGCGAATCATTGTGGATGGGAATTGTAAAACAATTACTACAACTTGACCGCTGATGTGGGTTCCCTAAAGCAAACATAATAGAACCTTGAGGGACCATCTTCCAATCCTTCAAGGTTTCACAGAATACTTGTGTCCAGTGATTCTGATCTTCTTCTACAAAAGCAGCAGCCTTTGCCATTCTTTCCCACATCTGGCTGGGTAGATATTCGACTAGACTGCCATCAGGCTTTGTAACAGCATATTTCTTTAAGAACACATCAGCGGCTAATTCATCTCCCCCAAAAAAAGACAAGGTGTCTTGTCTTGACAAGCCAGATGTTGTCATGAAATCTCCTCACATTTTTAGAATAACGCGCAGGAGTATGTTGACCGACTCATCCAAAACTCCTCTACACTTCTCAGAAGTTTTTTAGTCGGAACTTATCGTGCCACTCTCGATAGCTTTGCGTAGTTCTTCAGCAGCGATTTGTTTGCGCTTACGCTTGTTTGCGCTCTTTTGCTGCTTCTTTATCTTTGCTTCTCTCTTGGGATTTGGCTTGGTAACCTTCTGTTTTACAGACTCTTCCGTCTTTACCTTACGTATCTGTCTTTTCGTATGAACGCGTTGATGGCGATCTTGAAGTCGCTTAGTTACTTCCTCACTGCGGGACACATATTCAGCATAATCAATTATAAGGATACCTTCGAGATGATCAATTTCATGTTGGACAATTGCTGCATTCAATCCACTTAGTTTATCAAACTCGGACACAACTGCAACAAGGTCATCAAAGTACGGGATGGTCTCAGATTTATCCTTATACTCGGTGTTAATTTTATAGATAATATCAGCACTAATCGTTACTTCACTTGAACGAAGTATACATCGTTCGCATCCAGGCAGTGATAAACAGCCTTCAGTAGATGCCGATTGACCACTCGATTTAGTTATAATAGGGTTAATGAACACATACATTCCCAAATCAGGAAAGTTGCCTATGAAAGTTCGTTTGAAAAAGTTAATTTGCGGTGCTGATAAACCAGAGGCATCATCAGGCATAGAAGCTACTAATGCACGTATGATTTTTTGTACATCGTCGCTAATTTGCTCATCTGCTACTGTGACAGGAGTTGAAATTGTACGTAGAGATTCCGTATCGGTGAGTATTTCATGCATCACTATTCCTTAAAGGGCTATTATACCGCCTACGGCAAATCCTTGAAGAGGTTGATCGGATTTGCCGACCATAGTAACTTCTTGCCAGTAGACGACTTAGGAGATGTCTCCTGAGTGCTACTTTCCGCATCCATCATAATCTGAACGATATTTTCATCAGATTTTGTCTTACGAACAAAGTTAACAACAATTGTGGCAACTTCTGTAATGGTAGCAGCAGTTCCTACAATGATGGCTTTGTTTTCAGCCAAGAATGTGAGGATATATTCTAGCATCGCATCTCCACAAAAGGGCCGCAGGTAATCGCCTGCGGCCCTTTTGTTTACACTTATGGTTCAAGCTCTACACCCCAGTAAAGCTCATCATGTTTGTCCTGAAGAAAGTGCTTCCAGGTCTTAGGGTATTCCTTCAGTTTTGGCAAGCTATAATGTGGATTCCACCGTGGCGAGATTGGCCGATGATAGAACTTTACCTGTGGCTTTCCATCTGGTCCACGTATAATCCGTCGCAATCTCATGCCTGCTTCTTCAGGCATCTTGTTGTCTTTCTTGAGATTGCACTTCAGGCAACAGAGCACAACATTAGTAAAGACACTCAATCCACCCCTCGACCGTGGCAAGATGTGATCAATAGTTATCTCATCTTGCCGTGGACGTACGCTACAATATTGGCAGCGGTATGCGTCACGCTTATAAAGGTTTTTACGATTGTATACAACTTTGGATCGACTATGGTCGAGCTGATGTGTTGCAAATCGCATAACCTCTGGAGCTCGGACTAATAGTCTTGGTGTAACAACTGAGTCATAGCCGTCAACAGACAATCCCATCCAGCCAGTAATATCGTACTGATTGTAATTCTCGTCAACAAATTTTGCACGATCCGCTATGACATCTCCAAAAGCGTTATCCCAGCTTGTGGCATCGTATGCCTGAAAACCTCGGTCGATCATTAATACTGGTTTGTGAATTACACTTGTCATAGCAAATCTCCTATTATCTTATCCGATTCTGTCTACGTGTCAAAAATAGGCTTCATCCTTTTCCTTCCTTTGGTCTTTATGCTGAGTCCTTTACGAAATTGTTCTCTCGCTTTTTCATCCTCATATGTTGGGACGAAGTGCGAATAATGACGTAAACCCTTTGTTGAAGTCAGGTAATGAATGATCTCAGTCACTCTTCCCATTACTTGCTAGTCACCTTTTGAAATCTGCTCTCCACGACAGATTTCACATTATCCCACAATTTGGCTTTATCGTCTTCACAGTTACTATCAACGATTGAAGAAAACAAACCAAGATTTACTTTGGCACCTCCAATACCTTGCTTAGTTCCACCAGTACCAGGACCGAAGACTTCTGTAATTAGTTGATCCGTATCATACGCAGCACTGGTATTCCTTACAGATGATCTAACTTTATCACCAACAACGGCATAAACCATCACAGTTTGAATACCTTGCAATCTCATGTACTTATCTGCAAGATACGGAACACAATCTCCCCTGCTTTCGTCAATATATCCGACACCTATAATACAAGTTGGGCTGTTAACTACTTTATTCTCATAGGCTATTCGCTCATATTCAAACATATACGGTGGCAACTCATAGTTTACAACCTTGTGAAACTTATCTGCCTGCATGTAGCTGGTACACAACTTATATGCCTTATAATCATAGTCAGCACTATTCTCACTCAGGAAATCAAGAGTATCGATTTTAATTCCTAAAGCAAGTGCCGTGCAAAGTACCCTCATTCCATCTATCTCATGATCGAAGCACCATTCTTTTTCATCGTCTTGTATAAGTGGTGGAATGTTGAGCATCAAATCAACTATTAATGTTGCACAGGCTCCTATTTCATCATGTACGAGCAAGACATCTTTGGACTTCGGAACAACCTTATGATGGTCTACAACAACATGTGCATCATACGGGATGCTCATGTTAGTTTGTTCTGGGCCACATACATCCACAAAGATGAAAAAGCATTTATCCTGCTTCGCAGCAATAGCCTTCTCAACTTCAATAGTCCAAGATTTCACAGGCAAATTCAAAGATACTTGCATAGCCCTGTTTTGTGGATGTCCTATCTCTCCACAATACCAAATCTTGTCCGCATCAACTCCTAGAAAATTTAGAATTCTCAACATCCCTAAACTTGATGCTAAAGCATCTGGGTCAGGATTGTCGTGAGTACAAACAAAGAACTCTTTGTCCTTGTTTTCATCAATTAGCCGAGTTAGTTGCTCAGCCTTTTGCTTAACTTTCTTGTTACCTATAGCTGACTGTGATGCTGATGGTTGTTTAATTTCTTTAATTTCCTCGTTAGTCGTCATTTAAACCTCAACATCATTATACGAGAGAAATCAAACAAAATCTTGCAAAAAAGGAGCCCCGAAGAAGAAAGGGATCGTCAAATGAACCTTGAAGGTTGAACTCGCTTAATCAGACTGAATCTTGACATTTTGAAGTTTGAGCAACTTGACGCTCGCAATCTGATTCGGTTGTAAAACCATAATTGTCTGGGTTACCCCAAACCCTGCCACAAGTGACAGATATGACGATTTTTCTATCCTCGGGGCTCCACAAATTAGAAACTAAAAGAGTCAATCTCGATAAAGTTCGCATGATTGTGGTTATCCAGCTCCTCCTGAATTTGGTCCACCTGCTCTTCCATGAGCCTGGTCATTTTGTCGATTTCCGCTTTGCGGAAGTTGGCGTCATACTCGACATGCTCAGAAGGGCCACTGTATCGGTAAGTATCGACTACCTTACCGTGCTGGGTACTAACTGATCGCAACATCTTAATCTCGCTCTTAATTTCGGCAAGGCGAAGAATCTTCTTATAAACCGGCAGGTTTGAGGCAAATATCTTTACCTTGAGAGCAATCAGGTGATCTACTAAACGTTCATACTCAATCAGTGATTCCCTGACATTGACCTCTTTGGTTCCACCCGATACAGTACTGTTGTAACTCTCCATGTCCGAGGCAATGACACGAATTCTCGACTGAAGACGGTTCTTCAACTTCAAAGCTCTAGCGATGGTTAGATCCATTTTTATTCTCCTTACCTAATTATAGATCAATTGACTAGGAAAGTCAACCTATTATACCCAAAACTTTTGGAAAATACAAGAAGGCAGCACATTTCTGTACTGCCTTCCACCGGTTAGAGTTTTAAGACGTTAACCAGACCCGTCTGGCGTCGGTAGGCTCGCGCCCACACCACCCCACTGGTCAGAGTTTAGAGACGTTGACCAGACCGTCTAATCACAATCATCGCCACTGTCACAACCACCACTATCGTAGCTATCATCAGTGCCTCCACCATAGGTCCGCTCAGGCTCGGGGGTGCGGTCGTCGTCGGGAATAGCAATTCCGCATCCGGCGAGGAGGCGGGAGCAGTCTCCTCTGTTTGAGAAAATAAAATCCCGCATAAACCTTGGGGTCAACTGCAACCCCCTCCTGTGCTGCACACTCGACAAAAACTTCGGCATACTCTGCTGGAATTTCATGCACTTCAATATCCTCATGTTCATCGCCACCACCGGCGCCCTCTTTCTTGCATCCTGTTGCGAGGTATAGTAAGGCTATTTCATTTGTTAATCCGGCAGAAGTGGGTCCAGCAGCAAGATACTCAAGATTATCACAAACTAACCCGGCCTCCTCGAATAATTCAGTTCGAGCTGCTTCTAGTTCACTTTCTCCTTCTCGTACATCCCCCACTAACCCTGCTGGAAATTCCAGTGCTAAGTTGTTGATAGGTTTACGGACTTGCGAGATTAGGATAATCGACCCATTTTCCATTACCGGGACAATAATCACTGCCTCCGATACATTGACTCTCTGGGCGGATTCCCATCCGCTTTGATCTACCACTAATTGAAGAAACTTGCCTTTGTATACAATGTTCTCTTCCATACTATGCTCCCAAGACATGATACTTCACAATGAGATACAGCAGTATCAAATGCAAAGTATTGTCTGTTACCGTTTGAACAATTGCAGTATACGAGACCATAAACTGTTTCTTCAATTCAGGCTCATCTGATTCGCAGTATTCAATAGCATTCTCAAAACTACGAGACCTGATTAGCCTCAACCAGACATTCACGAGCCCATGTTCTGTGCCGAAGCCGTAATCCAATAACATATGAGACAACCATATAAGTATAACGGCTCCAATGAATTGTATAGATTGTATAGCAGGCAGTGGTCCTAACTCTGGCAACAAGAAAAAGCAAACTACTAGAGTCCAACAAGCACAATGAAGAGCAGCCCACCAAAAGTTTTTCTTCTTATTGAGCGCCATCATATTCGACTGCAATAGGTAGTCACCTACCAAATGTCCCATCAGTAGTCGAAAGAGTATGTCAGCGGTCATTTTTAACATCCTTCAGTGCAGCTTTCATGCGATCATTAAATGCCTCTATCTGTTCATCACTGGGCATTGGACAGGGTGGATCACATTGACAAGGGTAACGACTGTATGCACCCCACCGAAGGTTATACTTCATATCTTCAACGAGTTGATTGAACTCATCTTCGTCACCAATGGCGGCTCTGCAAACCCTACAAGCTGTTATTGGAATGCTCATGCAAACTTCCTCTTCAAAGCAGCAATCACGTTATCATCCACAAGACCTGAGAGTTGTTGTTCAAGATTCTGACTCAACTCTGCGACTTGACGAACAAAAGAGCTAGAGACAAGAATGTACTGATCGTCTGGAAACATAAAGACGGTGCTAATATCGCCCACTCTTTTGTTGATACGGGAAATGTAGTGTTCGTTTTTTAGGTCTGCACCATCACGCAACCCACGCACCATAACCTCAGCACCTACATTGTGGGCGCAGTCAACAGTCAATCCGTTGTAAATCTCAATACGAACTCTGTTGCGGAACTTGTCTAGATACCCGATTGTGGCTCGCTCGTCTTCTATACGCCTGTCGATCCACGACCGGAAGAAGTCCCGCCTTTGTTCAGCAGAAAACAGAGGCTCTTTATCCGGGTTAACTCCGATGCCTACAATCACCTCATCGAAAGTCTCCATCGCATTCCTAAGAATGTTGTAATGCCCAAGAGTAGGCGGGTCAAAAGACCCTGGATACAAAGCTATCATCAACTGTCTCCTTCAATGAGAGTATACCTTATTAATCAACGAAGTCAAGAAAAACCTGGTAATTTACTCACCTTTAGAGCCACGAACTACAAAACCTTGGCGGTCTAGAAGGATAGTCTGACCTTCATGAACGAGATAATTCTCTGCCTCAGAATTATCACTCGGCATAAGCAAGTCGGTATAGTTGGCATGATTGTATAGTACCACTCCCCAGGTGTTATTAAATTCGGTATATGGCATCCCACCCATACCATCTAAATCTACTATATCCTCAATAGGAATGTCCAGATCGAAAGTATCGGTTATCGAAGTTGGGTCAAGTGGGTCCGAATAGATATGCCATTGATCCTCAATATCTGTCAAGGGCATGCCAAGAATATCACCACAGTTGTCCAGTGGTTCATTATCAGGATCGTGGATAATATATCGGTAGTTCCTTGGGAGAGTTTCCCTCATACCCTTGGGATTGAAAACTATCACAAAAGTGTTATTCCAATATGGTGGTTGCAAGGGTCGCACTCTAATGGCAGGAGAAAATAGATATATTTTGCCCGGAACAACAACCATCCGATCTGCGTACCTGCACCAATATGGTCCGGTTTGATGGCTATCTGGCGGTATACCTCCCCATCGTATAAATGCAGCGCGTTGTTTTCCAGTCAAGTAATCAACATAAAAACAAACACCATAGCATGTCATTTCTCCTATAGCTCTAACACGAGCAACCCGTAACATTCCACTAATCTGGGTATGTGCAGCCGTATTCTCAGCATCAGCCACCATTCTCATTGTTATTGGCACGACCATTGCCAATATAATACCAACGATTACGATAACAACGAGCAGTTCAACGAGTGTGAACGACCTTTTCATACCATCACAGCTAGTTTGGATAGTGCCTTTCGTTCAATCTGTCGAACCCTTCCACGGGTCAATCCTGTCTGTTTTCCTATTTCTTTCAACGTCATTCCCTTACCATTTTTGTCAGTAAAACCGAATCGCATTTTCAATATCCGCATAGTTGTCTTATCTGTCATATCTGAAAATCTTTGCATCGCATTACGGACAAGTTCAGTATCCTCACTGATTAGGTCTGAGGTTCTCTGGTCTTCCATTTGGCGAATCCCTTCGTTACCACTTGCTTTAAGTTGATATGCGATACTAGCTAGATGTGTTTGTTTTGCTGTACGTAAAGAGATATTCATAAACTCAGACATCTCTTCAACAGTTGGATCATAACCATACTTTGCTACAAACAAAGATTTGTGACACAACCACTTAGGAACAGACCGGTTCATATAATCAGGGATGCTGATAAGAAGATCGTTTGATAAAGCTGTCTTAATGGATTGTTTGATCCACCATGTTGCATAAGTGCTAAATCGTACCCGAGGACTAGAATCATAACCTTCTGCTGCACGAATAAGACCTACAAAACCTTCTGAAACAACATCCATCATTGGTAGACTGCAATTCTGATATTTCTTAGCAACAACATATACTAACCTAATATTGGCACATATCATTTTTTCGCGAGCAATAGCACCCTCGTATTCTATCTTTTCTTTCTCCTCAAGAGTAATACGGTCACACAGGAATGAGTGAGCAGCCATTTGGGCTGCCTGCATCTTCCGAGCCAGTCGGATTTCCTCATGCCGATTTATTAAAGGATGATAAGGTAGTCGGTCATCAAACATTCTTTACTCTCAGTGTCATGGAATCACCTAGAGTATAGTCTGCATTAAAAGGAGATTATTTTTTAGCAAGGAATGGTGACGAGCAGATTTGAACTGCTATCCTCGCGGCTTCAACGCGATGCTCTGCCAGATTGAGCTACGTCACCAGAGCAACTACATTTGTAGTTGCTAGTAAATTAGAGACATTCACCAGTTGCCCAGTCACAAACTTCTGGCAAAACACAAGTAACATCAGCACAAAGGTCAACACATCTCACAACAGACGCAGTCTCATCGCACACCTCTGGTGGAACACAAACAAACCCTGCTGCCGCACAAGCATCGTTCGGGTCACATTCGCCCGTCACCTCGTTACAAGTAAAGCCAGGATTGCAAACCGGCCCACCGATGCAAAGACTAGGAACACATTCACCCTCAAAGCAAACATAACCTGGATCACATGTGAAGGGGGCGTTGACGCAGATATCTATGCATTCACCTACTACACACTCATAACCGTTGCTGCAAACTATTTCATCATTGAAACACTCGCCATCAACGCAAGTATCGATTGTACAATCGTCGAGATCATCACAATCCACGTCGATACAAAGGTCCAGACAATCACCATCAACACAAGTCAGGCCGTTGCTACAAACAACATCTTCACAAGGATCGATCACAATTTCTACGCAATCACCATCAACACAAGCAAAGCCGTTGGTGCAAACAACATCTTCACAAGGATCAAGAGCAACACAGTTGCCATCGATACAAGCGAATCCGTTGCTACAAACAACATCTTCACAAGGATCAACCACGATCTCTGTGCAAATTCCGTTGATGCACTCGAAACCGTTGGTGCAAACGATATCTGTGAATACACATCTGCCCTCAATACAAGCATCGGTCGTGCAAGCATCGTCATCGCTGCAATTAACTCCCTCGCAAGGATCAAGAGCAACACACTCGCCGTCAACGCACTCAAATCCGTTGCTGCAAACAACATCTTCACAAAGATCGGTTGCTACGCATTCACCCTCCACACACTCAAACCCGGCCTCACAGATCACGTTGTTACATGGGTCTGGATTGAAAATGTCACAACCTGCAAAGCAACAAACTGCAACAAGTGACAAAACCACTAAACTACAAATACCTCTCATTCGACTACTCCTCTAACTTAAAGAACTAACGTATCTTGTCACAATAACAAGATCACGCATTATACCCCGGTAACCCTTGTAAATCAAGACAGAATGTCTAAAAAAGATTTCCTATTTCCAAAATAGCAACTTGCTACTCAATTTCCTTAGTTTAGTGAATCTAGGTGCTGATTTTTCGTGAAGGATATCCCAAATCCTATTCTCACGTTGCCGTATTTCGTCAACAGCTTTGCGAATATCAGTAACTTCTCCATTGAATTTCGTATACAGTTCATCTGCTATAATTTGACTAATGTCTTGTGCCTCTTGTTTTGTACAATAGTGATTATCATCCAGAAAATTCTTAACAAAATCTTGGACAGCTTTCTCTAAACTCACAATGAAGTCTCCAAAGGTTTCTCCACACTACGGAGATTATCATCATATCCCTCTTAGAAGTCAAGTAATCTGCCTACTTTTTTTGACCCACCCTACTTTAATGTCCGCCAGCCACGATCATTTGCCTCAATAACGGTAGGTTGATCTCGTGATGTCCAATTATTTGATGACCATTCCCTTTTCTCACAGGTCGAGTTAATACGTTCTGAGAAGTTCGATAATGCTTATGCATATCAAAGTTCACAGTATTCAGACTATCAAACTCGATACCCTTGTTACGGGCCATTGAGACAACTTTCAACAAAACTTCAGGTAAAATCACAGCTGATCCTGCGTTAATCCACACCCCTCCGTTCATATGCTCTGCCACCTGAGCCAAGAGGCGAAAATCTCGTAGAGAAGAAGCACCTAACGCTGCCCCATCCAAGCTGGGAGACATATGGACTGTATCTGTGCCAATAGCTACATGAACGGTTGCTGGCAAACTATATTCATAAGCCGCGCACAGTATTGAACAACTTTTGTATTTACTTCCGCCGAGATAACAACCAATAGCATTGCCCAATCCGTCACGAATACCTTTGACGGTAGACTTCATGAAGAAGTCCATAGTTTCAGAAACCATCCCGTAACTGCCTGTCTCTAATTCTTTGTCTACATCTTCGGAAGTAGCCCCATGCATGGCTAATTCAATATCGTGAATTGCTCCTGAGCCGTTGGTGACAACTGCTGTGATAATTCCCCTTTTGATCAAATCCACTATAAGTGGCGAACATCCCGTTTTTACGACATGACCACCATACGCAAATATTACAGGATAATTGTCCTGTCTAGCTTGCAATATAAGTTGAGTCACATACTTAAGAGTCCTCACAGCAAGAACGTTCGGCAAAGAATCAACCCAGTCAGAGAATAGCGGCAAAGTTGTCGCAGTTGCCAACATTGATTGGTTGACCTTATGCTGTTTTTGACATATGGGTTTCAAGAAATTCCTTCTTATTGGGGTTGTAGGGATTCGAACCCTGTTCTCTCGGTTAAGAGCCGAGTGCATCTCCTGCTATGCTTCAACCCCTCCATGAAAGACTCACGTTATTTTGGAATCCTGTTGATGTCTCTAAATGGCGCTCTAAAGCTTTGGTCTGTGAATCCTCTCTTCTGTACTTTTAGTTCATCTGAAAGCACAGGCATAGGGTTTTGAGGAACAGCCAAGTTGTTGATAAACATCTCAACTTCTTGGAATGCTGTATAAGGATCGAAAATCCTCATGAAGCCTACTGGATGCAATAACGCATTCCAGGTAATAGTTGATCCCCATTGCTCTGATGTTGCAACAAAAACAGGGCATCGCTTCTCCATGAACATTTCGTAATATTTGTCCTGATCTCTTTTGCAATTCTCAAAGAAGTTAGCAAAATTACGATGTTTGCCGAGACCTCCCCAACTTTGCCAATACCGATTCCGAGTCCTTTTTTGAGTTCCCAAGTAATACTCCCATTCATTCGGCTTCAAAGACGACTTCAGGAATTCATTCAATTCCTTCATCGAATAGCAACATACTGAAGGGGGATCGTTTCCGTATCGATCACTTTCCCCAGACATTTGAATCATCGGGTAAATCTTGCCACAGAACCCGATGATGTAAATGCCAGACAGCATCGACAAACGCAAAGACACAGAGGGAAACGGCCATTCATTTCGCTCCCAATGAATTTCTTCCTCATGACGCACATAAATTTTTGTGCGATCTTGAGCACATGATTGAATACAGTCATAGTAGTCTTTTCTGTCAGCTATGATCCTCATAATAGAACTCCAGAGAGCTTCTTAATCCTTTGCCTTCTCCAAATATCGCGGCGAAACAATCTTCAACTGTACTCGACCTAAGTCTGGGTCTCGCCGTTCCTTGACAGGCTTCACAACCACACCTTCCTTCATATGTTTGGCACCGGGAATAACAGAGTCACCCAAGGCAATCTCCATGATCTTCTCTTCGTCAAAGGGTCCACGGTAAACCAACGGAACCCACTCAATGTTGCCTAATACTTGACCTTCATCAAAGTCAAGCCAATGATCATGGTCAAGAATATCGAATGCTCGGAACATTACCTGTCCAGGTTTGGAACCATACTTGAGATTCTGTACTTGACCGAAAACCTCACCGTAGAGCACCAACCCAGGATGAGCCTTGCACCATGCCATAATCCACGGGTTCTGAGCAAGTGCTTGCCACCAGAGATTTTTCTCGTCTTGAGCCTTCCAGTTTGTCCGAGAACCACAGTACATACGTCCCTCATCCCAGACATTCCCATGATCTTTGTCCATAGGATCAGGAAGAATCCAAACAAACTTGGCATTTGCGCCGTGGATTTTCTCCGTTACACACACTTCCTCACCAGCAGTGAAGGTATTCCTGTGTCGCTGGTAGTTCTCTACGTCGTACTTCGGATAGAAGCCCGCAGGAGCACACTCATTGTCACCAGCAGCAGACAATGGAAGTGGTGGCTCATATCGCTCGATTCCAAGTATCTCCATTGCGTTATCACCCTCATTCAATCCCTCTGGAGCAGGGACCATAATACCGTGAGAGTAACGACCACGGAACTTCCGAGTTCGAACACGAGCCCAATTCTTGGAATCAGATTTGAGCCATGCAAACAACTCGGTATCAGGAACAACGTAGTCTTCTGGTATGTAGATCGCCAACTGACCGTTTGTCCACTCTTCAGTCCGCAAACAGACTTCCCAACCCATCACTTCCATAACAGAAAGGGCGTCCGCATTCGGATGCGGTTGCATTGCAATCTTCACAACTGGGCAAACATGAGTAGACATTTTATGTCCTCCAAAAACCTTCTACTATAACCATACTACATTTTGGCGAAAAAGTCAAATGCAAAATCCTTCCTAATCCTTGAAATCAGCATATTTCCCAGCAAAAGTTGGATAAATCACATGCTTTGCTGATTCAACTTTTATATTGAGTCCATATGCTTGTGCTATAGCCTGAAATTCTTCTGGCTTTATCGTTTCGCAATCAATGAGTTTGTCACATAATGCTTTAAACATCTGTCTATTATCAGTTAAGACCTGTTGGGCTTGTGCTTTTTGCTCCTTGAGCATATTTTCAATTGGTTCGTTGGAATCATCTATAGCATAATTTACGTTAGCAACAAAAATATTGGACGGATTGCGAACAACGCTGGCATATCCGTCCATTCCATACTCTCGTATATACTGTGCAGCTTGTAATGTTGCCATTTCCAGGTCTTTTGCACAGCCTCCTGTCTTGTTGTCATCCCCAAATACCCACTCTTCTGCAACAACCCCTGCATATAAGATACTTATAGTATTGAGTATTTGTCTCTTAGTCTGGGCATGTTGATGTAAACCCACATACCCGGCTGTGCCATCAGATGAAGCGTTGGTAATAATCTGTACAGGTGCATAACCCATCAACACTGCATAGACAATTGTATGCCCAGCCTCATGTATAGCAGTAGCTATCTGATTTTCTGGATCATTCTCTCGTTTGATTTTATCAATGCTGGATTCGATTGCATGTTTATATTTGTTTTTATCAATTGTAGCGACGAGTTGTTCTTCTTTTTCATCATAACAGATATGGATGTTCGTTTCCTGTTTCTCTAATGCTGTTAACACAAACTCTGGGATAGAATTCCCTAAAGTAGATGACAATGTTGATAGGACAGGTCTAACTCCTTGAGCAGGGAAGACTCCATTGCGATAAATACAATCCTTAACTGTCTGGTCTACAGACATTTGAATATCGTATTGTTTCACTCTATCTACGAATTCTTGAATTTTGCGTTCGATTATCTCCTTATAAGCACTTTTGTCCAAGGATGGATAAATGATATGAACATTACCAAATCTCGATATTTGTTCTGGCTTGAATCTTTTCTTGAGTGCTTTTTTAATCGTAATTAGGTTGATCTTGCTGGAAAAGTCGTGGAAAACATCGGCATCTATATCAGCATCGTCAGTAGAATTGGCCATTTGATAAGCTTCATCAAGGTTTCCAGAAATAAAAATCAACAACTTTGAGTATGATTCACCCTCAAATGTAGTCTGATTCTGAAGGGCATCATGGAGCAAATCAGTTTTTTTCTCAGAATCCCACTTCATTATTTCCTCAACTCCTTCTGTAAGTCGAAGAACTTTTTTCATGCGTTGAGCTGAGTAAAATGACTGTTGATACTTGCGTCGGGCCTGCTTACGTTTATCGTTTTCTCGGTTTTCCCTAGATTCCTTACTCTCATCCTTATCGACATCATCTTCTTGTGCCCAATACAAGTCACCTAAAAGCATGGCTAAAAGTTCTGTTTTGGCTTGACTAGCACAAGCAAATCGACCATCAGATAAAAGCATCCATAGGTCTTGGAAATCATGATCATGGATTTCTTCTCCCTTTGTTTCTACAGTACGATACCGTTGTATTTCATCCAAAAGAAGTATACCAGGATCATCAGGTTCAATTGACGAGTTGGTCAGAATCGCCTGGAGGGTTTTATCATAGGATTTCGATTTGTTAGCCATCTGGATTTCAACAAACTTATCTGTAGCCTTCATCGCTTTGACAAGTTTCCTAACTAAATCTGTCTTTCCTACTCCAGTTAGCCCCCACAAATTTACGATAATGGGCCTAGTGATGAGTTCTGGCATGGTATACCAGACAGTAATGTTATCTATTACGGCATCTATAATTTTATCAATGCCAACAAACTGTGCTTTGACAATCTTGCTGATTTCAGCCAGTTTAGCTTTACGTTGTGATATACGTGTGCTAAACTCTTGTCTTTCTGCGTCAGTAATCATAGAAAAGTCCTTTCCTAAAATCCTCACTGATCCTTTTGCTGTCTGCGTTTTGCCAACTCTGCTCGGACAATACGAAGTTCTGGACCTAGGTTTCTTACTTCTGTTTCCAACTGCTCCACCAGGTGCAGCATATATAGTAGTTGCTGTTTTGTCAAGTGCCCAACGGTCTTTCTCAAAAAGGTTTCTGCTTTCAATCCCACTATTATCCTCCAGACCTTTAATTTAGAACCAAAATAGGCCGCCTGGGATTTGAACCCAGAACCACCGCCTTACTACTATAGTATACCTCACGCCAGCAGTTTGTCAAGGCGTTCAATCGAGAAAACGTAGTCGTCGTGAAGATTAACCCCTTTGACTTGTTTATTGCGAGACGGGTTTTTACGGATATTGAACGATCTTCTTCCCTCAAAATCTTGCGGTCCCAAGACGTATAGACTGTCGTAGTCACATAGCAGCATCAAATCACATTCGACTATCGAATACTTTTTGGTGGTTTTCCGATGCCAGTTACTTGTTGTTAGGCCGAACTCAATGCTGCCTTCAATCCCACGACCTTTTCTCTTGCCAGATTTAACCTGTACGCGCAGGAGCTTGTTTTTATAGGCGATAATGAAGTCCCACGGCAGATTGTCCGTGAGCGGGATTGCTACGTCAATATCCCATTTTGCCAACTCTCCAATTGCGATTCGTTGCCCTTTTTCTCCCTGTGCTTTTGGATTCATCCTATGTCTCCGTTGTATGAGTAACTACATACTATACGGAGACTCAGACGAAAATCCTGCAAGAAAATTGAGGATGCTGGGACTTGAACCCAGGACAAATAGCTTAAAAGGCTACTGCTCTACCAACTGAGCTACATCCCCGATGCTCTGCCAATTGAGCTAACGACCTGCTGTGCGACTGGAATCGAACCAGCTCTAAAAGATTAAGTCTTTTAGAGCAATTCCGCACTGATCACAAAACTTTGCCTTTTTCCGATTAGTGGACTCACATTCCTGACAACGGATACCAGACAGATTTTTGAGCCAGTTGCCGGGGCTCGTCTTCCTTAATTGAGGATTGCACTGCGGCTCAAAAGTCTCATCCCGATTCTGAGTTGGATCGGGATGAGGTAATCTGCGTAGTTTTTTGCGCTGTAACCGTTTATTTACCATTACTGCTTCTCCTCTAACGGAAACGACCGTAATCTACGTTCCTAATAGGATCGACGGGACTTAAACCCGCAGTCTTACGCAGTTCTGTTTAAAGTCTGTTTTCCAGACATCCAACACTGAATTAGGTAGCGACCCTAACTGTAAACATGGTGGTATCAACTTTCACACGCACACTCTAGCCAATTAAGCTACGATCCCAACAAACGGCAAAGGAAGGATTCGAACCTCCACCTCCAGATTTTAAGTCTGGTACTCTCCGACAAGACCCTTCGGAACTCCCCCTGCCAACCGTCGTTGCCAAGTTGTATTCCTACCTTTCTTGCCGCCTACTACAGACCGAAAATTTCCCTACTGGCCTTTTCACGCCTATTCCCATCGCGTCCGATGGTCTTCAACGATCCCTAGACGCCGGTCTACTCTCATTGTCTGTGTAGCCATTGAGCTACCTTGCCAAAATTACGACTTCTTGTAAGCGTACATCAGTTGATGGTATCTCTTTGTAGAGTCATCTTCTCCAATGGGCTACTGATCTACAAGTCCTAATACTGCATCAACTGTACCCTCGAATGTTCTGTAGATCACAGGACTACCCACTCTACGTTCATAGTAGTCTTTGAGCCACAAAACATCTAAGTACCCAATTCTGTATGCGTCGTCTGGTCTGCCATAGACCAACTTCTCCCGATCCTTCATCCAGTAACCCAACTCAAAGTTGGTAGTAAGACCAACCAACTCTCTGGTGCGGGGAATCCAAAACATAACGCAATCCGCAGTTTTTAATCCCTCATATTCCCAGAGAGGGATATCTTTCCTGTCTTTGTCGGATTCTTCTATATCCCCGAATTCAGGGATAATTAAGGCCCCCTCAAATCCTTTCTCACGAAACATATCAGCAGCAGCAAAACGCCAACTCGGCTGCAAGTGTTGCTGATGCCCACGAACTGTTGGACCTGCCAAGAACACGCTTGAAGAATATGTTCTAAGCTGATCTATCGGAGTTTCGTATCTCAGTTCATGCATTTGTCTATTCACCATCAGATGCCAACACTGAACATAGGGCGAGTGAGAATCGAACTCACGCTCTCCACTTTATAAGAATGGGATTTTACCAACATAAACTATCGCCCTGCAAAAAATTTCTCTGTGGTAATTAGCACAAATCAAACCAGCTCCGTCCCCTTACATCCTGCTTTTATTAAAATTTCGTTCCAATGTGGCTTCCCAGGATAGTTTACACCGATGTCCTGTCTTAGGTCTTTCCCACAACCAGGGCAATATAGTATGTGCTGGAATATTACCTGATTGCTGTCTATCGGAGTTCCTTTGTCAGCCCAAATCAAACGCCATCTAGCATTGTATTTACCTTTGCAGACATATTCGAGGCATCTGTTGAGGTATGCTAGAACTTCGCACTGATGAATTTCACCTACTTCTGGCATCAGAATTTCCTTACACAACCTTCAAACGCCGACAAACTTTCATCGGCTTCGATTACAGTATACCTCATAACCTACCCAAAGTCAAATCCTTTTCCATACAGCCTGAGTTTTTTAAAGGATTCTGGGTAATTGCTGCGTGGCCGAAACGCAAGTGCAATTTCCTCATTTCCAAGGGTATCCTCAGTAATCACCACCCAATCATCTGTTTCCCGTTTTGCAGCCTCAAATTCCTCATTAGTAACTTCGCAAATCACCTTTTTGAATGAGTGCTGAATCCACTCTGCAACAGATAGATGTTCTTTGAATTTTAGGTAACATCCCAAAGCAGCATGAGCAACAGAGTTTACCTGAATACCCATCGGGATCGAATCACGCACAAGGATATACATCTTGTATCGCCTCTTGTTTGCCAGCCGCTTTTTTTCACGATTACTCATCTAACTTCATTTTCTTTCTCCTAAACGAAAAACCCCGACTCCTCTCGGAATACGGGGTGACAACTGCAAGCAACTTAAAGCATACCTAAGTCATCCCCGTATCTCTGTGGGCTATGATAAATGCTTTAAATTTGCTCAGTTCGTAACGCATCGTTTCTTACCTTAGTAAAGTACCCTATTATACGCAAAAGTCAAGAAAAATCCTCGAAAATCAGGATTTTCCGTCTAACGGCTCCAAAGGATCAAGTTGGGTTTCGACCTCACTTGGCTTTACCCAGAAATCATAGTCGAGACCTTCTTTAATCCAGGGGCGAGATGACTGCTCCTCACCCTTGATGAGTTTACGGATATCTTCGGTAAAGTCAAGCCGTATATAATGGTCTTTCGGATCATACGAAACTACCCTTAACACTATTCCTTCCTTGATATGTTGGCAACTTACATCCGTGAACACGCTTGGAGCTTTTTCAACGCATTCATTGAAATATGTTCCAGTGAAAAACCGAACAGGTTTCTTTACTCGTACTAGTGGAAAATGATTTAGATGAGCGTTAGTCCAAGTGATCATCCGGTTTTCTCTTTCACGATGCATCTGCTCGAATTGTCTTGCTTCCGTTACCCATATTTTCTTATCTTTGTCACCCGAATACCTGATATTATGTGCACCAAGAATATACCTCATGCGTTTTTTAGATAATCCCTTGGCATCATCTACTGTCAGGCTTTCGTTGTACTTTAGGTTGAATTTGGCAACAATCTCATCCCAGTTATCTGTAAAAATCAAACGATGTTCTCTCTCGAATTTAAACCATTGCTTCTCTCGGGTAGTACTGGCCAATTCGCCCTCGATCCATACTTCATCCATAGGATCAAAACCAAATTTCTTGATCATTGCCGCTTTTCTATTTACTTTTGCATCAGCCATCTGTTCTATCTCTTTACTCTTGATTTTTTGTGGTATAGTATAACCCTTCTCTTTGGCTATTTGAGAGACAACCATCTGTGTCTGCACTAGTTCGTATTGCAACCGATGAATTTCATCTACACTACGGGCATCGGAAGTCAAGAGCCAAAAACATTCCAGACCCGAAATTTCTTTGTCTCGATATAAGAAGATTGGCACGTTATGAACATTATTCCCTATCGATATAGACCTGTATTCCAAGAACTTGGCAGGTTCTTCGATAAAACCAATATTCACGTCGTATATTATAATGACTTCTTGGTTAGGAGATAATTTTCTGCGTTTCATCCCAAACTCATGGCCTTCACCAAATCGGCTTGAGCCAAGTATTCCTCTGCGTTTTCAACCATATCATCTAAATTATCTACAACAAGCGCACCTCTATACTCGCAATAACGGGTGATCTTTTCTGCTGCCGAGGTTTCTGATTCGATCAAAACAACAACTTGCTTTCCTCTACCTACAGCATCGCCAAGTTTAAGCATGCTGTAAGCACTATCCCATTCCTTGCAAAGGTAAAACAGGATTACTTCGCAATCCTCTATATTTTCTAACTCCTTGGCTACTTGATTTGCTTTCTCTGCACTATTAAACGAATCGTATTTGGGGTCAATCGGATCAAAGACTGAAATGTCTCTTGCAATACGATTTTTAATCTCTGTACGCCATTCGGTCTTTGCATAACCTGTTAAGTATACATCGAACATTGTAATCTCCTTAATTTGATTCTTTAGCGAGAGTTCTTGGAATGTCCTTAGCGAATTATGCTCGGTTTAATTATACAATTTCCCACGATCTACTTCGCTAGGCACCAACAATTATGTCAAAATATTTACAATTGCGGCAGCAAACTCGGTATCGAGTTTTTCTTTTTGATCCAAACCAATCACACATATTTATTTCACTAACACTAAGAGAACTTCCATCTAGCATAATTCTTTTTTTACACATTCCTTCTGCTACCTGTTTCGGGCTACTCATAATATCTCCAAATTCAAATTCTTCTCACCTAGACATTGGCCAAAAGGACAAAAGAATCCTCCCAGGAAGAAAAAATGAGGATTTAGACAGTGATCTGAGAATATTTCTATTTTCTAAAGGTTTGCCTTGACTTGTCAGGTATAATGCGGTATACTTGAGAGTCCTTACAGTTGTGGAAGGATTGGAGCTAGAGAATGTACTTAAGACAGTCCCAAAATTCGATGCCCGAAACGACATCACCCATTGTCACGGGCATTGAGCACCCAGAGACCACAGCACCGCGTCATCGCGGACAAGAAGCTGCCGGTAATAATGGGAGCTTAGAATTGTAGGGCTGACGCCATAAGAGTTTTCAAGCCCTGCAATTCAAAAAGAATTGTGGGGTTTTTTATTGAGGCAAATAGGAGAAACATGATGATCCTGGCATGTATATGTAAGCACGACTTTCAAGATAAACAATACGGAACAAGGAATCGAGTTCACAACCGAATTCCAAAACAACAAGGTGCTGATGTATGGCGATGTACTATTTGTCTCAATGAAAAGGCAGGCAAAGAGAGACTTTCTGAGGATAAAGCCAAAAAGAGATAGATATTGGGAGGTTGGTAGAGCAACTCGATCCAGGGTAGCTCAATTAGGTCGAGCGCTTCCACTGTGATGAAATGGGATCATGCCTGACTGTTAATCAGGTCTTCCTGGTTCGAATCCAGGCGGTGGAGTTAAATCTGCAATAAGTTGATTACTTTTTTGCAGGTCGAGTGTCGAGTGTTTATGGAACTGGCGGTGGTTCGATTCCACTGCATGGGAGGCATCCCGCAACCCTGGCTGGGTAATTGGGTTCGAGACCCAAGCTCGATATGCAACCTAAGAAGCGGTGAGCTACGGCAAGACTCCGTGGACATGAATGCCTTCGGGCGGGTTGCTTGTACGTAAAATGCGTATAACTTAACGCATTCTGTGTACAGACAAGTGAATAGTGCCAGCAAAGTCTGGACAAGTCTTGGATACTGTACTTAACAGTATAGAGACTATAAAGATGTTAATGAGTGCTACCGCGCTTGGGGTTCGCGCCTCAAGTGCTCTGCTCCTGTCAGGTGAGGACGCTAGACTCTCGATCTGGAAACGCTGGGTTCGAATCCCGCCAGGAGTATACGGAGTGTAGGAAAATCTGGTAATCCGCTGCGTTTGGGGCGCAGAGACTCTCGGTTCAAATCCGAGCACTCCGATTTTTAGATTCTTAGAAATAATCTGTCCAAGCAGTATGTGAACCATTAACTAATTGTCTGGCTCTGACTACATACGTATGATAAGGTGGTAACCAGATATTTATAAATGTCAGACTTGAATCTAATACATTTCCACTGGTGGAACCACTCCTGGTAGTAGTAACAGTAAAATTGGGTGGCTGATTATGCCCTGTTGCATCAAAAAAGTTCCATTGTGTAGATGTGGCATCGCTATTACTATTATAAAACCGAATCATTGTCCCTCTAGTTGTAGGAGCAACGTTAGTTAAGTATTTAACTGGTTCAACTAGTTCAACAGAATCAGCATACATCGGGGCACCATAATTTGATTCGAGAGATTCAGCAGCATATTCAGCATACGTATAAGGACACCCACTAGTTCCTCCTACTTCATGGTATCCATCATCATTAACTAGAGTATCTACATCAGGCAGAATCAAATCATAAGGGTTATAGTATGCTGCTCCACTCGATGCCGCTAAACCTGCTAGCCCATGATTGAATCGCTGAATTTGCATATTAACGTCAGACACTTCATCCTCTGTGTCAAGAACTCCTGTTGTTGCAGATAATCTCACTGGAACCATACCGAGGATTAGACAAGACTCGCCCTTGTTTACGACATATGCCGCCCATTCAGCTGTTTTTCGCAACGATTGAGCAATAGCACCTCCATCTTGATCATGGTCGGGCCATCCACTAAGCCAGAGAAGATCGTTGGTTCCTCCTTTGATCATCCAAATGCAATTGGTTGCCTCGTTCCAATCTCCCCAACCAACACCTGAATCCGCAGCATCAAGACCCCTTTCTGCTCGGAAAGTATTAGTGATACATGACAGACCTCCTGCTTCCCATCCTAGACGGCGGCCTGGCCTATGGCCTCGTAAAACTGCTCTAGGCTGAGTCATTTTTGAGCCAATATATGAACCAAACTTCATACTGTTCCCATCAACATAGTAGTCTGCGCACTGCGAATCACCCATGAGCATAATTGGTTGTATAGATACTTGTAGATTGCATTGTGCTCCAAATCGCACAGCATAGTACCTGGAATCAGCTTCCGAACCAGCCAGTGTGACCCATGTAGGTAGTGCATCCAAATCTGACATATAAGTGGCTATTGCTGTTCTTTCATCCGTTGGGTCAGTCTCATAGCACTTACGAGCCGCAAAAGTAGTCAACAACCAATCATCATCATCAGCACCTGATCCTGCTTCTTCCCAGACTATTCCTTCACCATGAACAGTATTAACGTAAAATACATCAAATTTCAAAGTGGTTGGTCTAATATTAACATAGATATCCCATCTGTCATCATTTTCGGTGTCATCCGTTTGTAAAGTAACAGTTTCAGTAGAGTTCTTATCTTGTACACTTAATGTGGAGTTATTCGCTGCATAATCCTTGTCTATCATGATCTCGGCGAGTAGATTGCCATGAACACTATCATGACCTGGGTTATTACGGAGTTGAATTCTTGTTTTGTTGTCGCCATCACCCTCTTTGAAACTAATATCTTTAAAAATCAACCAATAATCTTCATCAGTGACACGAGGGATTGGCCGGCATTTTGTCGAAGCAATGGCTACATTTTGAGTTTCTGGTACTGGGTCTAGATCAAATGTCTTTGTATAGCATGTTGTTGTTGCCTCCATGACGATACAAGACAAGTTATTTATATGAGCACATGTCCCAACTGTATCTTCCATTGTTAATGGGGAACAATCTGTTCCAGTGCCCCTTACAACTATGCCACTACCTGGATATAAGTTGTTAGTTCGACGCTGAAATTGTCCCAAAGAATTTGATGCGGCATTCCATCGGATAGATAATCCCCAATGATAGCTCTCGTCAGTATTTGAAGTTAAAGCTGGCAAATCAACATCCAGAGATAAGTTTGATGCAGAATAATTTACTGTGGTATCGTTAGAACCATCCAATGCTGTAGGTAAAGATTCCACGAGAGCATCATATACACGAGTAGCAGGCTGATCAGTTTTTCCCAGTGTATATTGAGCACCATGCGAATCGGCATGTGCTTTGTAGATAACAAATCGAACTTCTTGGCAAACAGCATTACCACTTACTTTAACTAATACCTGGACTCCTGTCACTTTAAATTTTGTGGATTGACCATGCCCAAGTGGGTCAAGAGCCATAATCCAATTATCTCCGCTGGCAAATATTCCAAAGCCTTCCAATTCAGCACCAACATTGTCTACGTCATATCCTAATTTGACTGTTGCTGTAGAATTTGGATCAAACGTTACATCGGGGGTAAATCTAGCCAAAATAAATCTCCTAAATTAATCGTACATGTATACATATTATTCTACCAAAGAGAGTAAATTCCCTTGTTGATTTTTAGGAGTTTCCTCGATGAACTGGGATTTAATCAACCGTGGACTTCTTGAAGAGTTAGAAAAGTTTAAAGTGGGCCTGATTTTTCGCCTCCTTAGTTTAGTGGCAGAATAGTTCTCTTGTAAAGAACAGGCGAAGGTTCAATTCCTTCAGGAGGCTTTTTCAACCGTATACAAATGTCCATGACATCTTATATTGAACATTGTTCATATTCAACCAATGCATTATATCTCTGAGACATTCGTTTGCTGCGCCGCCAGCGACAGTAATATTTTTCCCTTTGATGTTGCTAATCAACTCGACCATATCAGGATAGACATGTTGGTATTCATGTCCTGAAGACCAAAAGATATCGAGGCGAGCTTCGGGATCGTGGTATAAGACATCTTCCTCCATCTCTGAAGAATCAAGATGCTCACCAGTTTCTTTGTCGATGACACCCATATGTGGATCGGCTCCATAGGATTTGGCATAGTAAGTAGGCCCAAGACTCCTGAACATGCCAGGCTCATCTCCTAGTTGATCGTAGACGATATGGAACTCCGTGCCATGCTTAGAACATTTCTTCAGGTATCGCAGGAATGCTTGGCAGTCAAAACCAATGCATTTGTTGAACTCTTCTTGGACATCTACGATCAGTAGAACTTGTGGGCATTCGGGAAGATCATCGTAAGTATCTTCTTGATAGTCCAAGTCTTCTTGGCCTTCTTGATAGTCCAAAACTTCTGGACCATGCATGAGTTCATACTCTTCAAAAGGGAAAGCTATTTTCTGGAGCCAGTTGATCATATGTTTTCCTAATCCATAGTGATAATACGATACTTCTTCCAGGTATTCCTTGGGTATTACCCTCAATCACTTCATATTCTCAGTGGTAAGTGTATCAAAACCTGCTAAGAACATCCTTGATTTTGGATTACATCGTAGTAATCTTGTAGGGGCGGGACGCCCCAAATTAAAGCCTCTGGAGAACACGACCTCTGGTTCTTGCGTGAGCAAGGATAAAGTTGGTTCTGTGAAGGAGGAAACCCAAGGGTCTTTAGCCCT
>Ga0075122_10000605_pt1 | contig 27629 bp, 21 predicted proteins | sample AntAceMetag02UKB_FD_69790 | JGI IMG/M metagenome (GOLD analysis project Ga0075122, IMG submission 69790) | Saline lake microbial communities from Ace Lake, Antarctica - Antarctic Ace Lake Metagenome 02UKB | ecosystem: Environmental > Aquatic > Non-marine Saline and Alkaline > Saline | place...
GTACCGGAACAAACACTGATTGAATGTGCAAAGGGATTGGACTGTTTGCTCAATCGAGGATTTTTTAAGAGCGGCTGAAAAAATCTATTTCAGGTGATCAATTGGGTGGGGAAAGTGCGACTGATGGCAGCATACCCTATTTTTTGGGATAATTTTTCCGCCAGTTCGCTACTATATTCCTGGCTGCCACGGGATATACAGATTATTTGCATTTGTCGATAACTCCTTTCTTATGGTTTTCTTTTTATTATGGGCTTTTTTGCCGGACTGACCACAGGACATTGAATCGTAGTCCTTATTTTTGCCAACCAATGATCCGGCTTTTTGATGCTGTGCTTAGCAGTGATTTCCTCTTTTCCGCCCCAAATAATTGCTTCAAATGAAGAATAAGCGGCAAGGTGTTTTAATAATGCTGACGCTTTATCACCATGTCTGGATATTCCCTGAGCGCTGACGCCTTGGGCTTTGATCATGTCGATAACGTCTTCAATCACATCTTGTTCGCTTGTGATCTGAGCCTTCTTGTCATCAGAATGTTCAGTCAGCATCAACGCCGAGACTGAACAATCTATCCTTTTGGCAAGGTTTACCGTGTAGAAAACGCTTTCCAAACGGAATGTTTCATCCTCCATAACAAGAAGAATCCATTTCACTGACATGATATTGCTGTCCTTTGTTTAAGAAAAAAGTATCTATCGGAATTGATTCTCTCTGAAAAGTTTGAGCAGGTTATCAGCCAAAAAAAACTTCTTTCAAATGACACGGACACCTGCTGTTGTCCTTTATCCCTTTTTTTTGGGCTTTCGTTATAATCATGTTGATCATGAGGTCTGTTTGGAAAAAGGGTTTAGCGACAATACTTAAGTGACACGTTCGTCATCAATACATCAATCATTTGAATGTAAAGCCGATTCTGATTAAATCCGACATGTTTTTCCAAAAAACAACTTTATAATCGCAAGGAGGGTGCCAAAATGAGAGAGTGCTCAATCTGCTGAGAATGGGGGCGAGGATACTTGAAATTGTCCGGTCCAATGTTGCAAAAGGCAACTTGAGGGTTGGGTGGAGGTGCCCGAAAGGCTGTTTTTGAAGGCTTTACGAGGTAGTTGCAAAAAGAAACGTAATATGTTGCATTATGCACCATAAGGTTAATCGTCAAACTCAAACCGTTTCAGTTTTCTGTAAAGAGAGGCCCTATCAATGCCCAGGATTTTTGAAGCCTCTGTTTTTTTGTTTTCAACTTGATCGAGAATCCACCTGATATATTCTTTTTCCAGTTCTTCAAGGGTTTTAAAACCATTGACCTGGTTATGAAATAAGAAAAGGTCGTAATCCATTAAATCTTTAGGCAGATTCTCAGCTGTGATGACTTCTCCATGGGTCATCGACACAGCATGTTCAATAATATTTTCGAGCTCGCGGATATTACCAGGATACTCATAGCTTGATAAGAGTCCGATGACTTCATCCGTAAATCCGGTGATTTTTTTTCCGATTCTTTTTGAATAGGTTCTCAAAAAGTGTGAGGCCAGAAGCGGTATATCTTCTGTACGTTCATTGAGGCTTGGTATGCGGATGTAAATGACATTCAGACGGAAAAACAGATCCTCCCGGAAATATCCTTTCAGGTATTGCTTTTTCAGGTCCTGGTTTGTTGCGGCAATTATTCTGACATCAATGGGGATGGGTGTCGTTCCCCCCACCCTGATGACTTCTCTCTCCTGAATGACTCTGAGAAGTTTTACCTGCATGGTCAGCGGCATATCGCCCACTTCGTCCAGAAATACGGTCCCCCCATTTGCACTTTCGAATAGACCTGCCCGATTTTTGGTCGCTCCGGTAAATGCATCTTTCTCATGTCCAAAAAGTTCGTTAGCGAGTAGATCTTCAGTAAAAGAAGCACAGTTGAAGGCCAGGAATTTCCCTCCTTTTTTAGGGCTGAATTCGTGAATAGCCCGTGCCACTAATTCTTTACCTGTTCCTGATTTGCCGGTAATCAAGACATTTGATTCAGAATCCTGAATTCTCCGAATCAGTTTCTTAATCACAATAATTTTTGGACTGTTTCCAATGATGGATTCGATTTCATCACCGGTTTTGTTTTCAAGCTCCTTGATTCGGGTGACTAATTTGAGGTTTTCAACGACCCGTTTGACGATATGCCGAACCTCATCCGGTCTGATAGGTTTTTGAAGATAGTGAAAAGCACCCTTTTTAGTGGCTTCAATGGCTGAGTCAATTGAGCCATGGCCGGTAAGTAGAATAACGGCTGTATCAGGGGCACGTTTTTTTGCCGCTTCCAGTATATCCATCCCACTAATTTCATCGATGAACAGATCGGTCAAAATTAGATCAAATAGTTTGGCATTGATCCGCCTGATTGCTTTTTGGCCGGTATTGACTGCTTCAACATCGTATCCTTCGGATCGAAGTATTCGAGCAAGTGCTTTTAACGCGATATCTTCGTCATCAACGATCATTACCGTGATTGAGTGGTCTGGTAATTTGTTTATAGATTTTTCCACATCTATTAAATCTTCTTAAATTTAAAAAGGATCTGATCTTTTTTTGTTTTAAAGACCATAAAAGTACAGCATACTTATGTCAATGAGCTATGTGAGCCATAAAAAAGCATCCCTTAACTTGAGAATAGACCGGGCAGTATCTCTAAAAAAGAAATATTATCAAATAGATGCGGGAAGATTGCAGCCGTTTTAACCTTTTTGCATAACCCGGTTAATGATGATACACATTAGAAAAATTATCCTATTATTAAGGTGTTCATCAATCAAATTGGACATTAATGGCGACGAAGTGCAAAATCGGGACTACGAATGCAAAACAAAATTTAAAAAAGATGGCTTCGGCATAATCGTTGCTGATTAATTCCAAAATTGATCATAGAAAAGTCGACAGTTTTTTAGAGCAAAAATCCATTTTTAATGGTTTCTTTTCAGAAAACTGACATTAGTACAAAAACCTATTGTTTTAATTGAAAATGGAAATTCAAGATCAAATCAAGCAGACACCAAAACCAGATTTTTCAGAACAAGCACAGAAATTATTACAAGATCGGCCCACATTTTCAATCATGACCCGCTTGATATTGGTATTTGTCCTCTGGCTTGTCTTAAGTCTGGGTATTGTTATCGTGTCGATTTATGTCACCTCTGAGATTGAAATAAAGTTATATTTCCTCGAAATCAGTGATATGTACAGTTTTGAGATTCAGCAGGCCAGGCGGTTTGAAAAAAACTATTTCCTGTACCATACCAATCTGGATGATGCGTTGAGTCATGTCCATAAAGCCAGGCAAATCCGCCAGAAGGGGAAAATTGACTTTTTGACGGTACTGGGAAAACAGGAATATGAGAGAGTTAGGGACCATCTTTCTCGGTATGAAGAGCTGTTATCCAGCCTGAAAACGAATATTTCAGAAAAACAGCAAAATGAGATTGAAATTGAATTGCGTGAACATGGGTCTGACATGGTAACCATGGCGAAAGAATTGGTTGCCGAGGAACGAAGTACCGTTAATTCCCTGCTTGATGTGTCCAAACGGATCCCTCTCATATTTCTTGCTATACTTGTATTACTCATTACTTATATTGCCGTATTTACGGTCCGCCAGATTCTCTGGCCGATGAAGCGCATGATGGCTGCAACCCAGCGTATATCTGATGGGGACTTTACTCCCCTTTTGCCACAACGCAAGTACAATGATGAATTCTCAAGTTTGGCTATTGCAATGAACCACATGATGCAGCAATTAATTCATCGGGAAGAGGCCCTGGTCCAGTCTCATAAACTCAGAGCGATCGGAACGCTGACGGCCGGGATAGCCCATGAATTGAACAATCCGTTAAACAATATTGTTCTCACTGCCTCAATGTTGAAAGAGGATTATAATGACCTGAAAGATGAAGAGCGCTTTGATATGCTGAACGATCTTGTTAATGAATCGGACAGAGCTCAGAAAATCATTAGAAATCTGCTCGACTATGCGAGAGAAAGCGAAATTGTGCCAGTATCAATCGATCTTCAGGGCGTGATCAGGGAAACCCTGAGAATTGTCGGCAACCAGATAGTGCTGTCAAAAGTCAAAGTCAATTTCAAGTTTACGGATACGTTGCCCCATGTTTTAGGCGACCGAAAGCAATTGATTCAGGTATTTTTGAATATCATACTGAATTCGTTGGATGCCATGCAAAAAAGGGGAACGCTTACTGTTTCGATTGAAATCTCAAAGAACCGTGACTATGTTTATACGAAATTTGCTGATACCGGAATAGGAATACCAGAAGAAAAACTGTCTACCATATTTGATCCTTTTTTCACGACCAAGCCGGAAGGTAAGGGAACCGGTCTTGGTCTTTCGGTTTCACAGAGTATTATAAAAAAACATGGTGGAAATATTACGGTGGAAAGCCAGGTCGGAAAGGGGACCAGTTTTACCGTTTTATTGCCAACAGCCATGATACCTGCGGATTTTTCTGAGACTCGTCAGGATAACTGAATCAGGTGAAAATATGTCTTGATCCTTTTTAGAACATCCCTGTTGCCCTTTGGAAAGGATCCGGGACTTATTTGATTTCTTTATTATGCTCAAACTCTGCAACGACTTGTTATGTCACCGAACATTTTCGGCAAATCCAAGGGCCTAATAAGCGGTATCAAAGCCTATCCTCAAACCACCACAAGTTGCGCACGCCCCTTTTATGAAGCTATCAAAAAATATATGAGTGGGCAGACTGACAAACGCCCCAATAAAACGCTAACCAAGAGGATATGATGAAACACCGCTTCAATATCAATATGATATTTTATTATATCTCTTTCCTGTTATTGCTAGTAGCGACTGTCTCTATCATTAGCTTATTTCAACTGGGTGGAGCGATTGATATCATAATAAAAGAAAATCTTCCTTCAGCAATTGCAGCAGAGAAGATGTCAGAAAGCTTAACACAGATGCACATGCTGATACTAGATAATCAGGGATCCATTACAGTGGAATTTAATAGTGATCTGGAAAGTTCAGTGCATGATTTTACCCAATCCCTAATCAAAGCAAAACACAATATTACCATTAGCGGAGAAGAAGAAATAGTAAGAGAGATAGAAGACTATTTCAGAAGGTATAGAGAGACTGTTGGCTCCTTAAAAAACCAAGGGTTTAACCGCAATATTAAATATGCATTATCGGATCTGTATCGTAAGAATATCGAATTGATAAAACAACTTATTTCCATCAACGATCAGGCAATTATGATCGCTGATGAAAACGCAAAATCCCTGGCAAAGAGTAGATCTATCTGGATGATATTTTTAGCTTTGATTGGTTTCATGTCCGTGTTTTATTTGACCAGAACCATAAGGAACAATTTCTCAGAACCCATTGATGACATGTTATTAAGCCTTCGACGGGCTAATTTTGGAGATCAGAATATTCGACTATCAAAACAGGCTGGACATCTGGGAGAGTTATCAGAATACATTAACAGTTTATTGGACGCTAAAAAATCCAATCAATCCAATGCAATCAATTATGTCTTTGAACAACGCGATCTGGTATCTGCTTTAGTGGAGATGAAGACAGAACCGGTTTTCATTCTCAATGTTGGTTACAGGATTATTTTATCGAATGAAAAAGCGAGAAATATTCTGCAAAGCGGTGAACACAAAAATCTGGAAAGGAGATTATTCGAATTAGTTCAAAAAAAAGAGAGCTCCACCTTCGATATTAACGATGCAGCCTATGATGCTCATGTTTTGGTTCTTAGGGATCGGGGGTTAAATAAAATAGGGTATGCAATTACATTCACGGAATCTATACCATGAAAAGCCTCGACATTAAAAATAATCACGGTTTTTCAATAAAGGCACCTTCAATCCTGTTATTATTAATCCCCATCGTAAATATCTCGTTTCTGATCACATCCAGTCATAAAAAAATTCTGGAAGTTGGTACGACGACAATTCCTGTGGGCAGTTTTCTAATTATCGGAATTTCCATCTTTATTGTGATTACAGCCTTCCTCTATGGCAGAAGTAAGATTCTTTTCAAGCTTTTCATTTCAATCATCTGCATTTCAATGCCTGTGTTTTTTGCAGTTATAGATACCAGAAACTATATCCTGCAAACGGCGATTATCTCAATATCTCTGTTTTTCTTTTTGTACTTTATTTTTGGTGCAGAAACAAAAGCAGATCATAAAATGGAGTTTGCGCACTCCCTGATTTTGCATAATTTGATGCTGCTCTTCGTTGTTTTGATATCTACAAAATTTCGCCTGCTCAATGTGGTTTGGAATCGAAATTCAATATTGATTTACCTGATTTTATATGTTTCTTTCATTCTGTATGGAGAGATTTTTATCAGGGATACTAAAAACTATAAGAGATTTTCCGGGATTCTTGTGAGTGCTTTGGGTGTTATGACAACTTTTTTTATTTTTGATTCATTCAATATTTTACTCACTTTTATATATTTACTCATTCTTCTTTATTTTCCACTTCATGCTGTTAATTTTGATCGATTAATCATTGAGCTATTATTCGAGAACCCATACAAACTTCTTATCAGTAGTTTTGCTGTGATCACATTTTGCGGCTCAATTCTGCTTTCAATGCCTTTTTCTTCCGCTTCCGGGGAGGGGATATCATTTATTGACAGCTTGTTTACGGCCGGCAGTGCCGTCTGCGTAACCGGTCTGGTAGTCCTGGATACATACAGGGATTTTTCAACCATCGGTCAAGGAATCATTTTGATTCTGATACAGGTTGGCGGATTGGGAATTGTGACGATCATGACATTTGTGAGTATTCTTTTAGGTCAGTCAATTGGAATAAGCAGGGAATATGTCATCGGTGAAATAGTTGGCAGCAGAAGACCGAAAATGGTGTATGATCTCATCAAACTGGTTGTTTTAACGACACTGTTTGTCGAAATGGTTGGCAGCATCATCCTGACCCTGGCCTTTTACTTTCAGGAAGGCAATTGGGTGCGATCGCTTTGGAAAGGCGTATTTCACGCAGTCAGTGCGTTTTGTAATGCCGGTTTTGCTTTGCAACCTGACAGTCTGGTTGCATATAATCAATCTTACTGGATCCCCATGACGATTTGCTGCCTGGTTATCATAGGCGGCTTGGGTTTTCCTGTTATTTCCTATTTTTTTGAGACCTTGACCCAAAAAGCAGAATTCAGGAGAACACCTGTCCTGGTGCGTATTTCCATTTTTAGCACAGTTGGATTGTTGATTCTGGGGTACTTGTTTTTCTTAATTGGAGAATACAATGGCAGTCTTGCTCATCTACCGGCATTTTATAAGCACTTGAACGCTTTCTTTTTGTCAGTGACCTCACGTACAGCTGGTTTCAACTCCATTGATATGAATCTTCTGTCGGGAAGCTCAATACTGGTTTTATGGGTGCTGATGTTTATAGGTGCAGGTAGCTGTTCTACGGCAGGAGGAATAAAGGTTACGACATTAGGTGTGATACTGGCGACAATCGTTTCCTTTATTAAAGGTCGATCAAAGACGATCCTGTTTGAAAAAAAGTTGCCGTCCCTGCTTGTGAAAAGAGCCATTGTCCTTTTTTTCACTTCTGTTACTTTAATCTTCCTGATGGCGATACTTCTGCAGCTCAGTCAGGATTTGTCACTATCTGAAACAGTGTTTGAAACCATTTCTGCATTCGGCACTGTCGGATTATCACTCGGTGCAACTGCAAAACTGGATGATTTTGGAAAATTTCTGATTATTGTTTTAATGTTTATCGGTCGTGTTAACATATTGACATTTATTTCACTATTCGTTGCGACAAAAAAATCTTCAGTTCAATATCCTGAAGAATCACTCATGATAGGATAAGAGAGGTACAAATGGGAAACCATATTGCGGTTATCGGATTGGGCAGCTTTGGCTCACACGTTGTAAAAGAGCTTGCTAATCACGATTTCACAGTTATTGCAATTGATAAGCGCAGAGAGTTTGTAGAACAGAATAAAGACCTGGTCAGTCAAGCGTTGATTATGGACTCAACAAATGAAGACGCCTTAAGTGAGATTAACTGGAACGAAATTGATATTGCGATCGTTGCCATTGGGGACCCACACCTGGAAGCGAGCATTATTACGGCAACGCTTCTAAAACAGTTTGGTGTAAGAAGGATAATCAGCAGAGTCAGCTCCCAGCTGCACGGTAGAATATTAAAACAAATTGGCTCAGACGAAATCATCAATCCTGAAAAAGATATGGCGGGCATGCTCGTTAACCGGCTGGCTATGAAAAATGTGATTGATATGCGATTTTTTGATGAAGAGAATGTTATTAGCGAGTTTATTCCACCAGTCCGTTTTATCGGCAACAGCCTTCTGAAGCTTGATCTGAGAAAGAAACTGAATATCAGTATTGTTGCAATTAAAAGGTTTCCGGAAGATAAATCCGACCAAAGCAAACCTAAATTAATAACGAATCCATCAGCTGATGATATTGTCACCCACCGGGATGTGCTGGTCGGTATTGGGAAAAAAGATGATTTTGACAAAATCAGTCAATACTGAGGTTTTGGGCATTATTTGAGATTCCTTTGCAATTGGTATGTCATACTTTTAATACGTTTTGTGCGGTGATCAGAGTAGATCTGGATCGAAGCATCAATAAAGATCACTTGAAGTTGAGTACAATCGTGTCTGGAATAAAATTCTGGTTCTTATCAAATTAATCAACCTGAAAAGGCCATGCTTAAATAATTTAGCTATTTTAGTTAACCATCAAATATTTATGATTGGTTCTCATACGATTACAAATCAAATTAAACCTGCTCTTAAATCAGCGAATGATCAAGAGCTAATTCAGCAGGTTCTCAATGGTGATCTACAGTCATTTGATCTGCTTGTTGAGCGATATCAAAAGCAAATCTACTGTTTCATCTTAAAACATGTCCCGGCTGAAAGGGCAGAGGATTTGGCACAAGACACGTTTATCAGCGTTTATGAAAATCTGGAGCAATTTAAGGGAGACTCGAAATTCTCAACCTGGATTTATGGAATTGCCATGAATAAAGTGAGGAACTATTTAAATCGCGCTCCTGAACAACGCTATAAACATGATTCTGCAGAATTTCTCCTGGAGAAACAATCCAAAGAAACATCTCCTTTAGAACGATTAGAGCAAACACTTCAAGTAAAATATTTACTGGATCAGCTTCCTCTTGATCTAAAAGAGGCCATCATATTGGTCTCGCTGGAAGAACTTTCTTATGAAGAAACCGCGGGTGTAATGAACATTCCCATTGGCACAGTCCGCAGCAAAGTCTTTAGAGCACGCCAATTGTTGAAAAATATTGTCAACAAACAAGAAACATAGTCTATTTGCGAACTTTTTTATATACAGGGTTACTACATTAACAGAGACGACAATAAATCTTTTTATCATCAGGAAATCACTTATCATGACGGAAGAAAAAAAGGTCAACCTATCCTGCGATGACATCGCAGTCCTAATAAGCAGAAATATAGATGGAGACCTGAATCGTTCTGAAACAATCCAGTTACATGAGCATATTGCGACATGTGCTCAATGCAGAATTCAAATGAGCGAATTATCTGCTTTAGGGAGTTCCATGGATGATTTAAGAACGCTTTATCAAACGCATTCTCCCAGTCCAAATTTTGGACGGTCCGTTCATGACGCTATTTCGAAAAATAAAAAATATTATAAGGTCAGTAATCAAACCACTTCCCTCTTTCAAAGATTGCGGAGAGGACATTTTTTTTCGGGCATAGTGAAGCCTAAATTTGGAGTTCTGGGGACATTGGCTGTTTTAAGTTTAGGTATGTTATTGTGGTGGCAGGGGGCATTTCAACAAACTCCGTCTCTGGAACGTTTGATTGTGCATGAGATCCCCTTACATTCTGCTGAGGATAAAGTGAGCTGGAATCAGCAGCATACCGTTCTTCCCTCTCAAACGGTTCGTTTAAATATACAACAGTCTCATTCGGATCCCTATTTTTTCCGGGTTTCGTCTTCGAATTCTGTCGGTTTTTCAATTACGCATAACCAAAAGATTCAAAACATAAATGATTTTAAAAGGCTTCATTTAAATGGTATTCAGTATATTACACTCAAAAATCCCCGGTTACATGATTTTGTAAATATTCACAATCATGGACCCCAGCCTATCTCATTGAGAACATTCTCTTACAGCCCTCATGCTATCCAAGCCAGTTTTACATCAAAATAAAAAAGTGACATTTGAAGTGTTTTTAATAGAAAAAACTCCTGCCTTGAGAATGGGGATCGGATTCGAAGGATTTGCAGACTGAAAGAATCAAGACAACAATACCATCAAATAAATTACGCTTATAAAAAGTTTGTTATTTATCCTCCCTCTTTCGCCGCCGCTTAACCCGTTTGGCTCAGTTCATTTTTCATTATCCTCTCGATGAGCCGCAACATAGGTTTTGACATTAATAATCAGTCCGGTTGCAACACTAGGCTAGGTATTTAAATGAAATCGTTTTTTTTTAATAACCGTTCGAACGTTATAAAAAAATATATTTTTATTTGCGTGTATATGCTGCTTATCGGTTTGATTGGGTTAACTGGATTTTTATACTTTTTGTCTCAAAACTTGCCTTCTCTGGATATATTGATCACCCCTCATTACGACCTTCCTACCCAGGTTTATGATAGAAACAACAATTTGATTACTGAGTTTTATGTAAAACAAAGAGAACTGGTTTCTATCGAAGAGGTTCCTGAAATACTTATCAAGGCTTTAGTCGCAATAGAGGACAACCACTATTTCAGACATCACGGTATCGATCCGTATCGGATTTTGAATGCCATATTTATTGATGTTTTAAAGGGTGGGTTTTTTCAAGGAGCCAGCACTTTGACTCAACAGACCGCTAAAATGTTTCTTCTAAATCCTGAAAAAAAAATTGTTCGGAAACTAAAAGAAATCCTCTTGTCTTTAAAAATGGAAAACAGATTTTCCAAAAACCAGATTTTAGAACTATATTTAAACAAAGCCTATTTCGGACACGGTTGTTACGGTATTCAAGCCGCAGCTCTGGGATATTTCGATAAGCACGTCAAGGAACTAAATCTTGCCGAAGCAGCTTTGTTGGTGGGACTTCCCCAAGCACCATCAAGATTGGCTCCAACAACAAACATCAAAAGAGCTACCTGGAAAAGAAACCTGGTCCTGAAGAAAATGGAAGAATTAGGGTACATCTCTAAAAAAAGAAAACAGGAAACTGAGGTTTTACCAATTGAACTGAGATTAAAAAAACGGATTGAGGATAACGAAACTTCATATTTTATCGAATATATCCGCCAAAATATTCATGACAAATATGGGCAGAATCGTCTCTACCAAGGAGGTTTGAATGTATATACCACCATGGATTTAAAAATGCAGATTTATGCGGATAGGGCTTTGCGTCGCGGGATTAACGATCATGACAAACGTCAGGGATACAGGGGGCCTAGATCCAATATTCTGAAAGAGATCAATCATGAATTGGGACTGAAGATATATTCCGACGATAAGGGATGGGACAATGAAAAATACCAAAAACATAACGAAAAAACAAAGAACTCAATTGAGAAAGCAATCAGAAAAAAAACAAAAATAATGACTAAGGAAAACCATTTTGTTATTGGTGGTTCTGTTTTAGGTGTGGTGACACAATTGACAACAAAAATCGCGGAAGTAAAACTTGGCAGAGGATTCCAGGGCAGAATAATGCTCGAATCCACAGGTTGGGCCCGGCCGCTGGATTACAAAAAAGAGCTTTCCTGGAAGACTAGATTAAATGATTTAAATAATGCTTTGAAAGTCGGTGATGTCGTGGAATTAAAATTAAAAGACTATAATCAGGAAACACATGAATTTAAGTTAAGTTTGAACCAAAGACCTTTAGCCAATGGTGGAATCTTTGTCATGGATCCGGATTCCGGACATGTACTGGCCATGTCAGGGGGATTTGATTTTCGGACAAGTGAATTCAATCGTGCTATCCAGAGCAAACGCCAGACGGGTTCAGCATTCAAACCCATCGTCTACTCGCTTGCGTTGGATAGTACCTTCACACCTGCAAGTTTATTGGACGATACACCATTTGTGGACGACAATGATGAAGCGTACAAACCAAATAACTACTTAAGAAGCTTCCAGGGCAAGATCTCCTTACGTGATGCGTTGGTACATAGTAAAAATATACCGTCCATCAGATTGATCAAAGAGTTAGGAACCAAAGCGGTTATTCAGCGTGCTCGAAAAATGGGAATAACAGCGGAATTGCCTGAGAATGATCTTACCATAGTGCTTGGTTCAGCTTCGTTATCCCTTGCAGAGCTTGTTAGAACATACGCCATATTTGCTAACGGAGGAAATTTGGTCCAACCGACTTTCATCCTAAAAGTAACTGACAACCAGGGAAATGTGTTAGAACACTCAAAGGATCCCATGAAAATGCCCGTCATTTCTAAAGAGAATGCTTTTTTGATGACGAGTATTTTAAAAGACGTCGTACAAAGAGGCTCGGGTTGGAGAGCCAAGGCACTTGGTCGTCCCAACGCTGGAAAGACCGGAACAACCAACAACTACATTGATGCTTGGTATGTCGGATATGTCCCCCAATTAATTACGGGGGTTTATGTCGGATTCGACGATAGTCAGTTTTCATTGGGCAACCACGAAACTGGATCGAGGGCTGCTGCTCCAATTTGGCTGGATTTCATGAAGCAAGCAACTGCCCACATGCCAATTCTGCCGTTTGAAGAACCCGAAGGTATCGTCATGGTCCGAATAAACCCGGAATCAGGATTGCTAGACTGTGAATCATCGCAAAAGGCGCGATTCGAGTACTTCAAAGTCGGCACAGAACCAACTCACTGCCACAACTACTCTGGTTCCCAAAGAACAGAATCGCAAGCCAAAGACTTATCTATTAACAATGCAGAAAAAAAAGAAGACGAAGAGGATCTGTAAAACCTGTCTAAATAAAGTATCACTGGTCAGTGGTGTAACGGAATGGACAGGTGTCGTATTAACTCTTAGATTTGACAGTCAAAACTGGAGTAAAGGATTGGATATTTTAGTTCGTCGATAATTATCAATCGGCTGGGATGCGACAGGGCTTTGATAATCCTTGCTTGCTCCTCAAATTTTGCGATCATCTTTTCATCCATAAAGCTCCTTTTTTTTTGTTTACTATTTGCATATATAGCCAAATTAAAAAATAGCGGGCAAGTCAAAATTTTTGACATGTGTGTTTTTAAGCCAACAGCACATTCCTCAGACATTACCGGGGTTCCCCCCGTTATCTGCTTCTCTAAACCGTATCGGCGTCTCATTCGGACGACCTGGATTCGGTTTTTAAAATTCTGATATCATCCATTAATTCATCCAGAGATGCAGGCCCGATTTTTAGGATGAATTCCCCGGTTATATTATTAAGTATGAAACTGCTTGGGGTTCGAAAAATACCGATCTTTGCACCTTCTGTTAAATCTTCTAGTATTCGAAATTGGAATGTCCCATTGTCTAAAAAAAGTTTGAACTTTTGCCCATCCAGCCCAATTTTATAGGCTAAAGGAACCAATTCATTACGTGGAATAACCTTTTTGTTTGTTTTGTTGTATGAAAAAATTTGCTCGGAATATTTCCAGAATGCCGTGAGCCCTCCAAGTTCATTGGCGCATTCCGAGGCTTCTGCTTTTATTAGAGCACCCGGGTTTCTGTAAAGTGCGGGAAAATGGCGACTAACCCAGTTCAGTTTTCCTCCGAAACGATGGACAAGTTTTTTCGGTATCAAGTTATATTCTTTACAGAATAAGCATTCAAAATCCAAATATTCGATTATAGACAATTCTGCTTCAGGATCACCATAAATGTGGTCTCTTTTTTTTGAGATTTTTTTGATCACACATGGAGATGATTTTTGAATGCAAGGTGATCGTAAGATGCTATCACCATAACTCCTGAATTTATGAAAGGTCTGCTCATGAATATCGGTATCTTTCTGGTGTCTATCTGCTGAGGATCTAATTTTTCCTTTAGTCCTATCCCTATCTTTATTGATGGAGAAACCCTTATAAAATTTTGTTGATTTCATTTACATCTCCTCTTTTGATTAAATTTTTATGCAAGATGAACAATCATTATTCTTTTCATTACAAATGCGTGTTTGTTAATGCCCAGCGAAAAAATGAGATTGGTTCTGCCAAGCGCAATCAAAATTAGAATCACCAGCACACTTTTGAAAACGTGACTGACATAGAATTAAGGATGATTATTGTTGTGCCGTTAATTTGCTACTCTGTGGATAAAATCGAAGAGATAACGACTAGAAAAGAAGAAAGGATCAAATTAGGAGAACAATAGTGCGGAGCGCACTAAGAGCTGAATTTAAGGTAGTATAAGAGTACTGGCGAGATTTCGCCAAAATAACTACGTCTATATCAAGGGGAGTAGGAGAAATAATCGAATCGATTCTCAATTCAGGAGTTTTGAATTCTTCCAGGGAATCAATGTCGAGCAGGTGAGAATTGAGATTTAAAAGAGCAACATGTATTGATTTATCCAGATGACTGACACTGTCCTTTGTTTTGTTATTGAACCGCAGTTGGCGTACAATTCCATGAGTGTTTGAAGATGCCGCGCTACCCTGCCCAGCGAATAAAAAAGAAGAAAGGCTGAAGCAAAGCATCAGGATCGGTATTTGTTTCGGAAACATTTTCATTATATTATTCATGACCCTCTTATAATCGTTATCAAATCAGTAGGTTTTTGATTTTTGTGTTGTCCAAGCTATATGTATTAGGTTTCCAAAAATTGTTTCTCGCCATTAAAATAGCAAATAAATTCTTATTTCGTTACCAACCAGTAGGTAACTATCCATGATAAAAAGTTCACACTTTGGTTGTTTTCCTGAGAAATTGAGTGGTTGGATGTATCAAATCCATTTGACATATCCAACCACAAAGGGATTCCAGCTAAGTTCAAATATAAATATCTTCCTCAGAACTTTTTTAAATTCCTTGTTACTGAGTTAATAGCCCGTTTTGATTTTTCTAACCAAGACTGACGATTTCATGCATTGGAATAGAAAAAATATTTCCTTGGGGTCTTGTTCAGTGAATCCTGTTGGAATTCCTCCACCTTGATAGGCAGTCCTCCGCTGCCGTATTGACATGGCCCCATCTCACTCCTGGGAAAAGAGATGTGATATGTATGCTCAATCAAATGATGATTGAAGATTGCAGGCAGTTGCCACTGAACTTGTGAGACCGTGTCATTGGAAGAACAAACTACTAAAAAGGACCTACGATGAAAAAATTATCAATAATTACTGTAATGCTAGTTCTCCTGGGAGGGGGGCTTTGGTTGTTTAATAATGACTCATTTTCTCCAGATGGGAAATCTGAAACAAATACCGCCATTTTACCTAAGCTGGAGATTCAGGAGCTCTCAAGCATCTTTATCAAAGGGAAGGACGGAACGGTTGAACTGGTTAAAGAACAGGAGGACCGTTGGAAAGTAAAGAATTTAAATTATGAGGCGGATACTCAAAAAATCCGAAATCTTTTGTTGAAACTGATGAGAGTAAAGCGAGGAGATATCGTTACTAAAAATCCAGCTCAGTATTCACTTTTTGAACTTACAGATTTAACCGCTGACCAAAAAGAAAATTCGACTGCCGGAGCTGTCCTCTCACTGCGGCGGGAAGGAGGTCCCCCTTTACTGAGTTTAGTGCTTGGGAAAAGTAGAAATGGAGGGGCAGGACAGTATATTCGCTATTCTGACCAGCCCGCAGTTTATGTCATTCCTGAAAAAATCTGGTTGGATTTCCAAAATGACAATTGGCTTAATAAGACCATTGTCGATATTGACGGGAAAAAACGTGTTAAGAAAATGACTTTAAATCAAGCTGGCAAAATATTTAGTTTTGAACGAGAAAAAGCGGACAGTGAATGGAAAACTCATCAATCAGGAAAAACAGGAAAATTAAATCAAAGTGAAATAACATCGCTCAGCGGGCTTTTAAATGGGTTGAATTTTTCAAAAATCCTTCCGGCCAATACCTCTCAGGTTAAGACTGGGCGTCAAAAGCTGGCATATTTTACAGCGGAGTTATTTGATGGACGAGTCTTCAAACTGACTCTTGGAGAAAAGAAAGTTAAAGACGATGGCACTCACTATTGCACAGTGGAAATGGACCTGAGAAAAAATATGACCGATAAATTGTTTAAACAGGAAGTTCAATCCTTTAATCAACGCTCCAATCCCTGGTTGTATGGCCTGGGATCCTGGCAGGCAGATAAGTTTTTGAAAAAACGATCTGAATTTATCAATAAGGAGAAGAAATGATTCACGTTATTCAGTTAACAAAGGATTTTGGAAAATTTAGGGCAGTAGATCAGATATCCTTTACCGTAAACGCCGGAGAAATCCTTGGATTTATGGGGCCGAATGGCGCTGGAAAATCCACGACGATGCGGATGATCGCAGGCGTTTTACCCCCATCATCTGGAACGGCGGAAGTGTGTGGCCATGATATTTTGAAGGATTCTGTCCGGGCGCGGGAAAAAATCGGCTATCTTCCGGAAAGCGCTCCTTCTTATAACGAAATGTTGATTCGTGAATTTTTATTGTTTGCAGGCGCCGTGCGGGGCTTATCAGGAACACAACTTCAAAAACGAGTGGACCATGTTCTGGAAATGACAGCACTGAGGGATGTTCAATTTGCACTGATTGAAACCCTTTCCAAGGGCTATCGCCAGCGTACGTGCCTGGCCCAAGCACTTATGGCTGATCCCCCCGTACTCATTTTTGATGAACCCACCGATGGGTTGGATCCTAATCAAAAACATGAGGTACGCGCCTTGATTCAACGCATGAGTGAAAAACGTGCGATTTTGATTTCGACTCATATTCTGGAAGAAGTGGAGGCGGTTTGTACGCGGGCCATTATTATCGCCCAGGGACAGATTGTAGCGGACGGCACACCCGAAGAGCTGCTGGCCCAATCCAGCTATTATCACGCGGTCTCTTTGACTGTTAATCACAACAGTATCGAAGATCTCATTGTTAATTTGAGGAAAATTACAGGCGTCACGGGTGTTCGACAACTGCCGTCTAAAACAATGGGCTCTGCTTCTTTTTTACTATTCCCCGAGCAGGGTACATCAATCCTGGAAAAGGTTGAAAATTTTGTCCATCAGCAACGGCTCCATGTGGAACAGCTCTACTTGGAAAAAGGCCATCTAGACGAAGTCTTTCGTAAAGTTACCTTACAACCTCATGCATAAGGATTTATCATGAACCGGTCCTATCAGATTTTTAAACGAGAATTTTCTTCATATTTTCATACACCGGTGGCTTATGTATTCATTATCATTTTTTTGATTGCCAGCGCCGGATGTACGTTTCTTCTCGGAAATTTTTATCACACGAATCAAGCGAGCTTGGAAATTTTTTTTCTATTTCATCCCTGGCTCTATCTGTTTTTTATCCCGGCCATTGGTATGAGACTGTGGTCGGAAGAGAAGCGATCCGGGACTATAGAACTGCTTCTGAACTATCCGGTATCCCCGACTGCTATCGTTATCCCCAAATTCCTGGCTGCCTGGGCCTTTGTTGCTGTGGCCCTGTTTTTAAGCTTCCCCATGGTCTTGACGGTGAATTATCTGGGGAATGCGGATAATGGTATGATTATCTCCGGCTATCTGGGAAGTCTGCTAATGGCAGGATCATATCTCGGAATTACCAGTTGTACTTCGGCCATGACTAAAAATCAGGTAATCAGCTTCGTTTTAAGTGTTCTCACCTGCCTGATTTTTATTTTGTTAGGATGGGGGGTTTTTAATCAACTTCTCAAAGCAATTTTTCCAGGCTGGGTTTCTGACACAATCACCCAGTTCAGCTTTACTACCCACTTTAGGACCTTGCAACGAGGGATTATTGATTCACGGGATGTGATCTATTTTCTCTCCCTGATAGGTTTTACACTCATGGTTAATGTGACCATCATAAATCCGCAGCGCTGGTCTGATTCCATCACCCGGTTCACTCTTCTATCTCTTTGTCTGGTGGCGGTCAATGTGGCCGCATTTTTTGTGCCTTTGCGGGTGGATATTACCCAAGATCAACTCTACACCATTTCGGATGGCACACGGAAAATTATGGATGAGCTTAAAGAACCCGTCACGCTTAAATTATACTTTTCCAAAAGTAGCGAGGAATTACCGCCAAATCTCAAGAGTTATGCCCAACGAGTGCAGGAACTTCTGCAGGAATATGTGCAGCTCTCCCATGGAAAGCTGAATCTAAAAATATTTGACCCAAAACCGGATACTGAAGAGGAAGAATGGGCGGAAAAATACGGGATCGGCCATATCACTCTCTCCAGTGGTAATGTTTTTTATTTTGGCCTGGCTGCACTTCAACTCGACAGGGAAACGGTCATTCCTTATTTAGATAGTCAGCGTCAGGAATTTCTGGAATATGACATTTCCCGGATGATTTTGAAAGTCAGTACCTTCAAACCGTCTAAAATCGGTCTCCTGACCTCTCTCCATATGATGGGAACGCCTTCATATGGAGGGCTCCGACCAACTCCTCCCTGGGCTTTAATATCGGAATTGAAAAAGAATTTTGATCTTCAAAACCTAAGCACGACCATCGAGGAGATTCCTGACGATATTACAACACTCTTACTGATTCATCCCAAAAATTTGGGCAAACGAACTCAATATGCTGTGGATCAGTATGTGCTGCGGGGTGGACGATTAATTATTTTGCTCGATCCCCGATCTCGTATTGATGCCCTGACCTCGCCAATGGCGCGCTATGGACAGACGGATCCCAAAAGCGATTTACCCAGACTATTAAAAAACTGGGGAATTGCTTATAATGCCAGTAAAGTCGTAGGCGACTTGCACTTTGCGACGCCTGTCAATACCCAAAAAAGTGGCGTTGTGCGCTATCCACTGTGGATGAGTTTATCTGAAGCGGCGCTGAATTCTTCCAGCCCGATAACCAATCAATTAGAGTCCCTCTTGTTTGCTGAAGCCGGCGTTTTGAGTATAGCGGAAAACAGCTCTGTGGAGTTTACTCCGATTTTGCAGACATCTATTGAGAGCGCACTGGTGGACGGTTATATTCTGCAGTTCAGCCAGCCGGATCAAATTGCTCGCGATTTCAAGTCGGATCATACCACTAAAACGTTGGCTGCTATTGTCAAAAGCAATTTTAAAACTGCGTTCCCCGGGGGACAACCAACCAAAGAAAAAAAGAAAGGGGATCAAGGAAAAGATAAAACGAAAGAAAAAACAGAACCGCTTAAACATGCCCATCTCAGTCAGTCAATAAATTCAAATTCGATCATGGTGATCGCGGATACTGATTTCATCAGTGACACTTTTTCTGTTCAAAGGATCAATATCCTGGGACAGACCATTGTACAGCCCACCAATGACAATTTAAACTTCGTACTCAATGCGGTGGAATTCCTATCTGGCAATGACGCCTTAATGAGTGTTCGTTCTCGCGGACGTTTTTCCCGTCCCTTCACCAAAGTGATCGCTCTTGAACAGAAAGCGCAACTGAGGTTTAAACAGGAAGAGAGGCTACTTCAGCAAAAATTGGAAACAGTTCAAGGCAAACTGAGCAAACTGGAAAACAAAAAAGATCCGCACCAAAAACGATTGCTGACAGCCGAGCAGCAGCAAGAAATAAGAAAATTTAGGGCTGAACAAATCCAAACACGTAAAAAACTGCGTCAAGTGCGCAAAATATTACGTCAGGATATTGAATTTTTGGGGAATGTATTACTGAGTCTAAACTTACTGTTCATTCCGCTACTGGTAGGATTCTCAGGGGTGTTTTCTTACCGACGTCGAACTCAGAAACGGTTGCTAAATCATACTTAGGATCGAATATTCTTCATCGTTCAGAACTTTTCTGAATCTTTCCGTTACATAGTTGACGGGTAATCGATTTCCCTTTGATATTTACAGATATCATGTAACGAAAAAATATAGGAGGCGTATTATGACTACGAACCTAATCTCTAATAAATTGGCAGTTTCAACAACAAGGTTTCAAACGGATTCTAAATATACTGTGATCAGAACTTTTCTGATTCTTCTTCTGGGACTCTTTTGCGTTTCCTATGCCTCTGCAAGTGAGCGCACTTCGGGGAATCTGCGCAGCCTGGGAGACGATTTTGCAAATATTGTGGAAAAAGTTTCACCAGCGGTTGTATTTATCAAGGTTGAACAAACAGTCGCAAGCCAGCCGGCGATGAATAATATGAACAGGTCACCTAACGATCCGTATGGCTTATTCAATGACGAATTTATGCGTCGTTTCTTTGGACAGCAATTTCAACAACGTCAAGTCCCACAGCAGCAACAGCACATCGTTGGGCAGGGATCAGGATTTATCATGTCAAAGGATGGATATATCCTGACCAATAACCATGTGGCTGGAAAAGCGGATAAGATCTCAGTCAAACTTCAGGATGGACGCGAGTTTCAGGCAAAACTTATTGGAACGGATACTCACAGTGATGTGGCGGTGATCAAAATTGAGGCCCAAAATCTGCCGACAGTTCTTTTGGGAAACTCAGATGATCTAAAGGTGGGTGAATGGGTCCTGGCCATTGGAAATCCCTTTGGTTTGTCACACACGGTCACTGCTGGAATTGTAAGTGCAAAAGGACGTAGTAGCATGGGAATCGCTGACTACGAGGATTTTATTCAGACTGATGCAGCCATCAATCCTGGCAATTCCGGTGGCCCACTCATCGATTTGGATGGAAAAGCAGTGGGCATCAATACCGCGATCTTCAGTAAAAACGGTGGCTACATGGGGATAGGATTTACGATCCCGATCAATATGGTCAAAGCTATTCGCGATCAACTGATCGCACACGGCAAAGTGACACGCGGATATCTGGGAGTGAGCATCCAGAATATTACACCGGAACTGGCAAAATCCTTTGGGTTGAAAAACCATCAAGGGATTGTGGTAGCAAATGTGATGAAAGATTCGCCCGCCAATAAAAGCGGTATCAAGCGAGGAGACGTGATGCTCAAGGTGAATGGGAAAACGATTAAAAATGTAGACAAGTTTCGCAATCGAATTGCCCTCATCTCTCCCGGACAAAAGATCCACTTGAGCATATGGCGTCAAGGCAAACAACACTCTTTGAGTGTGACCATCGCCAAACGTCCTGAATCCGATCAAGTCGCATCTGCGGATTCAAAACGTTTGGAAAAACTGGGAGTGGCATTGACTCCTCTGACGCCCCAATTAGCTGAACAATTTGGATATAGGGGGGAAAGTGGCATCCTGATCGCCGCGGTTGAAAACGGCTCCATTGCTGCTTTATCCGGGTTGCGTCCCAGGATGCTGATCCAGGAAGTCAATCAAAAACCTGTTACGAGTATTGAAGAATTGCTGAAACACCTCCCTGCTAAGGGAAACGTTTTACTCTTGGTCAGAGCAGGGCAACAAACTATGTTCTTAACTTTCACTCTAAGTTAATGATCATTTGGGACCGGTTTTTATACGTGAAAGAGTGCTTATTATTCTTTTAGAGGAGGGTATTTTTCGTTTTTCTAATCAGGTTGCAATTCTTTCTAATCGCTTTGTAGATATGAAGTAAAGAGTATTAAACAACCCCTGGTGGATATTTAGGCTGTGTTTAGAAAAACAAAGCCTAACTCTGATGCGTCTAGTTGAAGGGGCCATAGGATTTAAAAGAATTCATTTAAATCTGCCCTGCTTTGTATAGAGTGTCGATATCCGTATGCAAGTCGAAGTGAGAACGATTGATTTAACAAATTGTTAGAAGTTGCGTTCTATGTTGCCAATTCCTTTTTCTTAATCGCATCCATGGCAGCGATGGCCGCAATATTCATGATATCCTGCAATTCTGCTCCACGATGAAGAATATGGATTGATTCGGAAAAACCCATTAATATCGGTCCCACTTTTTCCGCTTTACCCAATCGGTTCATCATGCGAGAAGCGATATTTGCGCTGTTTAATTCGGGAAAGATAAAGACATTTGCTGCTCCCTCAAGCGATGATAGAGGATAGAATTGTTTTCTCAATTCTGGATTGATGGCATAATCGATCATCATCTCGCCATCAATATTTAGCTTCGGATCCAGTTCCTTCACCATACGAACAGCAGCAGATATTCTGGTTATCTCTTTATTTCGGGAAGAGCCAAAGTTTGAATATGACAGAACTGCAATGCGAGGCTCGATATCCAGTTCCCTTGCAAAATTGGCTGTTTGCTGGATAATTTCCACCAGAGTCTGTTCATCGGGGGCAATATTGACAATGGTATCAGCAAAAAAGTAGAGTTCACGATTCTGCATCACCATATGCAATGAGCTAATCCGATGTACGTTGGGTGCCTTGTCCACTAAATGCAGGGCCGGCTGGATTACATTGGAGTAGTTTGTGGTCAGTCCAGACAGCAATACATCCGCATCACCACAACTAACCATTGCGGCACCGAAATAGTTTCTATCACTTCTCATATTCCGTGTCGCCTGATTCAAGGTCATCCCTTTGCGATGCCTACGCGTGATCAGCATTTCAACATAACGATCTAAATTGGGTGAAGATTCGGGATCAATAATGATGAAATTCTTAGGGTCTACCTGCAACTCCTCCTGTTCAATGATTTTCAGAATTTTTTCCTCTTTTCCCAACAATATCGGGATACCAAATTTCTCCTCATAAATTCCTTGAGCAGCAGTAATTATAGTCGAATTATCACCTTCCGGAAAAACGATTTGCTGGGGATGCTGTCGAGATTTTTGGATAGCAATTCGGACAACTTGCCGTGACATACCGAGCAATCTTTCAATTTGAAAACGATATGCTTCTATATCATCAATCGGACGACCGGCAACACCTGTCTGGCCAGCTGCTTCTGCTACTGCCGGCGATACCCAGAGAATAGCCCTTGGATCAAAAGGAGTTGGAATGAGATACTCTGGACCATAGTGCAATGGCTTGCCTCCGTAGGCCTTTTCCACACAATCCGGCACGTCTTGTTTCGCCAGCTCAGCAAGGGCTTTCGCTGCAGCCATTTTCATTTCCTCGTTAATTTCTGTTGCCTGGCAATCCAGTGCACCACGAAAGATAAAGGGAAAGCAAAGGACATTATTGATCTGGTTGGGAAAATCAGATCGCCCGGTTGCCAGAATAGAATCCGGCCGTGTTTTCTTCGCCAGATCATAATCAATTTCAGAATCCGGATTGGCCAGTGCAAACACAATCGGTTTTTCAGACATGCTGAGCAGCATTTCCGGTGTTACAACGTCCTTGACAGAAATCCCGACAAACACATCAGCCCCCTTCATTGCTTCTGCCAGCGAACGCCGATTCGTTTCCGCCGCCAACCCTGCTTTGTATGCATTCATCCCTTTTTCCCTGCCTTTGTATATCACACCGCGACTGTCACACATGATAACATTTTCTTTTTTGACACCTATTTTTAAATGCAGGTTACAACAAGCTATACCAGCAGCCCCAGCGCCATTGTAGACCACCTTTATCTCATCCAGTTTCTTACCAACCAGCTCTACCGCATTCATCAAGGCGGCAGTGGTGATTATGGCGGTTCCATGCTGATCATCATGAAAAACGGGTATTTTCAGTTGTTTCTTCAATTCTTCCTCGATGTAGAAACAGTCAGGAGCTGAAATATCCTCCAGGTTGATACCTCCAAAAGTGGGCTCCAGGGCTTTAACCGCCTGGATAAACTGGTCGGCATTCTCGGTTTTCAGTTCAAGATCAAATACATCAATATCAGCAAACTTTTTGAACAGGACGCCTTTTCCCTCCATCACGGGCTTTCCGGCCAATGGACCGATATTACCCAGGCCGAGTACTGCTGATCCATTGGTTATAACGGCAACCAGATTCCCCTTGGCAGTGTATTTATACGCCAACTGCGAATCTTCCTCGATTGCCAGGCAGGGATAAGCCACACCCGGGCTGTAAGCCATGCTTAATTCACGAGATGTTAACAGGGATTTCGTCGGGTTGATTTCGATTTTTCCTGGACGATTTTTATAATGATACGCAAGAGCGTCCTCTTTCTTAATAATCATTGGTTATATTTGCTGAAGATTTGAGTGATTCTATGGATTCGACAAAAAATCTGTTCGTCTTCCGACTTAACTTACTCTCGGATATCTATTTGACAATGTGTGAAAACGGATAATGATGATAAGGAAAAACATCTAATTATAACCTCGATTTGTAACCGATGGCAACAAGCTTGTTTTGGATGTAGATGTGCACTTTTAACTGCAATAAAATATGAAAAGTGATTATGACAAGAATCTCGACCCTCTACGATACCCCATTCTATTCCATTCAGAAATACTGTGCTGAATCACAAAAAGCCAGTAAAATTATTTATTTAATTGAATATCCCTTTTACCATACTGTTATTCTCTTCTTGTTGAAGACTTTTTGGTTCTGGTCCGATTTGTGTCATTATATTTTTGATATTCTCAATTGGATTTGCAGACGATTATTTTCTGATATCTATTCAACCATCGTATTAACCAGACAGGCCTCAGGCATATTTAGTCGTGAAAAAATAGATTCAGAATTAACAAAGTATCCCAATAGGCCCCAATGGATTTAAAAGCAAAAGATATCATGTTTCAAGAATATCACACAATCAGTCCTGAAGCACCAATATTGGAAGCAGTTAAAATAATATTTCATGGCAATGTAAGAAAGAACGGCCATAAAACGGAGAGCCTGATGGTAACCAATGAATTTAACCAACTGGTTGGTGTAATCTCGATGTTTGATATTCTTTACTATTTTAGACCAGATTGTTTTAATTATGGTTTAGATAGCATTGGAAATTGGAAAGGAGACCTGAAACCGCTACTAAGCAATTTTTCAGAAATGACTGTTGAGCATGCCATGAGTTCTCCCGTACTGACAGTCTCATCAGAGGACCATATCATGGTGCTGTTGGACAAAATGATAAAGAAAAAAGCCCGTCGTTTACCGGTGATTGAAAACAATAAATTAGTCGGGGTTGTTTATGAGTCGGATATTTACTTTCAGCTTTTCGAAAATTACCGGTGAGAGTGAAGATCAAAATGCATTTTCTCTTTCTTTGACCTTGATTTTCTATTTAAAGTAATTCAGCAGCGCATGCAGATTGGTTAACGGATGAGAAGGGCAACCGGGAATATAGAGATCCACCGGAATCAATGAATCCAGACCTTCCGTGATCTCGGGGCTTCCCCTGAATGGCCCTCCTGATATGGCACAGCTGCCTACGGCCACTACAACCTTTGGATCCGGGATCGCTTCGAACGTATCCATTAAAGCTGTTTTCATATTCCTGGAAATGGGTCCGGTGACCACAATTCCATCTGCGTGACGGGGAGACGCAACGAAGTTGATGCCGAAACGGGCCAGGTCAAAGAAAGGGGTTGCCAGTACGTTTAAATCGGCTTCACAGGCGTTACAGCCGGCAGCAGAAACCTGACGCAATTGCAGTGAGCGGCCGAATAGTTTTTTGAAGTGTTTTTTTGAATGCTCAGCCAAAGCCGGCAGGCGGCCATCCGTTAAAAGATGATCCCGCATGGAAGTGGCCGTTTCAAAATTTCTGGTAAAGCGAACGAATTTTCCGTTTGATAAGCGTTCACATCCCCCGCAAAATACACACCGCCCCATATCGATGATTTTCTTTTCAGCATCAATGGCATCCTGGGGGCATTCGGACGCACATTGCCGGGCTAATTCATCCGGAGCATCTTTCTGGATTTCAGGAAGCCCGCGATAACGGTCTACCAGTTCAATGCTGGTTTTCGGATAACCTGAGGTCTTATACCCCTGTTCAAATCTGTTTTTCAGTGTATTGAGCATGTAAGGACTCTCGTTATGATTATAGATCGAACCCGCAATAGGATAAATTAAAGCTTTTGTTATTTAAGGGAAAATCAGAAATACCGGTATCCCTGAGCGACATGGCCAGGCCGTTCCAGTTGTGAAAGGAAGGGTCTTTGACTTTATAGCGGGCGATTCCCCCTTTTTCATCGGTTAAAATACAGTGAGAAAGCTCTCCCCGCCAGGCTTCATTTACCGTGACCACGAACGATGCCGGTGCAAGCTCATAGTTACCAAAGTCTACGGGTTCGGTCTTAATCTCTTTTTCAAGCAATGTTTTAATAATCTGGATGGATCGCAGTGCCTCATCTGCCCTGACTCTCGCTCTGGCGTATACGTCACAGGTCGGTTCCGCATAGACCGGTATGTCGATATGTTGATAGTATTCTGTGGGGAATTCTCGTCTGGCATCGAATTGAATTCCGCAGGCCCGGCCAGCCGGTCCGACGAGACCCAGTTTTTCGGCATCATAGGTACTGACAGTCCCGCACCCTTCAAAACGGGACCTGACACTTGGGGTTGCGAACAGAAGATCAATCACATGCTGCATTTGCGGTTCAAGTTCATTTATGCGCCTCATGAGTTCTTTTCTCATTTCAGCATCAATGGCAAACCGAACTCCGCCCGGCCGCACAACTCCCTTACCTAATCGGTTTCCGCAGATCAGCAGGGTCATATTTAAGAAATCACCCCGCATACGGCCAAAATAATTGGCCGGTGGCAGAAAGGCAACATCTCCGCTCAAGGCCCCCAGATCTCCGGTATGATTCGCGATGCGCTCCAGTTCGAGGGCAATGGTCCTGATGATTTTGGACCCCTCATCTGTTCTTACCTGTGTCAGCGCTTCAACAGCCTGTGCCATGGAGGACGCATTAGCGACGGTGGTATCGCCGGCAATGCTTTCGATGACGATCGGCAGCCGTTTATTTTGAATATTTGTTAAGAGATTTTCAATCCCCCGGTGTTGGTACCCCAACTGAATTTCAAGATGAAAGACCCGCTCTCCAATACAGTTAAAACGGAAATGCCCCGGTTCAATGATGCCGGCATGCACAGGGCCTACGGCAACTTCATGAACTTCCTCTCCATCGACTTTATAGTAATCATATCTGCCGGGAATATCTTCCTGATAATCATTGCCAAACACATCGGGTTTCCCCGTTGAGTTGGGATGATACCGAACCATCTTCAGCCAGGGGTGCCCTTCTGGTCTGATGCCGAACTGTTCGGCAATTTCTCGTTCAAACAGGTGAAACGGTTCACATTCTGTGGTGAATGAGGGATATGAGTCAGGCGCATCTGTTCCGGCAATCAGGAGTTCATCTGTTCGCAAGACTGCCAGGAGCTTAATCGTGTTATCCTCTTGATAGCCAAAATATTGGACGACTTTCCCGCCTTCTTTGACAATCTTTAAGGCCTCTCTTCGAAAATCTTCAAATGGCAGTTGTGGAATATCGCTTCTGAGTACCGCACATCCATTTGAAACCTTTAAAAACCCTGTTTTCATTTAGAACCCTCCACCAAAAGGAGAAACAGCATCCATGATCGTATTATACAACGTATCCGGCATCCACAGACACAAAACGATTGATGTAAAAAGAAGAATATATTGGGGCCAGATCAGAGCGGCTTTTTCTTTAATTTTAATCTTT
>Ga0075122_10000606_pt1 | contig 27629 bp, 25 predicted proteins | sample AntAceMetag02UKB_FD_69790 | JGI IMG/M metagenome (GOLD analysis project Ga0075122, IMG submission 69790) | Saline lake microbial communities from Ace Lake, Antarctica - Antarctic Ace Lake Metagenome 02UKB | ecosystem: Environmental > Aquatic > Non-marine Saline and Alkaline > Saline | place...
CTTAAAGTTATTTTTGGGGGAACTCAAAGCTACCAGAGACCTGACGGGAACAGGATTAATACGAAAATTTATGGCCAGGTTGATTTTTCTGCTGGTACTCAGTATGTAAATGCTGGGGCCTCTCTTGATAATATTGCTAGAATGGTTGCTAATGGGACCTTAAAAGGTGGAAAAGATGATCAGATTATTATTGCAACCGGTCCAGTTGAGCAGCGTTTAACGGCTGGACCTGGAGATAGAGTTGTTATGACCGTTCCTGAAATGGTTGATGATAGAAGATACCATGATGAGGATTTTTTGCCTGGGATGAAGGATGTTCAAGCGGATCCTGTTCACAAGAGACTTACCGTTAAGAAAATTCCTAATCTTCCTGGTGCTTGGACTTATTCTGGAGATATTCGTGAGAGATTTTATGCTGAGCCTACTTTCCCTAGGGTTTTAGAAACCATGGATGAGGTTCAGAGGACCGGAAAGGGCTTGAGAGATTTTAGTGTTCTGTTGGTTCCTGATTTACAAATTGGTTCTATTACCGAAAGTCTTGATGCTTTGGTTAAGTTCTGGGATTATTCTGTTCATGAAAGAGGTTGTAAGGGAATCTTGGGTGTTGGAGATATGATTCAGGGTAGAAATTATAAAGAGATGCCAAATGAGAACGCTATGATTGGTGCTTGTGGTGTTGGTGGCCAGCAAATGACTTTAACTAGATTACTTAGACCTTATTTTTCCGAGAAACAAATTGAGTTTATGCATGCCATTGAAGGGAATCATGAGTCAAATACCGATAGGGAGGCGCAAGGTCATCACTATTTGCATGCGCTACAAATGGCAGCCGAACAACATCTGATTGATTGTCCAAGTCATAAGATGGATTTATCATTTCCTCAGTTTTCGGTACCTGTTGAAGATGGAAAAGAGGGTCAGATAATAAAGGCGCCTTATGGATTTACTGAATTGAACGGGTATGGTATGCTTTATGGTCATCAATTTTCTCAGCGAGGAGCTGGAAAGGGAAGCGGTGCAGTTCCTGCAACTCATTTGTCATCTTGGGGAAGACAGATGGCTGAAGTTGGACGAGACTCTGATATTTTGATAGGTGGACATTATCACTTCTGGCAGATGAATGTTGTTGATAACAAGCTTAATGTAATTTGTCCGAGTTTTGCTGGGATTAGTGGATATGAGTTGGAGCGTCAATATGGTGGGTCACAGCCAATGGGAGCAATAATTCATTTTAAGGCAGATGGAAGAATTGGTGTGGAGTCTGTTAGTAAAGAATATTTGGAAAACTACAAGGTTCAGAATCCTACCGTGAAAGCTAGAGGTGTTGATAATTATATTCAGGATTCAGTAAATATTGAGGCCTCTGTTCTTGGAAGAAGGGCACCTTCTAAAATGAAGAAGATGTATCGAAGAGAAGTTGTTGTTAAACCATGAGTTGGCAGGATTTAGTTTTGACCGCGGCTAGCATTGGTTTTAGTTATGCATTGATTCCTCAACTTTATCGAAGCTGGAAGATAAAAAAGGGGCTGGTTACTCTACAGACTGGTATCATTACTTGCACCGGTTTATTTCTTACTTGTATCGTTCTTTTGAATGTTGGCTTGTTTATTTCTTCGGCTACTGCTTTTATTTCGACGCTTCTTTGGTATGCGATAAGTATGCAGACTGTTGTCTATGGATTTGTTGGGAATCCGCTTGGTGCGAAAATTGTTTTGACTGGTGTCGGGTCTTCTGGGAAAACCACCGTATTGGATGTGTTGAAAAGAAGGAGTTGTGCTGTTTTTGGAGAGACTGCTCGAGAAGTTTTGGAAGAGCGGAGGAAAAATGGCAAAGGAAATAATACTCATGATGAGGTTATGGAGATGGAGGGTGATATGTATATTCGACAAGCTGTGAATGAAAAGGATTTTGAAATGAGTCGTCATAATGTTGCGTTCTTCGATAGGAGCGTTGTTGATATGTGGGTTTATTCTCTTGAATTAATGAAAGACTTGCCTGATTGTCTAAAGGATAAACACTATGGAAGTGTCTATGACGAAGTTTTTGTCTTTGACCCCCTACCCTATGTTAAGGATGAGATTCGTGTTGAGGGTGACGAAGAGAATGCCTTGAGGATCCATCAGGATATTATTAAGGCTTACAAAAAATTTGGTTACAGGCCTATTGTTGTACCGCGGTTCTCTGAAAATAAGGAAGAGAGTATCCGAAGGCGTGTTAATTTTATTTTGAAGACATTGAAGAAGAAAGGTTATAAGATTTAGAATACAAAAAATTATAAAGACTTATTTTTGATGATTTATATGATAAAAGAATATCCTTATCACCCTTATACTGTGGTTCTCCTTAATGATGATCCGCTTAGGGTTGTTGATCGAAAAACTATAGAGCCCAATAGGTCTGAACCCGCCGGAAAACCAGTGATTGGACATATAATGCATTTAAGAAGTGGGCATGTTGAGTTTGAGCCTGTTGGTGAACCTGACCTAAGAGTCGGGGGTGTTGGGAAATTTATTTCGGAGGCTCAGAAATGTGGTTTTGGAATAATTGGACACTATCATGGTCTTTCCGTGCCATATTCTGGAAACGTTGACAATAGCCCTTCAGCTTCTGCATCCAATCGACTTCCGATTCTTCCAAGTCCAGCTTACCTACAATAAAGAAGAAAGCATTCTTAATTTCAGTATTCGGTAAGCCGAATAATTATTAATTTTATTGATTCGTGTGGTTTTGAGCCGTTTTATATGAGTGCTGAAATGCTGTTTTATCGACGCTGTTAGGCTTTTAGAGCTATATGGGCCCTACGTAGTAACCCTCCTTTTTTCTAAGGCTAACTATTCAGCTAAACTGCTCTGATTTTTTAAGGGGATTTCTAGTGCTCACTTTTCGTAAAAAATGACTCGTTTTAACTCTCACTTTTTCACTTTAAAAATCAGTGAATTAACGGATTGTGCGAACTATATTAACGGTTTTTGATGATTATGGATTTTTGGATGTAAAAAGTAGTGATTTCGCGTTTTAAAGGGGCTAGAATCAAATTTAGGCTTAAAAACGGGTACTTTATTGGGTGAAATGCCTAAAATTTGCTAAAGAGTGCTTAAAATTCGAAAAAAAGATATCTCAGATCCGGACTATACCCCTGATTTGTGAAATTCCAATTTGTCTTGAAGTGGCAAATCGAAGCCTTTTTCTTTGAGAATTTGGAAAAGTTCGTTTCGGAAATTAAAATTGTTGATCATTCTATGGTGGTTTGGGCAGAGGCCGATTAGATTTTTGGGGGAATTGTTGGATTTGTTCTTGTCAATGTGGTGGATGTCCACAATCTTGTCGAAACCGCAGATTACACACTCTTTTGTGACTTTTCTGTAGGTTTTAAGGTCGACATTGTTTGATTTTCGCTGATTGTAGGCTTTGCTCTTGTCAAGATGGAAAACGTAGTTGTAACAGCCTGGGCATAGGCCTTTGGCGTGAATTTGCATTTTCCGTTTACATCTTTTGCAGGCTGCCAGCTTCGGCTTCCAGTTTAATTTTTTGTAGCAGGCGTAACAGAGGCCTTTGGCGTGATGTTCTTTTTCTTCAGAGCAGTTGCTACATTTTTTTATCACCATTTTCAATAAAAAAGTGTTCGCATATTAAATAGTTTGTGCAAACGGGGCATTTCCGTTCGCTTAGTAATGGAAGAACGTCATACAATGTATATTGTGCGAACTCTTGCTAAAAACAGGTCGATTATTCGAAAAATGGCTTTATGCCCTGATAAACCAAAGCTCCTGTTGATATCACTGCAAGGCCCATCGCGGTGTGATATGTGTTTGAGCTCGCGTAGGCTTTTTGAATGTCTTTTGCCTCTGTGTCATTGGCTGTGCTGAGAAGTTTTGTTAATCTGCTTCTGTGTATTCTGGCACCGATGATCGGAATCTTCTCTCTTTTTCTCATTTGATATTCGTCTTTCATGAGGCTTTGTGGGAAGTTTTGCTTTTAAATTTTATTGTGATGATTTCCCATGGTTTCGTTTTGTGCACTTTGGTTAGGTTAATTCACAGTTCCGCGTCGATAATATAAACACTTTTGGAACAAATATCTCATTTTTCCCAGGTTTTTTGGGCAAAGTTGATATTTTAATTCTTGTTTATTGGTCTAGTTTTTCGTGAATTTCTGTCCACTTGCCCTGGGGTTGTGCACTTTGGTTAGGTTAGTGCAAAGAAAAAGATAAAAAATAAATTAAAATTTTGTGGCTTTATTTGCCGAAAATTGCTAAGATTACACCGATGATAGCACCGATAACGACGATCCATCCTGCAATTATAGTGATGACTTCTGGAATTCCTGGCACTGCTAATGTTCCGTCAATCATTCCTGAACCTACTGCAAGTGATGCAATAACACCAACGATCCAAGTCAAGATTCCGATTAAATTTTTATTTCCCATGTTTACCTCCTTTTAGTTTTTAGCTTTTGTTTTCGTAGTATAATGCAAAAATAGCATTACCACGGCGAATGTTAATAAAACTGTTAATATGTATGCGCTCCTCAATGAGGTCGTATACCCGAAGTATTCTGTGATGTGTCCGAAGCCTGAAACTGCGTCCGGATTTAGTGAACAAAGTGCCCATTCGTAGATTGGATTTGGAACATTTGGCCCTGATCTGCATGGAATTATTGGGATGAAAATAGACGTGATTAATACACCAGCGGCGATGACTCCAGCCATCATCGAACTCTTTTTTAATTGCATGTTTCTATATAGTTTTTAAAGTTTTTAAGGGTTGTGGCTAGTGTTGTTTGAACAGTGGGCGTGGTATGCGGGTGTTAAAACAGCGTTAAAGAGGTGTTTAAACGGGTGTTTGGCTTGTTTATAAGATTTATAAGGGTGTTTGAAAGCTTTATCGACGGTAAAAGTTGATGTTTATGAATCAAACAGGTTAGGTGTTTGCTTGGACAAACGGCTTATTTTGAGTGATTTTGGTGTTTAAATAGCTGTTTAAGGGTGTTGGCTGTCCAAATTTCACGAAAGATTTATAAAGAAAGTTGGTTAAAAGATGTTAAGATGTTGGGTTTATTTGGACATAAAAAAAGGGTGGAAAAATTGAGGACTGAGGTGCAGGATTCCTTTAGCCATGTAAAGAAAGACTTCAATAAAGTGGGACAATGGATCAAACATCTCGACGATAAACACGTTTCTCACAAGGATGATATTTCTAAAATAAATGATCAACTTTTGGCTATCCAAAATGACCTAATTGAGCTAAAAGACTTCGTTTCTTTCTTTGGACCGCAGATGTCCAACACTTTGTCCAAACAAGGGTCACAGGCCGGGATAAAACACGCAACGCCTATGAGTGTCCAAACAGGTGCGCAAACGGGTGTTCAAACAGATGTTTTAGACAATTTAACAGTAATGGAGAGAGCAATTGTATGGGCCCTTCTAAACGCCGACATGAGGCTTTCTTATGAAGATTTAGCTGCTTTATTAGGCAAAGACAAAAGCACTATTAGGGGTCAGATCAACACTATAAAACAGAAGAATGATGGACTGATTGAAGAGTTTAGAGAGGCAAATGGTAAGAAAAGGCTCTTTATACCGGAAAACATGAGGAACATGGTGATTAAGAGTGTTAAGATTAAGGTAAAAGACTCAAAATCGAAAAAGTGAGAGTTAAGGGGTGTAAATTTGCTGAAAAAGTGGTGATTTTTTAGGCAAACAAACCAGAAAAGTGAGGGGTTTTAACAAAAGATGAAAGGTGAGGGTTGCAAAAGAATGAATTAACGGAAAATAGTGAGTTAGTTCGATCATATTCAAAAATTAAAAAACAAGCCTGAATGATGAGATTTAGGGTTTTAAACGGTGGATTTTCAGGAAAATAGTGAGTTGTGAGATGTAACTTGTTAATCGTTTAACCGAATAAGTTGTATTTATCGCAAACAGTTTGCCCTAAATGTAATTTTATCGTCGGTAAAATAATCTTTTAATCTAATCAAAAGTTGATTATAACTCTCTTAGTTCGCATATTGTAGCTAAAGTAGCTATAGATTTGAGATCTTGGGAGACTTTTAGGAGTATTGTTTTGTTGTTTTGCCTTAATTTGCTGATTGGGATACCTTTTTTGATGAGTTTATTGGTGTAATCACGCATAGAAGACTCGCTGAGATGCAGTTTCTCGGCTAAGGTTCGATATGTTATTTCTTCAATATTTTGTTCTTCTAAAGCATATAGGGTGCTGAAAACTAGCATCTCCTGAGGGGTTAGACGCTTGAATTTAAGGCGTATTCCTTTCTTAATGTTGTCAAGTGTGGAGAGAACTTCCTGAGCTTGTTCAAAGTCTGTTTTATGTGTAATATGGGTATAATTATGTGTTTGTTGGTCTGTCTGTATGTCTGTTGGTCTGTCTGTTGGAACCCCTTCATTTCCTATGGAACTATTGATATTCTTATGGTATAGCGGCTCTACGGGGTAATTATGTGTTGGATTTGTCTGATTATGTGTTGAATTGTCTGTCTGAAGGGGTATATTTGATGGATTATGTGTTGGAGTTGTCTGTTGGTTTGTCTGTTGAGCTTGATTTAACAGAATTTCCCCGATTTTAGCTCTAAGTTCGTATAATTCACTCTTCAGGTCGGAGATGTCTTCTTTTATCTTAGAGAATGCCTCTTTTATTGGATCCATGGTGGTTTAGAGGGGTTTTGGTTTATAATTATAGTTGTTCTTCGACTGTAGTTTTAGAATGTATGATATTTGTAAGATTGTTTCCGGAAATTTTAATTATTTTGTATCTACTGAGACTTTTTGTAAATTTCATGAGCTTTGTTGGATATTCTCCACCTTTGTCTTCTAGAATATTGAAAGCCTTGTGGGTTTTTGTCGATTTTCATGACTAAATCTTTTTTTTCTAAGATAATTAATAACCTTTTTATGAATTCTTCGTCTCTTGCGAGTTCTTTTGCAATATCTGATGTGAAAACTTGCTTGGGGAATATAGAATATAGGTGATATAGTATTTGTTCTGATATTTTTTCGATCTTTTCGTCGGATATTTGTGGCATATCTGTACTATGTTTATTTGTTTTATATTCTTTTGGTTTTGCTTGAAACTTATTTTTAATTAGTAAGGTTTATATTATTGTTTTTCTATAATATTTGATGGGTTTGTATAAAAAGGGTGTGGTTGCAGGAGTAGTGTTGGTTTTAATTGGGTTTATGTTTTTGTTTAGTGGAACTTTTGTGATTGGTGCAGACGGGGATTCGAAAGATCCGACAAGTATTCCTGATTTTATGTTTGAAAAGAATTCTGATTGGAATAATGCATTTGATATTCTTGATTATTATGAACTTAGTGGTCATCCTTCTGGTTATTCTTTCTCTGAGGACCCTACAAACGTTGATGGGGAATTTGTTGACCGTGATTTTACCATCGGAGGCGGTGTAAGATTCAAACCTGCTGTGGATTTTGTCGGAGCGCGGAACTTTCAGTTAAATGTTCAGGATGTTATGTCCAATGTTTTCAAAGTAACCATCGTTGAGGACCTCGGTGCAAGTATAAATGCTGCTTCTGAGACGGGTGAGGGTGGTGAAATTGTTAAATATGGGTCGCAAAGTGGTGTTAGTGGCGGTATGGGTTTGATTGTGTGGGTTGTTATTGTTATAATTGTTGTTTTGTTGGCGGGTTTTGCTTTTTGGTTTTTCAAATTGAGAAAAAAAGATACGCTTGCGCCTGAAGTTGCGACCATTCCGGCTAAAAATACTGCAACTTCGGCTATTTCTTCTAGTAAGATTGCTCCTGTCTTGACAAAAAAACCAAGTCAGGATGCTATCAACGATTATTATAAGAAAAATAAAATAAAATAATCATTCAGTAAGATTTATATTAGAGGTTTACCATAATATTTGATGGAGTTGGGAAAAGTTGGGATGATCGTTGGTATGGTTTTGGTTGTATTGGGAATATTTTTTATTTTTAATGGGGGCATTACGGGCAATGTTCTTTTAGATGGTGTTTTTGAAGATGACTGTTCTCAATCTAGTATTGAAGCTCTTTGGGATAGTGTTTATGTAGGTGGTCATGATGGATTGGAGTTTTTTACTGATCTTTCTGGAGAAGGCGAGAGTTGTGTAAATTTTTATGCAAGAAAAGGTGACAGTGCTACTGGTGAGGTTTGGTATCTTGCCGTAGAGGAATCTTACTTTTTAGCTTATTATATTCAGGGTAATCAGAATTCCTATGATGCGTTTATGGCTATAAGTGATTATACTGGTGCCTCTGTACCTTTTGTATCAACCTTTCTAACACAATTTGTTAATATTAAGGTACATGAATTAACAAATGAAGCTGAGACTCTTTCCCACCTTAAGGGTATAATGAAATCGGAAATAACATCTTTTGATGAGGAATATTCAAATGGTTGGGGTGGTTTATTTGAATATAATGATGATGAAGACAGATTTACTGTTTATACTGAGAGAAACGTTATAATGTGGGTTAGTCAGGCTGAGGGTTTTTCTGCATCTTTAACGGGTTTTTCTGCTGATACAAATGTTGCCGCTAATGAAAATGTTTCTTCTGAAGGTGCAAATAGAGAAGAGGCGGAGAGTAGTTTTAATTTAATTTTATGGATAGTTGTGACCCTAGTCGTTGTTATAATTATAGGTCTTGTCTTGTGGTTTTTTGTTTTTAGAAAAAAAGACTCTACTATAGGTGAGGTGACGCCTGTTCAACCAACTAGCCCCGTTGTTCCTGTAACCCCTGCTGTTATAACACCTACTATTGAAAAGAAACCATTGGCTTCTATTAAGCCGGCTGCTCCACAGTCTCCTATTATTCCTGCAAATCCCGTCGTTAAAAGCACTCCTTCTCCCGTGAAGGCTACAATTCAAGATTCTATTAATTAAAATTATAAGAAAATAATTTTAGCAAGATTTATATTGGTGATTTATCATTATATGTGATGGATTTAAAGAAGAGTAGTATGGTCGTTGGGGTGATTGTTTTAATTGCCGTGAGTATGTTTTTTATTTTTGATGGTGATATTACTGGGAATGTTGCTTGGGAAGCTGGTTATGAAAACACTTGTACTGATGATGATGTTGGGATTATTTGGGATTATGTTTTTAAAGAAAAATCTGAGGACAACATAGTCATTTATAGAGAAACTTCTGGTGGTCCTAGTGATTGTACAAATGATTTTGCTGCTGCTAAGGGTGATGGTTCTGATAAAATTTGGATGTTATATAGTAATAACGGCGGTGAGGAAATTCACTTTTACTATGTTCAATTAGACGATGGATATAGTGATATCTATGGGTCTTTAAGTTATGCTATAATTGCAGAAAGTATGATGGGAATAATGGGCGCGGCTCTTGGGAATATTACCAATCAAACTATGCTTGGTGCTGATGGTCATGTTGATTATTTTGACAATATATTTGAGAAGAGTATTTCCGGTTTAGATGTTGAGATTCTGGGCTTTATGTCTGCCTACAAATTTATTGAAAGTAAAACCATTAGTGGAACAGAATACGATAATAAATATTATGTTTTTGATAATAAATCTTTAATTTGGATTAATAGTTCATTTGTTCCCATGGTTGAAGATGTGGTTAGTTTTACCGATGATATTGATAATTTTACTTTTGAGAGAAATAGTAGTTGGAATGATGCATTTGATATTGGAGATCATTTTAGTATTGAAGATTACTTTAATGTTGTTCATAATGTTACGTTTGTTGTAAATGCGCTCGGAAATAATACTAGTGGTGAATGGATTAATTATACTATTAATGGTGATAGCGTTGAATTTGAACCAACTACTGGTTTTCTGGGTACAAGGGAGTTTAATATTACTGGGGAGGGTATAAGTTCTAATAATTTTAATGTGACTATTGTTGCGGATGTTAATGATGCACCGGAATTGGTTAAGGATTTTGAGTCTATTTCTGTTTCGCGGAATGGTAGTGAAACTATATATTTAGATGTTTATTTTGAAGACCCTGAGGAGGATGATATGACTTTTTCGGTTAGTGGGGAGACTGAGAATTTAACAATTAATATTAGTGGGGAGACCATGACTATTCGTCTTAATTCTACTTTTAATAATAGTGCTGAGATTTATGTAACTGCGAGTGATGGGGAATATTCGAAGAAGAGCAATAAAATTTGGGTATTTGAAAATAGTTTAGCTGCAGTAGTTTTAGTGGAAAATATTACTGGAGTGGAAAATGAGACCGTGGAAGAAAATGCCAGTGCTGCCAGTAGCTCTAGTGGTGGTGATTCTACAAATCAGAGTTCTAACACTGGTGCTGGTGAAGGGATTGATCTTGGCTGGCTTAAGTGGGTTGGAATTATTTTAGTTGTTATTATATTAATACTTTTTGCTATTTGGTTTTTTGTTTTGAGGCGTGGTAATATTCCTATAATTGGTGGTGATGTTGTATCTGTTGCTAATGAAATTCCTATTCCTCCAACTGAACCTACTATAAGTGCGCCTGTTATACCTGCTGCGGCTCCTATTCAGCCAGCTGTGCCAAATCCTATTATTCCAGCAGCGCCTGTAAATCCGGCACCTGTAGCGCCTCAAGCTCCTGGTCAAAATTCTGTTAATGACTATATGAAAGGTCTTAATTTGAAGAAATAATTAATCGTATAATCCTTGCTGGATCTGTTGTACTGTAATATCATGTTTTGATGTATTTAAAAAATCGCTAGCTTCTTGTGGGTTTGTTGGTGGCTGATATCTTGCTTGAAACATATTTTGTCCAGTTATTTTACCATCTTTAGCAAAGACTTCATATAACGTAGTTCCATTTCTTCCAAAAAATATTTCTTCACCATCACTTTCTATAATACCCTCTATTTCACTTCTATCTTGCATTAATTATAGACGTCTTAATTCTTTTTAAATATTTAGATTAGAAAAATAAACGCTCGTACCCCGAATCGAACGGGGATGCCTCGAAAGGCCGCGGGTTCGAGCCGCGTGCAATACCATTATGCGATACGAGCTTAATATTATAGAAAAATGTATATATATAAATTAATTGATTAATCTTTTTTAACTGAAAGAGTTGGTAGTTTCATATGAATTGGAAGTCCTAATTCTTCTTCTAATTCCAAAGCCTTGATCGAGGCTTTTTGAATAATTAAATTTGTTAATCCAACATATTCTGGAGAATCATATTTTTTATCTTTTTGTAATTTTAATAGTTCTTTATTTGTTTTTGCGTCACCAGTTAAAAATAAAATTCCTTTGATTTCTATTTTTCCTAAATCTCCATAATCAACTTCAAAGGTATAATCTAATCTTAATGCATCTTTAGCGTCTTTTACTTTATCTAAATTATCAATTTTAATATTTGTTTTAACTGCTAATTTTCCACTGAATTCTGGAGATCTCTCTGCGCTTACTTTTAAAAATTTTGAACCTGCTAATTTTAGATTTGCCATATTAAAGTTTGATAAATTTGGTTTATAAGTCTTTTTATAATAAATCTTCTTCAGAAACTACTATAAAATCACCTACTGCAATTACCGCGTTATACGGAATTAAAGCCTCCCTATCTTTTGTTCTTTCTAATGATAAATTTGCTGTGTATGTTGTTAAATTTGATAAAACAATGTGAATTAATTCTCCTGTTCTAGCTTCGAAAGTGATGTCTTTTACTATACCTAATTTTTTACCTTCTTTGGTAACTAATTGCTTTCCTAGAAGTGCTTTGAAGGGTTTTTTATCCATAAGTAGTTTAGTTGTGAGTTGTTTATAAACTTTTCTTTGGTATTTTTATTAAATAATAGTAGTGAAGTCTGTGTTTTTCTTTAAATATTATATAAATGAAATATTGATCTTTTTTAATAATATATGCCTTTTAGGAGTGACCCTGTGGTTTCTTATGGAAACTTTTATAAAACTATCTTAAGATTTAAGGTTCTGGTTTTCTAATTTTCATTTATAAACATTTATATTATATATTATATATATTATAAAGTATATATTATAATAGTTATTATTAAATATAATATATTGTAGTTAATAGTAGATATATTGAGATTATTATTAATAATTAATTTCTTCTGGAGAGGAAGTGAAGGGGTAGGGGTTATTTTAATAAAAAAAAGGTTTATAGAGGAGAAATGAGGATATTTAATAAATATTAATAAAATATTGGAATTAATTAGTTCCATAGGAAATAGGGGTATAATTAATATATTTCAAGTATATGAAAGTTTAAATAGTTGTGATATTAAATTGATTTATGAAAAAAGGATTTTTTGAAAATGGGTGTTGAGCTTGGAGATATTTTTAATTCTGCGGTAAATAACAGTCTTTTTCAAAATAAAGGGGTGCTTCAGGTTAGATATACACCGGAATCTATTCCCCATAGAGATGAGCAAATTAAGTCAATTGCTTCGATTTTGGCTTCGAGTTTGAGAGGTGAGAGGCCTAGTAATTTATTTGTTTATGGTAAGACAGGTACGGGAAAAACACTTTCTGTAGAGTATGTTTGTGACGAACTTACCAAAAAAGCTAAGGAATTGGATGTAGAAGTTAGATTTGAATATTTGAATTGTAAGTTGAAAAAGGTTGCTGATACTGAATATAGAGTACTTGCAGCGTTAATAAAACAGCTTGGTGGGGAGATTTCTGCGACGGGGCTTCCTACAGACCAGGTTTGGGCAAAATTTATTGAATTAGTTGATAATAAAAAACAGTTGATAATTTTTGTTTTTGATGAGGTTGATCAAATGATTAAGAAGATGGATAGTAATTTTTTGTATTCATTTACTCGTTTAAATCAAGAATTAAGTAAGGCTCAAATTTCTATGGTTGGTATTTCAAATGAGGTGACTTTTTTGGAAAATATTGACCCGAGGGTTAGGAGTTCTTTAGGAGAGGAAGAATTTGTATTTCACCCTTATAATGCGATTCAGTTGCAGGATATTTTGAATGAGAGGTGTAAGGCGGCGTTTAAAGAGAATGTTGTTGCTCCTGGGGTGATTGCTAAATGTGCGGCTTATGCGGCTAGGGAACATGGCGACGCAAGGAGAGCTTTGGATTTATTGAGGATTGCTGGGGAACTTAGTGAGAGAGAGGGTAATAAGGAAATTGGAGAAGATTATATTGATTTGGCGAATTTGAAAATGGAACGTGATAAGATTTTGGATATTGTTGAAGGTGAACCCAAACAATTCAAATTAGTTTTGCATGCAATTATGCATTTAACAAAGATGGCTAAGGATAATAACGAGAGATTTTATACTGGTGATGTTTATAATGTATATCAGGATTTTTGTAATCAGACGAAAACAGATGCTTTAACTCAAAGGAGAATTAGTGATATTTTAGGCGAGGTTGATATGTTAGGTCTGATTAATGCTAAAGTTATTTCTAAAGGGCGTCATGGACGAACACGAGAGATTAAATTATCTGTTCCGACAAATTTGTTTGATAAAGTTGAAGCTATTTTAACAGATACCCTTGGGCTTTGAATATTTTTTTAAGACATCTAATAGTTTACCTATTACCAGTCCCATAAAGGCAGAATAAACCACAACTATAATAAAAAATAAGGCGATTATATGCATTTCGTTTAACATATTATCTTCTGCGGTAAAATAATTATCTACCAATATAGCAATAGGCATATGAAACATTCCAAAGACGATTATAGCAAGACCAGCTCCAATTATCAAACCTTTCCTTTTGTAGGACCAATCACACCATCCCATATATCAAGTTGTTGTTTGATTTATATAAACGTTTTGATAAACTATTTATTAACCTTTATTTTTATCATTTTAGAGTGACTACAGAATCGGAATATTTATAAAAGATATTACCAAATATTTTCATGAGCGATTTAATAATTCCAGACATGAGCCTCTGTGCGATTGTGCGAGATGAGAAAATGAACCCCGCAGGAGGTATAGTTGATTATGTAGACTCTGTTATGCCTTTCGTTGAAGAAGGAATTATTTATGACACAGGATCTTTAGATGGAACAAGAGAATTGTTAGAAGAAATGCAGGGCAAATATCCAAATTTAAAAGTTTTTGATACGCCGTTTAGGGGGTTTTCTAATGCCAGAAATAAATCCGTTAAAAAAGCAAAGACAAAATACGCTTTAGTACTTGATGCTGACGAGAGGATAATTAAGGACGATTTTGGTATATTGGCAGGTGAAATAAAAAAAACTCAAGAGGCCGGTTATAATTTAAATATACAACATATGGGTTTTTATGGGAATACGCATGGCCATGGAGGCCATAACCCAAGAGTTTTTGATAGAACGCGTGGTTTTAAATTTAAGAAAAAGGTTTGGGAATTTTTGTATGATAGTGATGGAAAAAAAGTGACAAATACATCTTCAGCGAAAAATCTCGAAGAAGTGTATCTTTATCATTTTCTTCCTGATGTTGATGCAAGAGAAGAAAAGGGGAAAGGATGGTACGAGCAAATAATGAAAACAGGAGCATTTCTTCCATTCAGAGGTGTTGGTGCGCCTTCTCAGATGCCTGGTTTTGAGAACTGGAAAAAAAGAAGCCCAATAAGAGACGATTTTATTTTTGGAGCACAGGCAGTATGAGCGACCTAATAATTCCAGACATGAGTCTTTGTGCAATAGTGCGAGATGAGAAGATGAATGCAGCCGGGGGTTTATAGATTATGTGGATTCTGTTATGCCCTTTGTTGAAGAAGGAATTATTTATGACACAGGATCTTTAGATGGGACACGAGAACTACTAGAAGAGATGCAAGGCAAATACCCAAATTTAAAGGTTTTTGATACAGAATTTAGAGGTTATGCTAATTCTAGAGATGAAACCGTTAGAAAAGCACAGACAAAATATGCTTTGATACTTGATGCTGATGAAAGAATAACTCAGAAAGATTTTGGTTTTATAAAAGAGGGTATGAGAGAGGTTCCTAGGGTTGGTTATAATTTACATATACATAATGTATATCCAAATGGAAGTGTTGGCTCAATAATGGGACATAATCCGAGAATATTTGATAGAACACAAGGGTTTGAGTTTAATTGTAGGGTTTGGGAACATTTGTTTGATAAAAAAGAGAACAAAGTGGCCGATTTGGATTCGGTGAAGTATATTAAAAATGTGGAACTTTTGCATTTTGTACCAAGTGAGAAAGCGCGAGAACAAAAGCGCGAAGATTGGTATAGCCAGATAGGGGGGTTTAAGGATGTTTTTACCAAAGAAGATTATGATAAAATTTCAGCACCTTCTCAGACAAGTAGTTTTAAACGGTGGAAAAGAAAAAGCCCCGCGAGGCATAAATATACTTTTGGAGTACAGGCGGCATGAGTGTTAGGATATAAATTTTTATAAAGGGTGGAATGTTTTTTGTTATGGAGGGCAAGGCGCTAACGTCTGTAGATCTCTCGGTTTTGAAATGACGAATAAAATATTTGAGTTATGTAGTAATAAAGGGTTTCTTATAGACAGGGAAATGTTAGATTTATTCTCGGGAATGGAATTTGAGATTGTCGAGAAAATTGTTGAGATATTGGTGAGGACTGTTAAAGAGAGGGTTATTACGAAGAATATTTTTGATTTGCACGTTGATAAGTTTAGGGAGTTGCTGGTTGTTAGTGGGGGTGGTGAAGTTATTCGGAATGATGGTGTGAAGCTTTTAGTTAGTCCGAGTTTCAGATCTAAGAAGATTGAGGTTGGAGATTTTGTTAATCATTTTCGGGCGAGGTTTGAATCTATTAAGGGAATGTTGGAAAAAAAAGATTTGACTAATTTGAGCTCGATTCGGAGGATTGGAACTAATAATGGAGTTTATTCAATTATTGTGATGGTGAAGAGTAAGCGGATTACTAAAAATAGGAATTTATTGGTTGAGGTTGAGGATTTAACGGGGAACTCTTTGGTTTTGATTAATCGTGAAAATAAGGAATTGTTCAAGACTGCGAATAATTTGTTGCTCGATGATATTGTTGTATTTCGAGTTTCGGGTTCGAGCGAGATGTTGTTTGTTAACGAGATAATATATCCGGATATTTTTTTAGACAAGGAAAGGTATGGAGATGTTGATGAGTGCGTTATGTTTTCTGGGGATTTTCATATCGGGTCGAAGATGTTTCTGGAAAAGAATTTATTGAAGTTTGTAGATTGGATTAATGGTGAGGTTGGAGACAATAAACAGAAGGCAATTGCGCGGAAGGTTAAATATTTGTTTTTGACTGGTGATAATATTGATGGAGTTTCGCATTATCCTGGACAGGAAAAGTTTTTGAAGATTAAGACTTGTCGTGGGCAATATCAAAAGGTTGAGGAGATTTTGAAGAAGATAAGGAAAGATGTGCAGATTGTGATTTGTCCCGGACAGCACGATGCCGTTTGGTTAGGAGAGCCGCAGCCGATTATTAGTGAGAAGTGGGCCCCTGGTTTACATAGAATGGAGAATGTACATCTGGTTCCAAATCCTGCCTTGGTTGAGATTGGTTCGGGTTTCAAAGTTTTGATGTATCATGGGGCTAGTATCAATCGATTTATTGATGAGATTCCAGAGATTAGAGTTAGTGTTGGACATAAGAACCCGACGCGTGTTGTTAAGGAGATGTTAAAGAGACGACATTTGGCCCCTGTTCACGGTTTGATGGATTATATTCCGTGTGAAGAAAAAGACCCACTAGTTATTGATGTGGTTCCTGATATAGTTGTTACGGCTGACCAGCATCGTGCGGAATTCAGTTGTTATAATAATATTTTATTGGTTACGAGTTCTTGTTGGCAGTCGATTACTCCGTTCGAGGAAAAGTTAGGCAATATTCCTGAGCCATGCAGAGTTCCTTTGTTTAATCTGAAGACTAGGGAAATCAAAATTATTGATTTTTCGGATGATGAGGTTAAGTGGGATGAGGGCGACGAATTGGTTTGTAAATTGGAGGATAATAAATGAAAATAGGAGTTGATATAGACGAGGTTTTGGCAGAACACCTGGATGCCGTAATTGAATTTTATAAAAATGAAAAAGGAATATTTATTCCTAAGGAAGATTTTCACACTTATTATTGGCCGGATATTTGGGGCATTTCTTTAGATGAGGCGATAACGATTGATCACGAGTTCAAGAAAACAGGTGCATTTGATAATTTATCTGTTGTTGATGGAAGTATTGATGCAATTAAGAAACTTTGTTTAGATCATGAACTAAATGTTATAACGGCGAGGCCATTTATATTTAAAGAAAAAACCTTTAATTGGTTGAATTTAAATTTCGGAGATGTATTTAATGATATTTTTCATAGCAGTGATTTTCATGTCGGAAATGGAGAGAATAAAAGGAAGTCGGATATTTGTCGGGAGTTGGGAATAGGCTTATTGCTTGAAGATAGTGCTGAAAATTCTTTGGATTGTGCTGAGAGAGATATAGTTGTTCTATTATTGGATAAGCCCTGGAACCAGGGTGTTGAGCATGAGAAGATTTATAGGTGTTTTAATTGGAATGATATTTTAGATAAAATAGAGGAGCTTGAAAATGAGTAGCTGGGACGTTGAAAAATATTTCAATGAATTAAGTTGTGGGGTTAATCGTGAGTATGATGTTGCGAATTTAGCTAGAGGAAAAGGGTTGGACCCAGTTGGAAAAGTTGAAATTCCGTTGGCGATGACGATGGCAGAGAAGTCTGTTGCTTTGATTAGTACTGTCTACTCCAAATTGCCGGTGGAAAAAATTACGGCTAGGATTTTGGAATTAGAAGGTGAGCATGGGCAGTTGGATACGGCGGTTAGTTTTGTGATTGCTCGTGAGATTGCCGAGGAGAAGTTTTGTAAATTTAGTGATCAGATGGAAGCGATTGACATCGGTTTTCGGGTTGGGTTTGCATATATGACATTAGGTGTTGTCTCTTGTCCAATTGAGGGTTATACTGGACTAAGAATGGGAAAAACGAAAGAAGGGAAGGATTATTTTATTGCGAGTTTTAGCGGGCCGATTCGTGCGGCAGGTACTACATCTATTTGTACTTTTTTAATGTTGGTTGATTATCTAAGGGAGCATTTTGGTTATGCGAAATATGATCCTGATGAGAGTGAAATTAGGCGATACCTTCAGGAGAATACGGACTATCAGGAGAGGGTTACAAATCTACAATATTTTCCTACGGAAGAGGAGATGAAATTTTTGGCTGAGAAATTGCCATTTCAGATTGATGGCGAGCCGACAGAGCAGCTAGAAGTTTCTAATTATAAGGATTTGTCAAGGGTTGAGACTAATAGAATTAGGGGGGGTATGTGTCTTACTTTTTCTGAGGGACTTGCTCAAAAGGCTGGTAAGGCATGGGGCCGTTTGAAGTCTTGTAAAAATAAGGGATTAGTTTGCACTGGTTTTGATTGGATTCCGGAATATTTAGTTTTACATAAAAAAAGAGAAGTTGGTGGCGATGATATTTCCGCGACTTATATTAAGGATTTAGTTGCGGGTCGTCCTGTTTATGGACACCCTTCCCGGAGTGGTGGTTTTCGGTTTAGATATGGTAGAGGTAGGACGGCAGGGTTTAGTGCAGTTTCTATTCATCCGGCGACGATGGGAATTTCAAATGGGTTTTTGTCAAACGGGACGCAGTTGAAGATTGAAAAGCCAACAAAAGGTTGTATTGTCACTTCTTGTGATTCTATTGATGGACCTATTGTTCGATTGAAAGATGGTTCTGTTAAGAAATTGAATGATTGTTCTGAGGCAAAAAAGATTTACCCAGAAGTTGATGAGATTATTTATCTTGGAGATATTTTGTTTCCGCTTGGGGATATTGTTGATAGGAATGCGGATCTGGTGAAGCCGGGTTATGTTGAGGAGTGGTGGGAATTAGATAGTGGAGAAAGTTCGGATATTGATTTAGATAAAGCAATTGAGATTAGCAAGAAAGAGGTGCCACTGCATCCGAAGTTTATTTTTTATTGGAATCAAATTTTTAATGAAGATTTTGTTGAGTTGATTAAGTGGCTGAATAGTTCTGTTTGGAGAGGTGGTAAGTTGGTTTTACCGTGGAGCGAATCCGTTCGTGAGGAATTTAGTGTTGCAAAAAAAGCGTTAGAAGTTTTAGGAATTACTCATGATGTTGTTTTGGATAATGTTGTTGTTGATGTGGACGCTAGAGCCCTTTTAATTAACCTGGGAAAGAATGAGATGATTAATGACGAAGTTTTGGAATTGAAGGTTGATGAAATTGATGAGAGGAGTGTTTTAGAAATTGTTAATTCAATGTGTGAGTTTGAGATTAAGGATAAGGCTGGGAGTTTTATTGGTGCGAGAATGGGGCGTCCTGAAAAAGCGAAGTTGCGTGCTTTGACTGGAAGTCCGAATGTTCTGTTTCCGGTTGGAGAGCAAGGAGGAAGACTTAGAAGCGTGCAGGATGCAGTTGAGATGGGGTTTGTTAAAGCTGATGCTCCGGTGTTTAAATGTAGTTGTGGCAATGAAAGTATTTATGAGAAATGCGAGAAGTGCGGTGAGATAGGAAAAGAGGCCTTTTATTGTAGAGAGTGTAGAGAAGTTAAGGACACCTGTTGTAAATTGCATAATAGCTGTTTTAGTTTTTATAACCGGAAGATTGATGTAAAAAATTATTTTGATTCGGCCGTCAAGGGTTTGGGTTATGAAGCACATGAGGTTCCGCCGATGGTTAAGGGAATTAGGCGGATGAGCAGTGATGGCCGAGAGGTTGAGAATTTGGCGAAGGGAATTTTAAGATCTAAATATAATTTGTCTGTAAATAAGGATGGGACTGTTCGTTATGATGCGACTGAGGTTCCGCTTACGCACTTTAAGCCGAAGGAAATTAGAGTTGGTGTTGATAAACTAAAATCTCTTGGTTATGAGACTGATATCAAAGGGGACGAGTTAAAGAATGAGAATCAGATTTTAGAGTTAAAGCCTCATGATATTGTTTTGCCCAGTTGTTCTGTTGGTAATGACGAAAAGGCAGATGACGTGTTTTTTAATATTGCGAATTTTATTGATGAGGAGCTGGAGCGGTTTTACAAGTTGCCACAGCATTATAAATTGACTACGAAGGAGGATTTAATTGGGCAGTTGGTTGTTTGTATGGCGCCGCATAATTGCGCGGGAGTTGTTGGGCGTATTATAGGATGGACAGATATCCAGGGTTTGCTTGCGAGTCCTTATATGCATGCTGCGATGAGGCGGGATTGTGATGGTGACGAAGCCGCGGTTATGATGTTGATGGATGTGTTGATGAATTTTTCTAGGAAGTTTTTGCCAGGACACAGAGGGGGAAGTCAAGATGCACCATTGGTTTTAAATGCGAGGATTAGGGCAGGCGAAGTTGACGATCAGATTTTGTTTTTAGATACTAGTGATAAATATTCTTTGGATTTGTATGAGAAAGCCGTTGAAGGGAAACATTCTTCGGAAGTTAAGGAAGAGCTGGTTAGAGATAGACTTAAGGTCGGAGAAGAAGAACCGTTTGTTGGTGCTGGATTTACTCATGACACTAGTAATTTTAATGAAGGAATTGTTAATGGGGCATATAAGGTTTTGCCGACAATGAAGGAAAAGGTTGCGGCTCAGATGGAATTGGTTGGAAAGATTCGGGCGGTTGATGAAGATGACGTTGCGCGGCTTGTTTTGGAAAGGCATTTTATTAGGGATATTCGTGGGAATTTGAGAAAGTTTGCTCGGCAGGGATTTAGATGTAGTAAGTGTAACGAGAAATTTAGGCGGCCGCCATTGAAAGGCAGTTGTACTAAGTGTGATGGGAAGATTATTTTTACTATTAGTGAAGGATCGGTTCGGAAATATTTGGAGCCGGCTTTGGAGCTGATGAGAAATTATAAGATTTCTTCTTATACTAAAGAAGGTATGGAGTTGACACAGGAATATATTGAGAGTATTTTTGGGAAGGGTGAAGAGCAGACGACTTTATGATAGATGGTGTTATAAGTCGTGAGAAGTATTGGTTACAATGCAAGAAGGACTGAAATCGAATATTTGGAAATATTTTTTACTTATCCTAACTAATAGGAGGAATTATATCCCAATTCTTTCAATTTATTTTTTAACTCTTCCAAATACTACCGCACAGCAAATAGGATTATTTACAGGTATTGGTTGGATAGTTGGGTTTTTATTAGAAATTCCTTCTGGATATATTTCTGATACGATTGGCCATAAGAAAACTCTGATATTAGCGAAGTTTTTTATGTTGATATCTACCTTGTTTTTTGTCTTTGGTAAATCTATTGTATTTTTTACACTAGGATCCTCTTTCATTGCGTTAGGTTTTGCATTTACTTCTGGAACCTCAGGGGCCTTTTTACATAATACACTTGTTGGACTAAAAAAAGAAAAAGAATATGGCGATATTGATGGAAAAATCAAGGCGAAGGCTTCTTTTGTTTCGGCAGCGATGATTCTAGTTCTACCTTTATTGACTAGTATTTCATTATTAATGCCTATTCAAATATATTTAATATTTGATGTAATAGGTATTTTTGTTGCGATTTCTTTGTGTACCCCTAAAATGAAATATGATGCAGATGATATAGAAGGGGAGAAATTATGGTCATTAATGAAGAGCTTTAGGGGAACAGGTTTTTACACTATATCATTATTTCTAGGGTTTCTGGGCGGATTTCTTGCTGGGATAACCCCATTTAAGGAACTTTTTGCTGAATCATTAGGAATGCCAATTATTTTTATTGGTTCTATAATGGCACTTTCAAGATTTGTGTGGTTTATTGTAGGTCATAATTTCAAGATTTTAAAAAATGTGAAAATTAAGAATTTATTATTTTACGAAACCTTTTTGTTTTCCGGCCTACTTATAATAACGTCGCAGTTAAGAAACCCATACTTAGTCGGATTAATAATAGCTACATTATTTGGGTATTACCATGGAAGGAAACCATTAATCGAAGCATATTTTTTAGATAATTTTTTAGTAAATAAAAGGTACAAGGCTACAATGATATCTATTAAGCAACAAATTTCAAAACTATTTCAGGCTATCGTTGTGTTTGGTATAGGGTTTGTTATGGTGATTTCTTTTAGTATGGGCTTTTTGGTTGCTGGTATTTGCTTATTTGTTTTAATGTTTGGATTATATCCTTTTGTGAGAGAGGCTTTGAAGAAGTAGGATTTGTCGTACCTAAAAAGAGTATCTAAATTTTTTTAAAGCGAATTTGGTCTTTCTGTGTATGGGATTCGTGCACTTACACTTACATACTGAATATTCACTTTTGGATGGGGCGACGAAGATTTCTGAGCTGTTTGAGCATGTTAAAAGTATGGGACAGGATGCTGTTGCGATTACTGAGCACGGGAATATGGGGGCAGTGATTAAGAAGTATAATTTAGCGAAGAAGGCAGGGGTGAAGTTGATTATGGGTTATGAGCCGTATATTACTAAGGATTTGAAGAGTCGAGAAAAGGGCGGTAAGAACCACCATCTTATTTTGTTAGCGAAGGATTTGGAAGGTTATAAGAATTTAATTAGGATTGTTTCGATTGCGAATAATGAGGGATTTTATTATAGACCGCGAATTGATAAGGAAGTTTTGAGAAAATATTCGAAGGGTTTGATTTGTATGAGTGCTTGTATTAGTAATGACGTGGCGCAGGCTGTGATTGACAATGACGAAGAATTAGCACGTAAGTTGATTCAGGAATATATTGATATTTTTGGAACAGAGGATTATTATTTAGAGATTCAAAATCATGGGATTCCGGAAGAAGAAAAAGTTGCTCAGTTTTATAAGAAAGTTGCTCCAGAATTTGGTTTAAAAATTGTAGCCACCACAGATTCTCATTTTTTGAAAAAAGACGATAATTATTCTCATGAGGTTTTGTTGGCGATTCAGACTAATGGGGATATGGGCGATAGTAATCGGTTTAAGTTTGACGGCGATGGATATTGGGTTAAGAGTGAAGAAGAGATGAAGGAAACTTTTCCGGATAATCATGAGTGTGTTGATTTGAGTTGTGAGATTGCTGATAGGTGTAATGTTGAATTAGATATGGGCGATCCTATTTTCCCACACTTTGATTCACCGGATGGAATGACGCACAAAGAGCATTTGTATAAATGGTGTAAAGAAGGAGTGGATAAAATTTATGGAGATAAATCAAACTATAAAGAGGCTATAGAGAGAATGGAATTTGAATTGTCGGTTATTGGTAAGATGGGTTTTGAGGCTTATTTTTTGATTGTCGCGGATTTTATTCAAGAAGCTAAGAAGCATTGCCAGGTTGGTCCGGGTAGAGGAAGTGGTGCTGGTTCGATTGTTGCATATTCTTTAGGTATTACACAGCTGGATCCTTTAGCACTTGGATTGCTGTTTGAGAGGTTTTTGAATCCTGATAGAATTTCTTTGCCAGATTTTGATATTGATTTTGGAGACAAAGATGTTGTTTTGGATTATGTTCGGAAGAAATATGGTGAGGATAAAATCGCTATGATTGGGACTTTTGGGACGATGTCTGCTAAATCTGTTTTAAAAGATGTGATGAGAGTTTTTAGGGTTCCATTTGGAGATGCTAACGCTATTACAAAGTTGGTTAATGAAAAGACAATTCAGAAAAGTCTGGATGCTGAGAGAGATGGTAGATTGACGGCTGAGGCTGAACAGCTTCGAGAATTTAAGCGAAAGCATGAGAAAATTTTTAAGGTTGCGCAAAGGCTTGAGGGTTCGGTTAGACATAAAGGAGTTCATGCCTGTGGAGTTGTTTGGGGAAAAGAAGCTATTAGTGAATATATTCCGACCTATGGGAAGAATGGCGATATTATTACACAGGTTGAAGGACCAGATATTGAGACTTATGGTTTAGTTAAGTTTGATTTTTTGGGACTTGAGACTTTGAATATTATTAAGAAGGTTTTGGATGCCACGGGAAAAGATGACGAATGGCTTCAAAATCTTCCGATGGATGACGAAGCCGTTTATAAAATGTGTAGAGATGGTGATACTGTTGGGGTTTTCCAAATTGAAAGTGAGGGAATGAGGAAGACGTTGAAAAGTGTTCAGCCGACTTGCTTTGATGATATTATTGCGATTGTAGCTTTGTATCGACCCGGGCCTATGCAATATTTGGAACTTTATGGAAATCGGAAACACGGTAAAGAGGCGGCGACATATCCTCATCCAAACGCTGAGAAAATTTTAGCACCGACCCATGGTATTATGGTTTATCAGGAGCAGGTAATGCAGCTTGCTCGGGCTTTGGCTGGTTTTTCTCGTGGAGATTCAGATGTTTTAAGGAAAGCGATTGGAAAAAAGAAAATTGATCTGATGCATAAAATGGAGGAGCAATTTAAGAAAGGGTGTGTTGAACATTCGGGAATGGATCCGGTTAATGTGGCTAAGTTATGGGATGATATTGTTAAATTTGCAGAGTATTCTTTTAATAAATCGCACGCGGCTGCTTACGCTCTGATTTCTTATAGGACCGCATATTTGAAATATTACTATCCTGTTGAGTTTTATGCAGCGACAATTTCTTCATCGATTCGTGATCCGGATAAATTAACTTTTTATCTAGAAGCGGCGCGTAGTGCGGGAATAAAAATTTTACATCCTGATATTAACACTTCACAAGAGGATTTCGGTGTTGTGACAGTTAAAGGCGCCGCAAGCGGCATACCCTCTAAGGAGGGCACTGATGCACCATCTTCATCGGGTAAAGTTATTCGTGTTGGACTTAGTGGAATCAAAAACGTTGGAGGTGAGGCGATGGCGAAGATTATTGAGAAGAGGCCATATTTATCATACCAGGATTTTATTAATCGTGTTGATTTGTCTAAGGTTAACAAGAGGGTTTGTCATTCTTTGATTTCTGTTGGATGTTTTGATGAAATGGGAATTAATCGAGCGAGCTTATTGGAGGTTTATGATAAAGTTGGGCCAGAATCTAATTCTAATGAAAAACAGTTGACTTTATTTGGGGGAGGAGTTGCAAATGTTGTTGAATATCCGGAATTGCCTCCGATGAAAATGAAGGATATGTTAGATTTAGAATCTGAACTTTTAGGTGTTTGTGTTTCTGGTCATGCGACCGATGCTTATGTGGAAGGGAAAAATATTGAGTTTACGGCTTTTGATAAATTGCAAGATGATATGGACGCCGAGGTTTTTGGATTAGTTAAAAGGTTCACTCAAATTAAAACTAAGAATGGCGATGATATGGCGTTTATGGATATTAGCTCTAAGTCAGGAGATTTAAAAATTACTGTTTTCCCTAAGGATTTTGCTGAGTGTTTTGGAGAGAATAAAGTGAAAGAAGGCGATGGTATTAAGATTAGTGGGAAGTTCAAAGAGAGCGAAGAATTTGGAGATGCATTTATTGCTAAGAGTCTTTTAATTTGTAAGCCGGCTGAATAGATTTATTTTAATTTGATTGCAATTTCGTAGATTAACATCTCAACTCGATGCCGACTTATTCCAAGATAGATTAAATTTATTTCAGCTTAACAGCTGTTCCATAAGCCAACATCTCGGCTGCACCCTGCATTATCATAGAAGTTGTGTATCTGATTCCGATGATTGCATCGGCTTTCATTTCAATTGCCTCGTTTACCATTCGATTGAAAGCTTCTTCTCTTGCCTGGGTTGTCATTTGTGTGTATGATTTGATTTCACCACCAATTACGTTTTTGAATCCAGCCATTACGTCTCTACCTATATTTCGTGCACGGATAGTGTTTCCTTTTACAACGCCTAAAATTTCTACAACTTTCTTTCCTGGAATTTCCATCGTTGTACTTGTAATTATTTCTTTACTCATTTTTTATCCCTCCTTTTTTCAACTTTACCCTCTTCTTTTCGGAAGATTATAAGTGCTATACCGATGATTATAGGGATTAAAGATACAATCCATTCACCGGTTTTTATGAGAATTAAAATTCCAAGGACTATTCCTGCAGATCCTATTAGTATTTTTTCTACGTCCATAATATTTGTTGGGATGTTTAATTAATAAATGTTTAGAAAGCTAGGGTGGATGGGTTTTGGAGCTGATCTTCTAATCCCGCTTCTTTGGCGGCCATTTTAGTCCCAACTTGTGAACAATAAAATCTTGAGCATTTTTTGGAAAATCTTTCATCAATTTTTCCGTTTTCTTTAATATGGTCTCTTGTTTTCTGATATTCTCTCATTGTATCGAAGCCAGCATCTGTACAGTAAAGAATGGCGGTGCCCATGACAGATAAACCAATGCCTATCGATTGGGGGTCTATCCCCATTTTTCTTTCGATACGAAAGGATAATATACCTGCACCTAAGGTTACATAACTACCTAACGCAACTTTGTTTTTCAAAACACATCTAGTGTAGTCTTTTATGTCTTGTATCATAATCGAAGTCACAATCTGCGATATTTAAGGTTTTTGACTAGAAAGGAAGGTAATATATTATTGTCGGAATTAGGATAGCTCCCATTAGAAAACTACGACGAGTTTGCCATTCGATTGCGGTTAGACCGAGGATGGTTGAGACAGTTAGAGTGATTAGTCCTAGAATTCCAGAGAAATAGATTATAACAATTATTAGAAATATTAGAATTACATAGGATATTTTTGTATAATTGATTCTGTGAATATGTTTTGAAATTGTTTTTGAAATCATGAGTGTTAAGGGGATTGCTATAATAGCGGATATGATAATTGTTGTCAAGATTGTTATGAGGTTACTTGTGGAAAGTTGTGTGATTTCTGATATCGCTGCTGCAGCTCCAGTTCTGGTTTTTTGAAAAAGAAAAAGTGTGACAAATGAGATTGACATGACCAAAGTGTTAACTGAACCAATGAGAATTAAAAATTGTTCACTGTTTAGCTTTCCCGTAATTTCTGAGCCGATGATTGCTGCCTGACTACTTCCTAGCCCTGGGAAGAATGAACAAATTGGCGATACAAGAATTGTTGCAAGAGTCGGTTTAATCAGTTCTTTTTTGTTTATGTTTAATTTGTCGATACCTTGCGGAGGTATTGTTGTTTTGGATCTGATTGAATGGATAATTGTAGAGGTTCCAAAAAGACCGGTCAATAACGGGAGAAGAGGTTGTTGAAGATTTGAGTTTAGGGTTGCGAATCCCAAAAAGCCCGCTAGAACGAAAATTATAATTGCTTTCGATTTGGAATCCTTTTCATTGTAGACTAAAAATATTGAAATCCAAATTAAGAAGAGCCCCATCATTCGCTGGAGAAATGGATGTATCTTTGGCATGAAAATGATAAATAATGGAATTATGAGAATTAGGGAAACTATTGCGATGACTGAACCGATTACTGTTAATTTTATTGCACGATGACCCTCGCCGCGTATAAGGAGTTTGTGACCAGGGAGGACTCCAAGCGCCGTGTCTTCTTCTGGAGCACCGAGGAAAATTGACGGAATAAAATCAATAAAGGTGTGAGTGATTGCCATCGCGGTTATGAAAATTAGCATAATTGTTATTGGGAGGTCTGTTATGAATGAAAGAGATAACGCGAAGACAGCTATGAGATTAATGTGAATGCCAGGAATTAAGCCAGTGAAGGTTCCGGCGAGTATTCCTAAAATAAGTGCTAACAGTAGGTTAATCATTTTTGAAATTAGAAAGGCAAGTTTTTATAAATTAATGTAGTTTAGTTAGATTATGGAAAAAGATTGTGTTTTTTGTAAGATTGT
>Ga0075122_10000608_pt1 | contig 27627 bp, 22 predicted proteins | sample AntAceMetag02UKB_FD_69790 | JGI IMG/M metagenome (GOLD analysis project Ga0075122, IMG submission 69790) | Saline lake microbial communities from Ace Lake, Antarctica - Antarctic Ace Lake Metagenome 02UKB | ecosystem: Environmental > Aquatic > Non-marine Saline and Alkaline > Saline | place...
CTACCTGTACCTGTCTATGGGGCATCAGTTCCGCCAGCTCCAAAGCCGGGCCGCCGAATTCAACCTGCCCCTGCTGGTTTTCTATACTGCAAAGGATCAAGTGGTTTCAGTGGCTGCGATCGCTCGTTTTTTTGCCAATGTCAGCAGCCGGGACAAAACGTCAGTAGTGTTCTCAGAAGCGATGCACGAGTTGTTTCAGGAAGTGGAACAGAAGGAAGTGCAGCAGAAAATGTGGGTCTGGATGAATGAACGCTTATGAGATATGCGACATCATGATGCCACCTCCTGAAAGAATCGCTTATTTTATCTCTCCCCATGGCTTTGGGCATGCAGCCAGGGCCGCTGCGGTTATTTCGGTTCTGCAGAAACGAAATCCTTCGTTGCATGTCGATCTCTATGCCGGGACGCCAGCCTGGTTTTTTAAAGATTCCCTGGAAGGTTCCTATGAGTATCACGAGCTGCTGACCGATGTGGGTCTGGCCCAGATAAATCCCCTTGAAGTAGATCTTCCCGAAACCGTCAAACACCTGGATGCGTTTCTGCCTTTTTCCGAATATTTGTTAGGGAAACTGGAACGGCAGTTAAGGCAGAACTGTGTGCGGCTGGCCGTCTGTGATATATCCCCTTTGGGCATTGCGGTCGCGGAACGGGCCGGGATTCCCTCTGTGCTTCTGGAAAACTTTACCTGGGATTGGATATATCAGGGATACCAGGCATTGAATTCGTCATTGGCAACGCATGCAGAAACGTTGAAGACCATATTTGCAAAGGCCCGTTTTCGAATCCAGGTACAACCCAACTGCTTCCTGAAACCGTCTGATCTACTGACTGGACCAGTGAGCCGGGCCCCGAAGATGTCAAGGCGGTCAACTCGGGAGCAATTGAAAATCCCGGACCGAAAAAAACTAGTCCTGATCACCATGGGCGGTATTCCTGAAGCGTATCACTCCCCGGGCTCACTCCAAAAATTTGATGACTGTTGCTTCCTGGTCCCCTGCAATAATCCTGAAATGGAAGTGAATGGTAACCTGACGTTGCTACCCTATCACTCCCCGTTTTATCATCCGGACCTGGTTCAGGCTGCGGATGTGCTTATAGGGAAGGTTGGCTACAGCACATTGGCAGAAGCATACCATGCTGGAACACCTTTTGGATATTTCATCCGTCCTGGATTCAGGGAGTCGGATGTACTGTCTGCCTTCATCCAGGAGGAGATGTCTGGTATCGAATTACAGCATCGTGAATATGTAGATGGTAGTTGGACCCGTCGGCTGCCTGCGCTACTGGAAATGCCCATTATGCAGCGGCGCGAAAGGAATGGGGCGGATTGCGTGGCCTCTTTTTTAAATGATCTGCTTCGTCAAATGGGGACAACACCATGAAAAAAAATGGGGCTGGGGGTATCTTGCTGGCAGCTCTTTCGGGTTTGCTGTTGTTCCTGTCATTTCCGGCATACAACTATTATCTGCTGGAATGGATTGCCTTTGTGCCTCTGTTTTATGCTCTGGAGGGCAAGTCTGCTCACCGGGCCTACCTGCTGGGAACAGTTACTGGCACGGTGGCTGTGTTAGGTGGCTTTTACTGGACTGCCAATGTAGCGGTTTCCGGAATGGGCCTTACTTTTCCTTTTAACCAACTGTTTGCCATTGGATACGCGATTGTGACAGGTCAGGTGTTTGCTGTCAGTATGCTGCTTTTTCAATGGTGCCGGCAGCGACGTGGCCTCAATGAACTGTTGCTGTTTCCGGTTATCCTGGTAACGGTTTTCTCTCTCTTCCCCATTCTGTTCAGTTTTAAACTCGGTGACGGGCAGAGTTATTTCCTTCCAGCTATTCAGGCGATTGAATTTACGGGTATTTATGGTCTTGACTTTATCCTGGGATTGGTCAATATTTTAATCTACCGGCTGATGCAGCCAGGAGTGACTGCCCGGTTTAACTGGCTCTGGTTAAGCTGCCTGATGATGCCGGTGCTGTGGTTCGCCTACGGGGCATTTGCACTTCAACAATGGGATGCCAGGATTCAAAGCTGGGAAACAAAACGGATCGGTCTGATTCAGCCAAACCATCAGGCCACTTTAAAAAGGCCCCAACCCGAAAAGGGTTTCAGTCGACGGTATCCACTGGAAATGAAGCTCAGTCAAGACGTTGCCGCTGAAGGCGCTGAAATCGTTGTCTGGCCTGAAGGACATTTTTTCGGAATTACTTTCTGGCAAGATATCCGAAAAGCGTTTCGAGAACGAATTCGGGAAATGGGGATTCCTCTGGTGATTTTTGATTCGACCATCACCATTCAAGAGGGAGAAAAACAGTTTCATAACAGTTCGCTGCTTTTGGATCGCAGTGGGCAGTTGAGCGGAATTTACAAAAAAATAAAGCTGGTCCCATTTGGAGAGTACACGCCCCTGATCGGACGCAGTGAGCTTCTAAAATGGTTTATGGGTGATTTTCTCGATGCGCTGACACCGGGAACAGAATATGTCACCTTTGAAACCGCCGGTTTACGGATTGTTCCGGCTATCTGCTATGAACCTCTTTTCCCGGAGTTCGTTGCGGAAGCGATTGGTGAAGATGGGCAAGGAAAGCTACTACTTGTTCAATCCCAGGACGGCTGGTATGGCGAGAGCAGCCAACCGGAACAGCATATGGTAGAAACGGTTCTCAGAGCAGTTGAGAATAGAGTGCCGCTGGTGCATGTGATCAACAACGGCAGTTCAGCTGCTGTTCTGCCCAGCGGACGCTACCAGTTTCGCTCTCCTCCCTTTGTTCGAGGTGCCTGGGTCGTGGATCTCCCTTATCACACCAAGAGTGGAGGCAGTTTTTATTCAAGGCATCCCCTGATTTTCATCTCTCTAGTGAGAGTACTTTTTGTCATCTCTCTTATCCTGAGAATAAGGAAAAAACGGCATTGACCTGAAAGCATCATGCAAAATACACAGTATATTTTTTCGAAAATACCCTCAGTCCAGGACATAGATACGTATCTGTCCGACCAGGACATGAAGTATGGCAAAGAGGTCCGTAATCAGATTCAGTCTCTGCTGTTTGAGATCCGCCAGGATATTAAATGGCTGTCGGCAGAGAGCACTACTCGGGATGCCATCCTGCTGTTGATAAAAAACCGCCTCGAACAAAACCGGCAGGAGTTGATTCCCTTGATCAACGGAACCGGTGCGATTATTCATACAAACCTGGGGCGGTCGGTGTTTTCCCGGGAGGTTTTTCAGGAAGTGATCGATATTGCTACCTCATATACTAACCTGGAATTCTCACTGGAAACTGGCAAGCGGGGTGCCCGTCTCAGTAATGTGGGCAATATTTTGAAAACCCTGACCGGGGCTGAGGAAGCGGTCATTGTCAATAATAATGCTGCTGCAGTGCTGCTGACGTTGATTGCATTTGCAGAGGGGAAAGAGGTGATTATCTCCCGTGGAGAGTTGGTGGAGATCGGGGGGTCCTTTCGGATTCCTGAAGTGATCAGTGTCTCAGGTGCAATCCTGAAGGAGGTAGGCGCTACTAATCGTACCCATCTGTCCGATTATGAAAATGCGATTGGCGATGAGACGGCGATGTTACTGAAGGTCCATACATCAAATTACCAGGTTTTGGGATATACTGAATCGGTTCCGACCCCGGCCCTGGTGCAATTAGCGAAAAAAACAGGGAAGATTCTGGTAGAAGATCTGGGCAGTGGTGCCTTGACTCCTTTTACCCACCCGCAGTTGAATACCGAACCGCTGGTGCCGCAGATCATCAAAGACGGCATCGATATCGTGACCTTCAGTGGGGATAAACTGCTGGGAGGCCCCCAGGCGGGGATTATTGTGGGGAAGAAGGAATATCTGGACAAGATTCGCAAGCACCCCCTTTATCGAGCCCTGCGTTGCGACAAACTCACCATGCTGCTGCTGGAAAAAACCCTGGTCGCGTATTCCAAAAATGAATATCAGAGCAAGGTGCCGACCCAGAGAATGCTGAATGAAGGAGAAAGCCAGGTTAAACTCAGGGCTGAGAAGGTCCTGTCGGACCTCAATCCCAATACGTTTAAACTTGTCAAATGTGAATCTACACCAGGTGGAGGGTCCCTGCCAGGAAGAACGATCGCTTCCTGGGGGGTCTTGATCGATAAGCCGGGCGTTACTGAAAACCAGATCCTTGATCAGCTGCGTGCCTCCAACCCGCCAGTCATTGCCAGAATCCACGAAGGGGCGGTCATTCTGGACTGTCGTACGGTTCTGCCCCACCAGATCGGTCTACTGAAAAATGTGTTGCGGGAGTTGTAAGGAACTCACATTTTGAATCATCATTCGATACTCCGCTGCTTGCGGTGGAATCTGTACTAAAAATCGAGTTCCAGTCTCAGCTTTGGATATAATTTCAGCGTATTTTCGGTCACAACCTCCCGGACTTCGTCTTTATCGCAGTTCTTAATTTCTGCAATGGCATCCAGAGCGATCGTGATATTGGCCGGTTCATTTCTGGCTTCAGGGTCTGCGCCAAGCACAGGGCTGTCGGTTTCCAGGAGCAAGGCGCTGAGTGGAAGCTGATGCACCAACTTCTGTTTCTGTGTTGAACGGACAATAGAGGGTGGTATGGAAAAATAATAACCGGCCTCGACCGCTGGCATAGCCGATGAGGCTTTTCCATCAAAGGCGTGGAGCTGAACTGCTCGCACATTACTTTCGAGCAGCATTTCAATCACTTTTTTACCTGCTGAACGGGAATGGACATTCAGTGGCAGATTCGTCTCCAGTGAGAGATCGATAAATGATTTGAAAATCTCCCGCTGAATCTCTCGCTCCTTCTCTTCCTTGACCACCCAGTAATCCAAACCAACCTCACCGATGGCCACCAGTTGGTCATATTTTTTGTCGATTACAGCCCGGATGCGCGCTGCTTCTTCCAGATCCAGGTTGGCCGGGTAGAGACCAGCTGCAGGAAACAACTCAGGGTGGATTTCTGCCAGCCTCAAGTTGTACTGGACATCAGCTATGGTTTCGCTGACGGATATCACACGGGTCACACCAGACTGACGTGCTTTAGCCAGGACCATGGCTCGGTCAATGTTGAATATCCGATCACAGAGGTGGGTATGGGTATCAATCATGTTCAGGTTGTTTTTATAGTCAAATATTAAAGCGCTTCATCAGCACAATGGTTGACAGTTACATCAGGAGACATGATACTCGAATCGTGTCCCCTGATTTACTACGATGCTGAATAGCATATGGTCGTTTTAGGGCACAGACGTTCAGGGCTTTATTAGAAGTACTGAATTCCAGACCAGCGTAGCATATCTTCACGGTTAGTTCAATTAAGATGTTAAGCCACAGTTTAGCGATTTTTTTCCAGCTGTTGAAACCCTCCAACCGGACAATTCTGTTTTTATGTCAACCTTCCGTGTAAAAACTTGCAAATAAGAATGGTTTTGAAATATACTGAATCAGATTCAGTTTTAGAATAGAATTTTTTTATTTTTTAGACTATTGTGATGTTTCGAAATCAGTTTTTAAAATAGTGACTGTTGGTCGGTTGAGATCTACCCGGGAACCTGGTGGAGCGCCTCTACCGTGACCAACCGCATCATGTCGATTGGCGGCAGTACAACTGAAATCATTGCGAAAAATATTTTGTAACGGAGACCTTCTCATGGCAGTATTTCAATCTAAAATAAGCAAGAGTTCGGAGACATTTTCGACCAATAAAAGCGACATGCTGGCTCTGGTAGGGAGGATGCGGGAGTATGAGGCTCGTGCTGCTGCAAAATCGGAAAAGAGACGGTCCCGCTTCGAAGAGCGCGGTCAATTAACTCCTCGGGAAAGATTGTCGCGCTTGCTCGATCCGGGAATGCCTTTTGTGGAATTGTATAATATGGCCAATTTTCTGGTGGATGACCCCAATCCGGAGACCAGTATTCCAGGTGGGAATACGATCTCCGGCATTGGGTTTATCAGCGGTGTTCGCTGTCTGGTTTTTGCTGATGACAGTGGTATCAGCGCCGGGTCTTCAACCACGATGAGTGTGACCAAGGCTTTGGGAATTTTAAAGATTGCCCTGAAAGAAAAACTGCCATTTATCCATCTGGTTGAGAGTGCCGGAGCCAATCTAATGATGTATACGGTGGAATTGTGGGCTCATGGTGGGGGAATGTTTGCCGGCCTGGCGAAGTTGAGTGCGGCGGGAATCCCAACCCTGGTTGTACTGCATGGTCCTTCTACAGCGGGGGGAGCGTATCAGCCGGGGATGAGTGACTATGTGATTGGTGTCAAGCGTAATGGTATGGCAGCTCTGGGAGGAGCTGCCCTGGTACGCGCTGCGACGGGAGAAGTTGCGGATGACAGGGTTTTGGGAGGGTCAGAGATGCATGCCTCAGTCTCCGGCCTGGTTGAGTACCTGGCCGAGGATGATGCTCAAGGCGTATTGATGGCTCGGGATGTCTGTAAGAGACTTGACTGGAATAAGGGGTGCCAACCGTTACCGAAAAAGGAGATCAAACCGCCACTCTATGATCCGGAAGAGATTGCCGGAGTGGTACCGGTGGATTATACCATTCCCTACGACGTCCGTGAGCTGGTGGCGAGGTTTGTAGATGGCTCAGATTTTGTAGAGTTCAAATCCCGATATGGGGTAGCCACGGTGTGTATGCAGGCAGAGATTTTCGGACATGCCTGCGGTATTATTGGGAACAACGGTCCCGTCGATCCGGCGGGCGCCACCAAAGCAGCCCAGTTTTTTCAGCTGTGCGACCAGGCGGATATACCCATTATTTTTCTGAATAATACGACCGGTTATATGGTGGGTGTGGAATATGAGCATGCCGGCATGATCAAGCACGGTTCTAAAATGATCCAAGCGGTGACAAACGTACGGGTGCCTAAAATATCACTGTATATCGGCGGTAGCTTTGGTGCAGGGAATTACGGCATGTGCGGATATTCTTTTGAGCCAAATTTTCTTTTTACCTGGCCGAATGCTGTAACAGGTGTTATGGGAGGTGGACAGGCAGCGGGCACCATGGAGCAGGTTATGCGAATCTCTGCTAAACGACGGGGCCAGGAAATTGATGAAAAGGCCCTGTCAGCGCAAAGAGAAGTGGTTGTGGCTCATTTTGATCAACAATCGGATCCCTTTTACACCTCAGGGCGCTGTCTGGATCATGGTATGATTGATCCCAGAGATACCCGCCAGGTTTTGGGTTTTACCCTGGAAACCTGCTGGGAAACGCGTCATCGAAAGCTTCAGCCGAATAGTTTTGCTGTTGCACGGATGTAAGGGCTTTTAAAGAAGACAGTTCATCACACAGCAATGGGGATTCAATCATGACCACATTTCGAAGCATTCTTATCGCCAATCGGGGCGAAATTGCAGTGCGCATTATGCGCAGCGCGAATAATCTAGGGTATAAGACCATCGCTGTATATTCGGAGGCTGATGCGGCTGCAACTCATGTGCAAATGGCGGATGATGCGGCCCTGATTGGCCCATCGCCGGTAGCGGAATCCTATCTGAATATGAGTCGGATTTTGAAAGCCGCCAGGGAAACGGGGGCTGAGGCAATTCACCCGGGCTATGGATTCCTCTCAGAAAATGCCGAATTTGCCAAAACCTGCGAAGATGCCGGTTTGGTGTTTATCGGACCAACAGGTGAGTCCATAGAGCTGATGGGGAACAAGGCCGCTGCGAAAAGACGGATGATTGACGCCAAGGTTCCCTGTGTCCCGGGATATGAAGGGGAGGATCAATCTGAGAGTGCCTTGCTGGCGGCGGCGCGTGACATCGGTTACCCTTTGATGGTCAAGGCGGCTGCCGGTGGTGGCGGGCGCGGTATGCGACTGGTGTTTGCAGAGAAGGACTTGCAGACAGCTATTGAAACAGCACGATCCGAAGCCCAGAATGCTTTTGGATCGGGGGAACTGATTTTAGAAAAAGCGATCGTGCGACCCCGTCATGTGGAGGTTCAGGTTTTTGCCGATACCTATGGCAACGTGATTCATTTGGGGGAACGGGACTGCTCGGTGCAACGTCGACATCAAAAAGTGGTTGAAGAGGCCCCCTGCCCGATCATGACACCGGAACTTCGAGCCCGTATGGGTGCCGCCGCCGTGGAAGCCGCTCGGAGTATCAATTATCGAGGAGCGGGTACCGTTGAATTTCTGCTGGATGAACAGGGCGAGTTCTATTTTCTGGAGATGAATACCCGTCTGCAGGTAGAGCATCCGGTGACAGAGATGATCACCGGACTGGATCTGGTGGCCCTGCAAATCCGTGTCGCTGAAGGCAAAACTCTGGGGATCACACAAGAGGAAGTCACACTTTCCGGTCACGCCATTGAGGTGCGTCTCTATGCAGAAGATCCCGCCCAGGATTTTTTACCTGTGACTGGGGCAGTTGAGCTGTGGGTCCCCGCAGAGGGTGACGGTGTCCGCATAGACTCCGGAATCGTGACGGGGCAGGAGATCTCACCATTCTACGATCCGATGCTTGCCAAAATTATCGCTTGGGGGGAAAATCGGCAAATGGCCAGAAATCGTCTGGTTGGCGCCTTGAAAGGAACTACTCTCTTTGGAACGACGACCAATAACAAATTTCTGATTGATGTGCTTGAGCGGGTCACTTTTAAAGAAGGTCAGGCAACCACTGCATTTATAGAAGAAGAGTTTGAAGCGACCCAACTGGAAAATCGTCCCCTCAGTTTGCAGGAAGCGGGTGTGGCCGCGGTCCTGCAGTACATTGATGAGCGTGAGGCAGCAGCAACTGCCAGTTTGGGAATCAACCCCGAACTTCATAACTGGGGGTCACCCGGGTATCTGGTAACCCGTTACCTGTATGCGGTCACCGGTCAAGAGCTGGATCTGACGGTGGTACCGCAGGGGGCAACTGCCTACATTGTGAATATTGGAGAAGAACAGCTGGTGGTTGAGATATTAAATCTCAATGGCATCGAAGGAATAGTTGCCATTGATGGTCGCCGGAGTGTGGTTCGATTTTTGTGCCCGGCACCCGGTATTATTTATCTGGCCATTGAGGGACGGACCCTGACACTGCGCAATGAGGTGGCCTTTGCCGGACTTCTGCAGGAAGTCGGAGGCGGTGGACGAATCGTGGCGCCGATGCATGGGGCACTGCTGGAAGTGTTTGTTAAAGTGGGCGATGTGGTGGAAAAAGGGACTCGCCTGGCAGTGCTGGAAGCCATGAAAATGCAGCATCAGATCATGGCAGAGGTGAATGGTGCAGTCACCGGTGTCCATGCCACAGCTGGCACCCAGGTGGCGGCTGATGACCTGTTGATCGAGATCGAGGTTGAAGCAGAAACAGAGGACGCAAAAAACTGATTTAAAGAAGATTTTATATTTGACAAAGTAAGTGCAGAATTTTAGTGTATTGATCGTATTATGGAATTTTTTTAGATCAGTCCAATTGAAGGTCGGAGGCAGCAGGGAACTCAGAGGGAGACGAAATGAATTCCCTGCCAGGAGGACAAACAGAGACCGGCCAGCTGCTATGGAATAAAGAGACTGCCGGTCAGCAGGGGACTAAATGTCGTAGTAGAGATGGAATTCATGTGGATGTGGGCGTGTTCTCATTGCATCCACTTCGTTGGTCATTTTATAGTCAATCCAGAAATCAATCACATCCTGGGTGAACACATCGCCTTTCAACAGGTAGTCGTGATCTTCTTTCAAGCAATTCAATGCTTCGTCCAGTGAACCTGGCGCAGATCCCATTTTGGCCAGCTCTTCCGGTGGCAGGTTGTAGATGTTCTTATCCTGAGGATCACCCGGATCGATCTTGTTCTGAATCCCATCGAGGACCGCCATCATAATGGCAGAAAAAGCCATATAACCATTACATGAGGGGTCCGGCGTGCGGAATTCAATCCGCTTGGCTTTTGGAGATGTGGAGTACATCGGCAGACGAATCGCCGCGCTACGGTTTCGGCCGGAATATGCCAGGTTGATCGGTGCTTCGAATCCCGGAACCAGTCTCTTGTATGAGTTGGTGGTCGGGTTGGTGATCGCACACAGAGAGCCACAATGCTTCAGGATTCCGCCGATCCCCCACATGGCTTCCTGGGACATGCCGCCGTATTTATCACCGGCGAAGAGAGGCTTTTCGCCATTCCAGATACTGATATGGGTGTGCATGCCGCTACCGTTATCTTCAAAAATAGGTTTGGGCATGAAAGTCACGGTTTTGTTGTTCTTGAAAGCCACGTTCTTGATGACATACTTGAACCAGGCCAGTTGGTCCCCCATTGTCAGCAAGGTCTTGAAACGCATATCGATCTCAGCTTGTCCAGCAGTTGCCACTTCGTGATGTTGTGCCTCAATATCGATTCCCAATGCCAGCAGGGTCATCATCATATCTGTTCGCAGGTCTTGCTGACTGTCTGTCGGCGGGACAGGAAAATACCCCTCTTTCATCCTTGGCTTGTAACCCAGGTTGGGTCCTTCGTCACGCCCGGTATTCCAGGTACCTTCAACTGAGTCAATTTCATAAAAGGACATGTTGTGACTGCTGGAGTCATACTGGACACTGTCGAAAATGAAGAACTCAGCTTCCGGGCCGATATAAACGGTATCACCGATGCCGGTGGACTTGAGATAGGTTTCTGCCTTGCGGGCAATACCTCTGGGGTCACGGGAATAGGGTTCACGAGTAACCGGATCAACGATGCTTCCGATGAGTACCATTGTAGGAACTTTAAAGAAGGGGTCCATCTTGGCCGTTGCTGGATCGGGTATAACGAGCATGTCACTGTTGTGAATCGGTTGCCAGCCTCTCATACTGGAGCCGTCAAAACCGTATCCGTCTTCAAAGTTGGATTCTGCGAGTTCTGAGATGGGAACTGAAAAATGCTGCCAGATTCCGGGGAAGTCCATAAATCTGATGTCGACGACTTTTGCGCCGTTCTCTTTGGCAAATGCGAGTACTTCTGACGGTGTCATATTGCTATCTCCTTAATATTGAGGTTGAGCCGTAAAGGAAGTTCTGGTTGAGATTTTACTTTTGAACGGCTGTGGATCACTTCGTTTGGGTTGACTGTCCGGAATGTCGGCGATGTTTTCCTTAATTCATGATAAAAAACATTGTCAGCGGACCGGAATGAAATAATATTAGGACAACATCAATTGATAAATTATTGGATATGTTGTATTTTAAAAGAGAAAGATTGCAAAGGGAGTGCCACAAAGATAATATATAATTACAGAAGCTTAGAGTGGACGCAGCTTGACAAAACAGACAAAAGTGACATAAGAAAACAAAGTTGACAGCCTTTCTGGCAAGGGGAGGATAGTCTGCTCCGCCGAGGGGATTGTGATTGAAGTGAATCGTAATTTTGGAAAAGTGACAAAGGAGCGTATGAACAGGAAAGTGGATATACCGGAGGTTCTCAGGGAGCTTTGTGATGAAAGGGCGGATCGGGTCTGGAGATCTGTAGAGGAGTCCGGCCTGAGCATTTCGTTGGATGCAGATCTGACAACAGCCTTGGAAAAGGCACTGGTTTTCAGTGAATTCATCACCAAGAGTTTGATGCTGAATCCGGCCCTGTTCGCCGATCTGATCAAGAGTGGCGATTTGTTGCGATCATATGATATTGACGTTTATAAAGATAAGATCAAGGCGGTCCTGGACGAGGTGACTGTAGAATCGGAAATGGGGAAGGCCCTGCGCTGGATTCGTGTGCGGGAGATGGTGCGGATTGCCTGGCGTGATATCAATGGCCAGGCCCCATTAGGTGAAACTCTGGCAAATCTTTCTGATTTTGCAGAGGCCTGTGTGGATTTAACATTTCGGAAACTCCATGCCTGGCAGTGTTTAAAACTGGGGACACCAGTGGACAGCGCTAATAATCCCCTTGAAATTGTGGTTTTGGGGATGGGAAAGCTGGGAGCCCGGGAACTGAATTTTTCATCAGACATTGATCTGATTTTTGCTTTTCCGGAAGCTGGCTATACCGTAGATGGGCATCGCTCAGTGAGTAACGAGGAATATTTTATCAAACTCTGTCGATCTTTTCTGAAGGTCATGAACGAGATCGGGCCGGAAGGGATCCTGTTCCGTGTTGATATGCGCTTGCGGCCTTTTGGGGACGCAGGGCCTTTGACCATGAGTTTTAACGCGCTGGAGGACTATTATCAGAGTCAGGGGAGAGAATGGGAACGCTATGCAATGATCAAGGCGAAAACGATTGGCGGGGACAAGGCAGCTGGGAAGGAATTGTTGGATAGATTACGTCCTTTTATCTATCGGCGTTATCTGGATTACGGTGTCTATGATTCCCTGCGGGAAATGAAGTCTAAAATTGCATCAGAGCTTGAGCGTAAAGGACTCAACGACAATATCAAAATCGGTGCGGGGGGCATTCGCGAAATTGAATTTTTTGGCCAGATCTTTCAACTGGCCAGGGGTGGGGTTGAGGCAGACTTGCAGGAACGTAGTATTCTGAAGGTTCTTGCATTGCTTGCCAGGGAAAACTATATCACCTCCGGCGTTTGCGAAGAACTGACGGAGGCCTATCACTTTTTACGCCTGGCTGAGAACCGGCTGCAGCAATATACGGATCAACAGGTGCATGAATTACCGTCTGATGAATTGCAGCGGATTCGTCTGGCCGCATCCCTGGGTTATGAAGACTGGGATTCTTTTTATGCAGAGTTAACATTCCACACCGAAAAGGTCCATTTCCATTTCAATGAGCTACTCTCCCAGGAGGATGAAAACAATGGGTCTGACCTGGTAGAAGCCGATTTGGGGGAGGTCTGGCTGGGCCAGCTGGAAGCGGTCGAATCTGATATCATCTTGACAGGTGCGGGGTACACAAAGCTTGAAGAGGTGACCCGCTGTCTGAACTGGCTGCGGGATGATTCCGCAACTCAGAAATTAAGCTCGAAGGGTCGTGACAGGCTGGATAAGCTGATACCCATCGTTCTGAAAAAAGTTGGGGCTTCGGAGGATCCGGAAACCGCGTTGAAAAGGATTTTTGAACTGATAAAGGCCATTGAGCAGCGAACCAGTTATCTGTCACTGCTGTTGGAGAATCCGAGTGCGTTGACGCACTTGGTACGCCTTTCCAACGCCAGCCCCTGGATTATCTCTTTTTTAGCCCGTCATCCACTTCTGCTGGATGAATTGCTGGACACCAGTACACTTTACAAACCACCGGTGAAAGAGGAACTGGAAAAATCACTGCATCACCGTTTGAATCAGATTCCGGAAGACGACCTGGAAAAACAGCTGGAAGAGTTGATCATCTTCAAAAACGTCAACGTCTTTCAGGTGGCTGCGGCAGAAATAGCGGGCGCCTTTCAACTGATGAAAGTCAGCGACTATCTCTCCGATACTGCAGAAACAGTGTTGTCGCAGACATTTGGCCTCTCCTGGGATTTTTTGGTCAACAAGTATGGAGAACCGACCGCTGAGCTGGATGGCGAACGCTGTGAACTGGGTTTTTTAATCGTGGCCTACGGCAAGTTGGGGGGGCTGGAGCTCAGTTACGGGTCTGACCTGGATCTGGTGTTTTTAAATGCGGCTGTGGACGGGGATACCGCCGGCAGGAAGCTCAGCATTGGCAATCCTGAATTTTATGTACGCCTGGGGCAGCGGATTGTTCATCTGCTAACGGCAAACACCAGAGCAGGACGGCTGTATGAGATCGATATGCGGCTCAGGCCCAACGGCAGCTCGGGTATTCTGGTGAGCAATCTGGAGAGTTTTAAAGAGTATCAACAGGAAGAAGCGTGGACATGGGAGCATCAGGCCTTGATCCGCTCCCGGCCCATATGTGGGGATGGCAGGATGTTTACCCGCTATCTGGAAATTAAAAAGGAGATTATCACTCGACGCCGGGACCCGGAAAAACTGAAGGAAGATATTCGTGCCATGCGCCTCAGAATGCGTAAGGAATTGGAAAAACAGCAGGAAGGGTTCTTTGATATCAAGCAGGGGAGAGGGGGTATTATTGACATTGAATTTATTGTTCAATATCTGTCTTTGCTACACGCCCATGAATTTGAAGAGCTTGCCCGCTGGCCGGATAATGTGCGTTTGATCGGTACGCTGAATAAAACCCGAATCATGGAAAATGAGGTAGCCAACGCTTTGAGGGGGGCTTATCTGACTTATCGTTCTGAGGTCCATCGGCTGAATCTGCAGGAGAAAGGTGCCTTCGTCCCGGAAGGCACTTTCGGCGGTATGCAGTATAAAATCGCTGCGATCTGGGACTCGATATTTCAGACTATTTAATATTTTCTTTCAATTTGAATCCCATAAAGTTTCCCTGTATTTTGTGTTTGATGATCTTCATACCTTCACTGGCTTCCGAAGCATCAACGCCCAGTTGTTTGCAGATATAGTTATAATAATCCTCCTCCGGTTTACCGACCCGTTTTGCGCTGATCAAAATCTGTGAGAGATAGGTCAATAACCAGTATCTTTCTTCACCGGATATAAAAAGCGTTTCCAGGTTTGGTTTGGTTTTTCTTTTGACCAGCTCGATATACCGCTCAACAGTAGATTTATCCCGATCATTGCGAATAATAGAGTTCAGATAATTCATCTCGGTTCGGGTCAGTTTGTTATCCGCATTAATCAGGCCAATGGACGCCAATCCGAACCATCTCTTCACTTTTGAGTCAAGGGACTGGAAAAAACGGGCATAATATATCTGATCATACAGCTCCTCGTCGCTGAGCTTGTCTTCCGGGTCGTAAGCTTCATCATCAGGACCTTGTCCTTCCGACAGCTTTTTGTTCATTTCCCGGATAATTTTTTCCTTTTCGCGGAGTAACATATCTGCATCATATTTTTGCTGTGCCGATTTCAGGGTCAGGTTCAGGTCCTCTTTCTGCCAGGGCTTGGCAATGTAGCGATAGAGGGCTGCACCGTTAATCGCGTTGGTCACCCCCTCAATCTGACTTTGCCCGGTCAACAGGATATTTACCGCAGCTGGATAATCCTCATGTATCTTAATCAGCAGCTCATCCCCTTTCATCTCAGGCATGATATAGTCCGATATGATCACCGCCGGCTCATGACCCTCTTCAAAGAGGGCGCCCAGAAGCTCCAATGCCTCCATGCCGTTTGTCGCCAATTCCACTTGATATCCACCCTCCGGATCACTGAGATCCATTTCCAGGCTTTCGAGGATGGTTTCTTCATCGTCAACGCAGAGAACTATTCTATTTCCCATTCAATCTCCTCACTCTTTTTAGGTATGGAACTGTTTTTCAATCGTCTATGTACTCTATCCTGAGTTATCCTTTTTATACAAACACCATTTTCATGGAATTACGCAATTGATAGGATACACATCAATATCGCTTTAAAAATCAAACGGATTCACTGACCGGTAGGGAGACGGTAAAGGTTGTTCCGGTTCCAATTTCACTTTCAAAGCCGATGGTACCGTTGTGTTTTTTCACAATTTTACCGACAATATCGAGTCCAAGCCCGCTGCCTTCGCCGGCAGCCTTGGTAGTATAAAATGGTTGAAAGATTTTATCCCTGATCTCTTCAGGGATTCCGGGGCCGGAATCCGTTACGGAAACTTCGATCATCCCATCTTTTTCAATTGTTTTGATGGTTAAATCCCCCTGATTTTTCATCGCCTGCAGCGCATTGTGAATCAGGTTTGTCCAGACCTGTGTCAGTTCGTCGGGAAACCCCATGATCAGAGGAGTCTCCCCGTAATCCTGGACCAGATTTATATTCTGTTTGATCTGATTCCCATACAGGGTCAAAACCGTTTCCAACCCTTCCTGCACATTGGTTTGCAGCTTTTCTCCACTCTGATCGAAATGAGCAAAGGTTTTTAATGAAAACACAATTTTGACCGCTTTTTCTCCTGCAATGGTAATATTTTTGATGCTTTTTTTCAAATTTGAAAACAGCACCAGGGATGACTGGGTAAATCCTTTGTCTGCCACTTGTAATAAGGGGGAAAATCGGTTGATGTTTCCTTGGAAACCCAAATCTACCAACGTTTTTGCTTCCATGTTACTCACAGAAAGACCGAGTGCTTCCAGTTCTGATACCAGTTCCTTGGCTGCAGTCCTTTTTTCAGAAAATGAAAGTGGCGTGGTTTGGGTTTCTGACTGTTGCAATAGTTCACAGAACAAACCCAGTTCATCTGCTGAAAGCTTGGAAGCAATTTCCGGCAGGGTGGCAATGACTTTTTGGAGTGACGCATCGATGGTTTCTACCGATGATTTGATTGCACCCAGGGGCGTGTTGACTTCGTGGGCGATACCCGCCACCAGTTGTCCTAATGCGGCCAGTTTTTCAGACTGGATCAACTGATCCTGGGCACTTTTCAACTCTTCCAGGGTATTCTCCAGCTTCTGGTTGTTTTTAACCAACTCTTGCTGAGTTCGTCTGAGTGCCAAATGGGTCCTGACTCGTGAAAGAACCACAGGGGGACTGATTGGCTTGGTAATGTAATCAACCGCTCCCATTTCCAACCCTTTTACTTCATCTGCAATCTCAGCCATCGCAGTCAGAAAGATCACTGGAATATCGCTGGTTGCTTCATCAGCCTTCAGTTGCTTACAGACGTCGTATCCACTCATTTCCGGCATCATGATATCCAGCAGGATCAAATCAGGCAACCCCTTGGAAATAGACGCCAACGCCCTTTCCCCGCTGGGTGCCGCCTTGATTTTGTAGCTTGCTTTCAATAATCCAGCCAGTACATCAATATTTTCCGGCGCATCATCTACGACAAGAATGGTCTGTCGTTCTACATCTGCCATATTTTTCCCTCAAGCCTCATTGTGATTGAATGCCTCTTTTATCAAAGCTTCATCTCAGATTTGGCACTTCAAAATTCCTGTCTGATAACTGTCTGAATTCTGGCCTTTTGCAAGGTTATCCTATGAGAAATAACGTAATCCTGCAAATGGAAATTGATGGAACCGACTTTGGTAGGGATGATTTTAGCGAATAATAGACAGAGCAACTTTTAAGCGTGTTGGCTGTGCCACTTTTTTTCCGGCCCCGTCGTTTTTCACCGCGGAAAAACCGTTCCAAAATATTATTGGTGCGTTGCGGCAGGATCGTATATTGCCCTGTCAAGGAGCTTATTTCGATAGGGTCAGAAAAGAGTTTTTTCCAAAACTTATCCATCTGCTGCAGACTCTTTTAGTTCTTTGTCACCCAGTACTTCTTCAAGTAGCTTTAAAACCTGGATGAAGGATCTGTTATCCTTTGACTTATCACGCAGGTAAATATAGGTGATGTTTGTCAGTAGGCCGTGTACCTTTTTAAGCCTTTCATAAAACGCTAGATGGGGGCGTTCAAAGGGGAACCCATACCCCTTTGATGGGTGGGGTGCTTCAAATAACCAGTGTATTAACGTATACGTTGCCAATGCCGTCAGGATGATAACATCGTCCGCATCGCTAAACAGTTTGTCTTGATATACAATCAGGGTTGATCGATTCCCGGTCTGCCTCTGATATCTGCCTGGGTCATCTGAAAAATAGATGTAAAGCCCCTCTATCTTTTCCCTGTATATGCCCGCAGTGTTTCGGAAATGATGTAAAAACGATCGGGGCGGCAAGCCGACAAGATCCCCGATCTCCTTGCCCGTCAATCCGGATGGAGATCTTTGAACCAGGTAAATAAGCGTCTTCTTTAAATTGCCGCTTTTAGAAAAAAAGATATGCTCATAATGCCATAAACCGTTTTCATCAAATCGGGGAACCGTATGCAGGCTGTAGTATCGCCCGTTCTTGTTGTAACTTGTATAGCTCTTCCACTTTTTGAGTCTCAATCGAGCTGTGGGTGCAGAACATCCTAAATATGATACCAGCTGTTCAAGCGTAAACACTTTTTTCTTTTGAGATGTTTGAGAACTACTATCCGTAATAACATAATGTTGCTGCTAACCAACTGTCATTTGCTGACAATGTTTGAGTCATTAATGAAACAACGATAATTGTGATAAACGCCAAAGGAATTGAAATAACTCCAGGATTATTTAAAGCGATTGGCGCATCTGCTGGATTTAAACCATATCGGTCCAACATAATTGGTGAGCAGAGAATAATAGTTATGGCAGCAACCATTCCAACAAAAATTGAACTTGCCACACCATAAGCGGTCGTTTTTTTCCAGAAAATTGCCATGATGATGGCAGGTAAATTCGCAGAAGCAGCAATGGCAAATGCGAGCCCAACCAAAAAGGATGCATTCATTCCTTTAAATAAGTCCTTGGACAGATAGCAGGGACACCGCCTGCCTACTCATTATGATTAAAATACGGGTTTAAAAACGAAAAATAGGAACGAAATTTGAATATCGAACAGCATTAAAAAAATAGGCTTGTTTCATCCTTTGGTAACATGCCCATTTCTTTAAATGATTTATAAGTAGGCACACTTTTTTTGTTTTTATACTTGGTACCCAACACGTTTTCCAACAATATATAATATGGAAGAAAAAAAGATATATAAGGATGACAGGCTAAGCAAGATGAAAGCGTTTAATTTCAGTTTACGAAAATCTTTGGCTTGTATCAGTCATCAAAAATATGAAGTAGCAAGAGATTGTTTTGAAGAAGCAGTTGTAAGTGGTCTCGAGGCTGTGGAAGATGATAATCAGTTTTATATGAAAGAGATATTTCAGACTTATCATAAATACTATGCTGCCTTTAAAAGAATTAAATATAATGAAGGGGCGAAGTGGTGTTTGCTACATGATGTGACTTGTTTGAAAAGGTTGAAAATAGCAAAGGAAAAAAAGACCCAAATAATAGTGGACCTAATAAAGAAATACGAAGCATCAGGTGGAAATATGGGCGATGTAAAAGCTAAATGGAAAAATCTGGAATTATGTAATTAACTCAATTTTCCCAGTTATGGAAATGACCCTCAGACGAAAGTTTTATCTCTAGATTCCTGCGAAAGCGGGAATCTAGAGAAATATAAACGTTTACACTTTTGAGGGAATGGTTTTGTAAAGCCATGTTTTTATGCTCAACAGCGAAAGAGCGTTATGAATCCTGGATTTGAAGCTATTATTTCCCTGATTCAAGTAGCGTCCAATTTCTCCTTTGAATCTTCTGGCAATTGATGTATTCATAGACCGGCTCCTCTGTGTCGTTTTTTTAATGGTCGCAAATTTTTAGTATTACATTTTGGAACCATTTGCCAGGCACTGAGACGTTTTAACCATCGAAATTTGAATATTTACCTCCTGCTTTTCGGGGTGCGAAACTTGAGTTAAAATGGCTAGAGCTGAATTCAGGCATCTAAAACGATCTGGATAAAATGAAATTAACGGATAGTGAGAAAAGTAAAAAGCTTCTGAAGCTTGAGGAGCGGAAACGCAAAATAGAAGAACGAAAACTAAAGATTGTTGAACAGATTCATATTGAAGAAGACAAGATCAGATTCAAATTAGGCAAGATGACGGGTGCTCAGAGAAAATATTATCAAAAAATGAAACAAGCGTATAATTTGCGCCAAGAAGGGAATACCTTTCCAATGATAGGAAAAAACCTCGATATTTCAGTCTCACAGGCGAGTAAACTGTGCCAAAGATATGCAATTTTGTCAGAGGCGCTTAAAGAAAAAGAAGATTGAGTGAGCGTCTGGTCTAAATATTATATTCGGGTCAACCCCTCTATTGTAGTGCGCCTGCATCCGATTTCTCGCCAATTTTCCATCCGTTAATATCAAGCGGCCTCTCGATGGTAGTATTCCAACTTTCTTCTCAGTCGAGACCGACAATCAATTCTGCCGTAGTCCCAACTTGGATTCTCCTCGGCAAATTGGATGACTAAGTTTTCTAACTTTAAGCGGACACATTGCGTATTTACTCCAAAAGCTGATTGATCATCTTGTGAGTAAAGCGGATAATTTTTGAATAGCTCCTCGAATTCTTCTGTTATTAATTTCATTTCAATCTCCAAGAAAAGGACGGAGCGAACTCCGCCAATGAAATGAGTATGATTGTTTATTTTCAAAAAAGGGGCTTCATTTCATATAATTGACAATATCTAAAAATTAGAAAATAATTGAATCCTGATTTGATATGAATTTTTATCTGCAAAAGCCACAAGATAAAGCCATAGAAACAATATATTTTGCATTGGAGCAAAGGTGCCCAAAATAACCTGGAATGAGTCGTATAGTGTTAAAAATGAAGATATTGATAATCAGCACAAGAAATGGATTGAGATTATAAATGAATTGCATGAAGCTTTGATCAATGAAAATGAATTTGGTAATATAATCGAAGAATCTCTTGAAGCGATGGTAGAGTACACCCAGGTTCATTTTTCTTTCGAAGAAGAGTATATGATGAAGATACGATATCCAGATTTGACAAAGCATAAGGATGCTCATTCAGTTTTCATGAACAGATTAAAACAATGTCAAAATGAACTTCAAAAAGGAAAAACAATCCTCTATATGGATATTATGCAGGAACTGAAGAATTGGTTGGTGGATCATATTTCAGGAGAGGATCAAAAATATGCTTCTTTTCTAAGTGGTTCTAAAGAATAGAAAGTCAAGAGTTGATTAAGAGTCGTAATATCCCTCCAATAAAAACTTGCAAGGCTTAAAACACTTCACCAATGCGTTTACTTCTTTTTTCACACTACAATTTCGGACTTCAAACCCAAATCTTGAAAAAGTGGCGAAACAACTCTTGACCCTGGCTCTCTTAATCATTGAACAAAGGAAATCTGTGAAGCCGAAAATAATAATATTATTTGCTTGTTTATTATTATTATCTTGCGGCACTGAAAATACAACAAATGAAAGAATTGTAAGCACTGAAATCTTTCCGGGTGCTGTTCACTTCACACAGATAACCAGTGGTGTTAGAGGATATGTTGCGCTTGAAGTCTATTTACCACCTGGTTGGAATACAGAAGGTGGGGCGCAACGACAGAAAGTGGTATAATTAATGGTCTGTACGAATTAAAATTACACGCTGAAATGTGGCAAGATAATTAGCCTTAAGGAGATTTTAATAATGCGTAGATGGATATATTTTTCACTAACCGCTGTGGTAAGCCTTGTTTTATGGGCCACATTGGTGTTTTTCACCACTCAGGATGGATGGTTCCATGAACCACTAGCACCTTTTGGAAACACGCAAGCTTTCATGAAAGCAGCGGTGAAGGAAATCAACACCTACTATCACGGAAATGCTGTTTTGGTTCTGATTGAAGGTGGAAAGATCTTTGATGAATATTCGATATCTGTCGGAGAACCCGTCAATAGCGACACATTGTTTCAAGTGGCTTCACTCAGCAAATGGGTGTCAGCAGTGGGTATCATGACTTTGGCTGAAGAGGGCAAAATTGATTTGGATAAACCGGTTTCAGATTATCTCACAAGGTGGTCATTGCCCGAGAGTGAATTTGATAATAGTGGTGTGACAATTCGTCGATTATTGAGCCATACTGCTGGACTCGGTGGCCTAAGCTATGATGGATTTGCTCCCGGAACAGACCCTCAGAGTTTAGAAGACTCACTCACACAAGCTACAGATTCGTCTTGGGGTGTAAAAACTCGAATTGTTCACGCACCGGGAAGTAAGTGGGAATACTCAGGAGGAGGCTATACACTTTTGCAATTGGTGGTCGAGGAAGTTACAGGGTTGTCATTTGAATCCTATATGCAACAAGCAGTACTTCGCCCTCTCGGTATGTCTCGTTCCACGTATGTTATCGATCCGGACAATGTTACGAATTTGGCGACGTTCTACAATTGGTGTGGGACACCGGACAAACATTATCGATACACTGCTCTTGCGGCCGCTTCGCTATATACAACAGCGGCAGACATAACTCGCTTTATTCAAGCTCACCTAACCGGCCCAAACGGTGAGATAATCGGACGAGGCGTATTGAAACCTGAAACATTGAGGCAAATGCGTCAACCCCACGGATCGGTTTTGATTAAGGATGTTTACGGCCTTGGAATCTTTCTTGACACAACCAACAAAGAAAGTGACTTCATTATTGGTCATAGCGGTTTTAATGACCCAGCAATTAATACAGACGCTCGATTGAACCCTTCAACAGGGGATGCGATTATTATTCTTAATACCGGAAACGGCTCACTGGCATCAGATATTGCAAGTGAATGGAGTTTCTGGCAGACAGGAAAAATTGGTTTAGGTTTAATCAAGTATACCTATCGTCCTATGATCATTGCCATTGCTGTAGGTTGGTTACTGATCATCTCCGTTATCTGTCTGATTTTTTGGCAGATAAAAATTAGTTTTGTTCCGAGAAACTTTAGTAAAAAAAATAACATACGAAAAATTGCTGACTAGTCCATAAATCTTTGCGCTAAAGTTGTGAGTTTTTTCCATTCCGGGCTACCCACCGATCACCCTTCCCGGAAACCCAATAATAATAACATCTAAGTAATTTCCACCATTTTACCCCCAAACCCTTCCATATCATCTGCATCTTTCACTGTAACACCTTAGTTTTATTGTTATTTATCTGTTTGACTTAAATCTTTCCACAAAGTATGGTTGTCTCGTTTGTTCCTGTTAGTTACTTTTTTTCAGCTACGGATTGGGCTTTTCTGGGCTGGAATTTGGGCTGTTTTTTATGCGAAGAATTGATCCATCCATTCCTCCCTCCGCATATCTCTGTTTTTTCACAAATTACATTGTTGAAGGATAGAAATGTAAAATATTGTTAGATTCTCTTACCTCACAATTATAACAACTATTTTGATCGTTAGTATTTCAGCATATAGTCTGCTCCGGCCTCCGATTTTCCCTTCCATTGACTACATTTCACCAAAAAAAACAGAACCTAAAGCTGAAGTTTATGTTAAAATAAACTGGAGCGGGGAAAATTTCTGTCATTTTTCAGCGTTTAAAGGGCGCCTTACTCTTTTTGGTCCTCTAAAAGAACAAAAAACCTGGGAATCGATTTCCACACCATTTTTAAGGGCCAGCAGTACCGGAAGAAATTGAATAAGGCGTATTCGCCGGCCAGGCCGAAGTGCTACTGGGAAAGCTTTCCCATGCCGGTACTGACCAATTGTCATGAACCCATCGCAGAAGGCTTCCCCGATCTCCGGGGGTTGTGGTAGTCCTACGAAGGTCCGCTGGAGGGGCATGTGGAGAGAATCGAGCAGTGCGGTGACCGGATCGTGATCACTACAAAGGGCATTATTCATGACTTTCATGCTGATGACACCCTTGCCAACGGCTCCAGGGATGTTGAGGGGGCTTATCATAACTGCATGAACACCTGGGTATCCATCGACGTTGACGCGGACCGGACAGTTAATTTTCACCCCTTCGGCATCTCTTCTGTAACCGTTGTCAAGCGGTGGCTGGAGAGTGACGAGTTACGGTGGAAATATTTCAAGTTTGATGAAGTGATCAAACTCAAACGAATCTGCAAGGTTCCGGAAACCCACAGAATTTTTAACTACCACACTAATTAAAAAGGAATCCGCCATGGAATATCTCTACAAGGTATACAGAACAATACGCAGCTACTTTACCTTGAAGTTGGAGAGTGCCTTGAACTATTACGGCGTCCCCTGGCAGCATGTTACCAAGGGGCTGGAACACACTGAGCTGGTGGAAAAACGCTCCGCCACCCATCAGATTCCTGTTCTGCAGACCCCTGAAAGCAGCGACTTTGCCCGCTATATCCTCAAACTGATGCAATCCACCTATCTGAATTATCTGAAAGCCAATACGGTAGCTGTTGAAAATGGGCGAAAATCATTTGTGGCCGAGATGTACGGAGAAGCGGTCAGCTATAAAAGCCTGGCCTATCGGGAGGAGTCCAGGCAGATGCTCATCCGGTGGATTACACACCAGTCAACAGCTGATGAGCGGAAAAACGTCAGACCGTGGAAAAGTGGCTGGTCGATTACGGGTTGAACAGTGCTTTTCTGTCATGACCGCAGTATCTCTGTTGGGGCTGGTTTTCATAAAATTTAAGTTGACTGGGGGAGCTTATTCGTTATCCTTGTTTGGAGTTCAATTTTTGTTGTTGGTAGAAATGGGAAAACGGAGTCAATCATGTCAAAATGTATAAAAATACTCTTCATTCAGGTTCTTTGGATCTTCTGCACACTTAGCTCAGCCAGCGCGAAACCGCCTAATATTGTCCTGATACTGGCAGACGACCTGGGATTCACCGACACCCAACCCTACGGCAGCGAAATCCAAACCCCCAATATCAGCAGGCTGGCTGACGAGGGGGTCGTTTTTACCAATTATCACACCGGAGCCACCTGCGCTCCGTCCCGGGCCATGCTGCTCACCGGTGTGGACAGCCACCGCGCCGGCGTTCCCGAAATTCCGGAGGCAATCACCCCGGAGATGACCAAACATGAGAACTACCAGGGAACCCTCAATCACCGGGTGGTTACTGTCGCCACCCTGCTCAAGGATGCGGGTTACCACACCTACCTGACCGGGAAGTGGCACCTGGGAAAAACACCGGATCTGCTTCCCAGTCAACGGGGGTTTGAGCGGACAGTCACCATGCTGGATACCGGAGCGGATAACTGGGAGAAAAAGCCATACTCCCCCATGAATGTCAAGGCCAACTGGTATGCGGACGGCAAGGAGATCGATCTGCCGGAGGACTTTTATTCGTCGGAATTCTACATCGACAAGGCCATTGAGTTCATCGAGTCCAACCGGGGGGACGAAAAGCCCTTTTTCTCCTATATTCCCTTTCAGGCGGTTCATATACCGGTCCAGGCTCCCCGGGCGTTTACCGACAAATATCTGGGCAAATATGAAAAGGGTTGGCAGGAGCTGCGGGCCCGCCGGTTGGAATCTGTTAAAAAACTGGGGCTTGTCCCCGGAGATACCCGGCTGGCCGCTATGCCGTCCATGGTGGACTGGAATTCGCTCAGTGAGGAGCAGAAGCGTTACGAGGCCAGAAAAATGGAGGTGTATGCCGGGATGGTCGAGGCTATGGACCATCACATTGGTCGGCTGATTCAGTATCTCGAGGAGAGCGGTCAATATGACAATACCATCTTTGTCTTTACCTCCGATAACGGCCCCCAGATAACGGACATATTCAGCCGCACGGCGTTTGAGGGCCTCTTTATGAGAGTGTGGATGAAACAAAAGGGCTACAATATGGATTACGACATCCTGGGAGAACGCGGCAGTTACGTCTACATGGGACCCAGTTTTGCCAGTGCCGCTGCGTCACCCCTGGCCTACTATAAGTTCCATACCGGTGAGGGTGGGTTGCGGGTTCCTATGATCATTGCTGGGGGTGATATCGCCCAAAAGGGAACAGTCTCCAACGCTCTGGCCTTTGTCACCGATATCACCCCCACCATTCTGGAGATTGCCGGGGTGGGTCAGCCCCGCAAAACGTACAAGGATCGGGAGGTCGAGCCGATCATCGGCAGGAGCCTGCTGCCGATTACCACCGGCAAAACAGACCGTGTTTATGGAGCGGATGAAGTTGTCGGTCATGAGTTGAGTGGCAGTACCGCTCTGTTCAAGGGTGATTACAAACTGGTTAAAAACTTCAGTATCCACGGAGATAAGATCTGGCACCTGTATCATATCGCGCGGGATCCCAGTGAAACCACCGACCTCAAGGAGCAGATGCCGGAGCTGTTCGAGGAAATGATGGCGGATTATCGTAACTATGAAAAGAGAAACGGGGTACAAGCGATCCCGGACGATTATCAGTACCTAAAGGCACTGAGCCAGTACGCCACCCGCAAACAGATAAAAGGACATGCCTGGGGCTATGCGATTGCTGTGATTTTGATACTGGGCGGGCTGTTCTGGATGATTCGCTCTTACCGGAAGAGCAGGGCCGAGGATCCGGATTTTCAGCGGGTGACAATCAAGGAAAAAGTCATTGATAAAACCTTGCGGCCGTTTCTGGTCATTGCCGGGTTGATGACTATGAGGCCGGTAATGATAACCCACGCACCGGAAGTGGGGTTGATGAAACTGTTTCAGCTGAAACTGGTCGCAGAATACACCCTGGCGATGCAGCATTGGGGGTTGATGATATTCCTGGTGGGACTGTTGATGGTAGTCTCGGCGTTCAGGACCAGCCTGATCTTTCCGATCATGCTTTATTCGGCTTTGAGCAAGGCGGGGATGGTGATCTTGACGGTCAGCAATGCTAACTACCGCTGGGTCGAAGGATTTTTGCAGCCCGCATTGTTTGACCTTATCTGTGTCGTCTACGCGCTATTTTATTTCATCGTGCTTCGAAGAAAATCGAAGCGGGAAAAAGCGTAATACAAATACAGGAGTCAAAGGGTTGTCCCACTACATTTTCCGAGGGGCTATCGAATATAAGCCATCCGAATTTAACCGTACTGAAACAGGAGGAGAGACAAATGACTGAAGAAAGGAAAGTTCCGGCGTGCTGCAACTTTTCAATTGAGACACCACGTGCGTAATTCAGTACTGTCAACTTCTTTCTGAATGGCAACTTGTCTTGAACCGGCCTTTGGACTGGTTTTTTCATAAAATAATCTGTTTCTTGATCCCCTTCCAGGCGGGTGCTGTGACCTATGGGGACATGGTCCTTCGTGTCCCCATAGGTCACAGCACCGCTTGAGAGTAGACTAGACGCCGGTAACATAGCCCCGAAAAAACGAGATTTGGTTTGCAGGAGTGGTTATAATGCCGTAAAGATAGACGGTACCACCAATCACTTAAACTCTGTTTCAAATCGAGAGACTATCACAGCGTGCCTTCAACATTTCCTCATAAGGTCAGGGTCGAGAGACTGGATGACCACAATACAGTCCTGACCAATTTCTATTTCCGACGTTGTGCCAATATATTCGTTTTCAGTTACGAAGCGGACGGGCAAAGAAAGCACACCGTTATCGATGCCGGATATCTGGAATATCAAAACCGAATTCTGCCCATTCTCAGGGAAAACGGTATCGATCTGACCCAGATTGAACATATCATTATTACCCACAGGCATATCGATCATTGCGGCTTGGCACGCCAACTGGCTCTGCTCTCTGGTGCAGATATTGTGGTTCATGCCGGTTTCAAGGGTTTTGTTGAAGGAGAACTCAAACCTCAGGAAAAGATCTGGCTGGGAAAACTTGATCCAGGTCGATTTCGGCTTAGCAATATTGAATATCGGGTCCCTAATGATATGGACGCCGTGGAAATTGAAGGGATTCGATTCCCAAGCCTGGGAGAAAACATCCCCATCGGATTGTCCGGGGAGTTGGAAATTATGGGCTGTCCCGAAGATAGCATCACCCACAGCCCGGATCAGTTGGTTGTCCGATACAGGCAGGGCAGGGCGACCGGACAGAGCGTGTCCGATGTCAACCACCGGCTGTCGACTGAAGATTTGATTTTCCCCGGAGATTTATGGCTGATGACCGGCCCTATTATCGATAAAAACCTGAGAATGATTCCGTTCATGCTTAAATACGGCGTCCTTCACATCAAAGAACGATTGGCTGGCAGGCGGATCATCTGGGATGACCCTCGGGATCAGGATGCGAGTGCAAAGGAAGCGTTGAAGAAAGGGTTTTCGCTGATTCGGGTAAAACCGGGTCATGGTGAGGAGTTTCTGGGCTGCAGAATCATCCCCAATGCACTTTTCGCAGAGCGCGACCTGCTGGTGAAACTCGGTTAAGCC